>Ga0210057_1001046_pt1 | contig 43372 bp, 56 predicted proteins | sample CryGeyCG2114_010_2_FD_183968 | JGI IMG/M metagenome (GOLD analysis project Ga0210057, IMG submission 183968) | Groundwater microbial communities from aquifer - Crystal Geyser CG10_big_fil_rev_8/21/14_0.10 (SPAdes) (version 2) | ecosystem: Environmental > Aquatic > Deep subsurface > Groundwater ...
TTCAAAACCGCCCCGCCAAAATCCCCGCGAAACGGATCAGCGTCGCTCCAGCCAGCAGAAATATCAATTCTCACCGGCGCCGTTACTTTTATCATAAATTCACCTCTGGATAAACAAACTCTCTTGTTTTTTAATTCTATCTGAAATATGAACCGCCACTCTGTTTAGGCAATATTTCAAAACCCCAAATTTTTTCTCGCTCCCGCCAAAGCCCCAATCACCAAATCAAAATGCGAATCTTCATCAACACCCAACTCCTCAAGCCCTCGCCGAATATCATCACGATTTATCGCCGCCGCAAAACCCTTTTTCTTCATCGCGTTCCTGACAGAATTCGCATCAATCTTGTCAAATCCTCCCTTAACTTTTGCAATCGCAACGACTAATCCAGAAAGCTCATCAACCGCAAACAAAGTCTTCGCCATTAAACTTTCCCGCGCAATACCAGTGTATTCATTATGCCCAAGAATCGCAACGCAGATATCTTCATCAACCCCCTTCTCCCGTAAAATCTCAACACCTTTCAGAGGATGCTCTTCCAAAGTCGGATGAATCTCCCAGTCAAAGTCGTGCAACAATCCGCAAATCCACCATTTGTCTTTATCTTCTCCGAATTTTTCCGCATATTTTTCCATCGACACCGCGACCGCAAGACAATGATTCTTCAAACTTTCCGACTTCACATACTCATTCAAAATTTCTAAAGCTTCTTTGCGTGTTTTCATTGTTTTTCTAAATCTTTAATTCCCTAATTATCTTTTTGCATTTTTCTACTGCCTGTTTCGCAGTTTCATAATCCATCTTGCTTCCGTAATAAGTGAGGGAATTTCTTTTGTATCTTAAATCATCAAACACCACATAAAGGTCTTTCTTTTTCAAAATATCTCTCAGATAATAACCTAAACATACGTGATTTAGAATATTAAATCCAGCTTTGAAAGCCATCGCCTGTATTAATTCAATTAAAGATGTGTAATAATCTTCAAACACAAAGTTGCAGTTCTTTTTATTTACTTCCTTAACTAAACTTATTCTTTCGTTTGCTGTCTCTTTTAATGAATCTGCTCTCCTTGTGTCTGGAGTAATAGTTTTAACTAAATTGTTAAACAAACAATCATTCCAGTTTGCTTCCTTCATTTGAAAACCTCTAGATAACTATTAAGAGTTATACCATTTATAATGTTATTTGCTAAATGTAGATTTGGCAGTTCATTTAAGTTTTTATTTTGAAAAACTTGTATTTTTCTTTTAAGAATTTTCTCAAATTTCTCAAGATGTAAATTTTTCTTTTGTGATGTTTCTATATATAAATCAATATCACTCTCTTCTGTGTCTTCTCCCTTCGCAAAAGAACCGAAGAGAACAATTGGGGGATTGCTTAATTCCTGCCTTAAATATTCTAAAAGTTTTGATTCATATATTTTTTTTATATTAAATAATTTTTTTTCTAAGAGATATTTCTCACTGCCCCTATTTGCAGTGTAAAAATTAACATTGCCTATTTTGATAATTGTCAAAATACCTTCATTTTCCAGTTCACTACAATATCTTATAACAGAAGGCAGAGGAAGTTTAAGAGCCCGTTCTATTTCCCTTACTCTAAGCTTAGCGGTTGGGTTTGTAAAGAAATAACTTTTAACTTTTTTCTTGATATTTTTAGTTGTCATCTGATAATTTATAGTATCAAGTGATATTTAAAGTTATCGATTTGTTTCCTTATGAAGCGCCTATTCCAAACTCCCCTCAACAATTTTAATCTCTTCTTTAGTTAAGCCGTATAATTTGTAAACTTCTTGGTCAATTTCGTAATCAACGTTTTTAATATCCTGCTCTGATTTTCCTTCCTTGTAGAATTGCATTATTCTTTCAAAATTCATTTTATCCAACCCTTAATCTCTGGAATTTGTTCTTCAATGAATTCAACGATTTCTTTTTTGAATTTTTGGTTTAATGAAATTCCAGTATAATTTGCCTTCTTCTTTACAATCAGCCACCCGATACTCTCTAATTCTTTTACTATTTTCTTTAGGTTTGTAAATCTCTTATAATGCTCAAGTCTGTCGTACTTTGCTCCCCAATTCTTTTTTGAATAAGCAAGTTTAAACATGAGTTGGGCTTTCTCTTTTTCCATTTAATCCTTAAGCATGGCGTTTTATTTAAATATTTCTGATTTTGATAGTTCAAACATCTATTTAAGAAAGTTTTATAAAGTTAAATTAATTAAGTAATACACAATGAAAAACGAAGAAAACAAATCAGCATTTTTGGAATATTTCGGAGATGCTCCTAAACTTAGATTTTTGGATTTCTTAATTGGAAATCATTTTTTTGACTTTAATATGACTGACATGGCTAGAGGGGCAGGCATAAGTTACAATTCCCTTAAATCTTTCTTTGAAGAATTTTTGGAAAAGGGAGTTATTATTAAAACAAGAAGAGTCGGAAAGTCTGATATGTATAAGCTGAATATGGAAAACGAAACTGCAAAGAGATTTATCCAGTTTGCTTGGTTTTTAACTAAACAAGATTTAAGAGTGGAAACTCAAGGAAAGGTTTTGATGTCTAAAGAAAATGTTTTAAATTCTCATTGATGATTTTAATCTCTTCTTTCGTTAAGCCGTATAATTTGTAAACCTCCTGGTCAATTTCGTAATCAACGTTTTTCATACAATTTTATTAGATAAACAATATTTTTATACACTTCGTTCTTAGAATCAATATGTTGGAAGAAACTAAAATCAAAAAAAGAGTGGAACTTCAGGAATTCATAAATTTCATTAAAGAATACGGAAAAGAACAAATTGAATGCACCACACATACTTTCTTTAGATTAAGTGAAAAACAAAGAAAGATACTTACTTGTGATGAATTAAGAAATATTTTAACTAAAGAAAAGCCAGTTTTGGTTGGTCTTCAGAATAATGAAAATTATGCAGTTTTTTACAAGTATAAGGAAAAGAACCTAAAAATGATAATTGCTTTTAACGATAGAAAGGTTAAAATAGTTACTTTTTACCTTATAGAAGAATGGCAGATACCAAAAATATAAGACCAAGGCATTTGGAAGCTGAAGGGGAAATGGATTATGACTATGTAAATGACATTCTCTTTTTCAAAGTCAAAAATCGAGAATACAACTTTTCTATTGAATTCCAAAATATGGTAATAGATATTGATGAAGAGAAGTTTATTGTCGGAATACAGATATTTGAAGCTTCTAACTTCTTGAGAATGCCAAAGATAAATTTAAGAGAAATTCCAAATTGGAAATTTAATGCAAAATTGGAAAATAACACTATAGAGATTCGTCTTGATTATCAGTTAAAAGTAAGAAACAAAATTTTTGAGAAGAATCCAATAATCATTCAGGAAAATAAGTCTGAAAGTTTAATGCCTCAGGTTGTGAGTACGGTTTAGGTTTTATGCAATTTTTAACTTCTTTACTTTTTTAGTAAACTTTTCTTGTTTCTTGAAAACTAATGTTGGATTATCCTTATATCCTTCATTAATTCTATTTACGTGTTCTTCCCCCACTACTGCGTTACATTGAGAACAAATATAATCCATAGTTCCAACAGGAGATACAAAAAAAGATTCAAAAGTTATTACACCTTTGTCAGTTATATTAGTAATTCTTCCATGTGGACAAATATTTTTCAATTGGTTGATTTTTATTTTTCTTCTGTTTTCTAAATATTTATTTAAATCAAATTTGAAGCTGATTCTTATTGCAATTGCAGATGCAATTATTATCGCAATGATTTGGTAGAAATTCATCTCAAACTCTCCTCAACAATTTTAATTTCTTCATCTGTCCACAAATCTTTTACAATATCCAGTAAAATAAACTTTTTTATTAATTTAGTAACTAACAATAATCCTTCAATATCCATAGATGTCAATCTTACAGAGTCTTCGGGAATTTCTAACTTTAACTCTCTAATATGCTTCTTGAAAGCCTTATGAAATTTAGCATCAAAATAATCTCCGTTATGAACAATTGTGTGTCTAATAAGTATAAGGTAAATTATCCAATCTGCTTCCAACTTACTTAGTATTGGAGTATTTTTTATCTTTTCAATTAATCCATTTTGTTTGTTTATTATTCCTTTTGATTTAAGTAAGTATTCTAATTTAGAAACCAATAACACTTGTAATCCCGTAATCTGTAAGTAAATTTTATCTGTAACAAGTCTTGTTCCGCTTCTTGGGGTTTTATGTTTATCTCCGAGATTTTCTAGCATTTTTTCTAAAGTTTCTATGTCTGAAAAAACTTTTTCGGTTATTTTGTCTTTTTGAGCAAGTCTTATTCTTATCCCGTGAAATATCCCTGCGAGGTTCATCTCAAACTCCCCTCAACAATTTTAATCTCTTCTTTAGTTAAGCCGTATAATTTGTAAACTTCTTGGTCAATTTCGTAATCAACGTTTTTAATATCTTGTTCAGGTTTTCCTTCCTTGTAAAATTGCATTATTCTTTCAACGAGTTCTTTTATTCTTTTGGCTTGGGTTTCGGATGGGAGAAGGATTGGCAGCCGCTCTATAAATCTTTTCGCATAGGAATAATATCCTCCTCTGAAAATTGTGCTTATATTTTTTAAATAAAATTCTAATATCTTTGAATTGAGCAATCCTAAGATTACCTCATATTTATTAGCATATTCCTCATTCAGAATTATTCCATATCCTCCAGCGTTCCCGCCCCCGACAAAATAATATTCACCACCATTATCTAATGTAAACTTGTTTGAGTTTGATAAAACTTGGGTTATAATTTTTTTATGTTTGAATTTATCAATGTTTTGCGTTCTGCCAAATTTATGCCAATTCTTATCATCCCTAAACCTATTTTTCTCTCTTGACTTAAGTTCTTTTTCATAATCTTTTAAGTATAAGTAGAATAGTGGATATTTCTGTTTTAGGTCAGAAAGCTTAATTAATTTAGCTTTTTCTAGTGTTAAGTCGTAGGGATAGAGAACGGAATAACCTTCCCAGAGAACCTGCCATTTTCTTATCTCTTTACCTTTTAATAACTTTTTAACAATTTCTTTTTCAATCTCATATTCTTTTTCTTTCAGATTATTTTTTACAATTAGATTGTTTCCCTTCTCTTTTAGGATTTTAACAAAATAAAATCTGTCTGCACCAGTAACCATTCCTTGAAATATTGCTTTTGATATGTCTCTCAATCTTTTCTCGGCACTATCTAATTTATTAAATATCTCGGAAGTTGCGTTGTCTGAAAGACTCCAAGTAAGGTCTTCCTTTGGTTGTTCTTGAGCTGAACAAGACAAGTTTTCATCAAGTAATAGTCCGGACTTTAATTTGTTAATATCCTTTGGCGTGCAATAATTAATATACTTATTTTTTGCATTGGATAAAAACAAAAGACAGGTATATGTAGTTGCATTTTCAAAAACCTGAAAATCCTTAAAATCTAATATCTTTTTGATGGCTTTATTTTCAGTTAAAAAGTTTCTTAATTCTTTCCCATAATCAGCATTAAAGAATTTGTTAGGTAGAATATATCCTAACATTCCATTTTCTTTCAGTAAATTATATCCCTTTTCTACAAACAAAAGATAAATATCATAGTTCTTAGTGGGAGATTTATAATTTTTATTAAAGTATTCTACATCTTTTCTGTTTAGTGTTTGAATACGAACGTAAGGCGGATTCCCCACAACAACATCAAACCCGCCATTCCTAAAAACATCTGGGAATTGTGCGTGCCAGTTGAATGCTTTATCATAGCGAGAATCAGAGATTAAACTATTTCCGTTCTTAATGTTATCTTTCATATTAGGTAAAATTCTTCTTCGTGTTTCTCTTGTTTCTTCTTCTAATATTTTCAACAATAAATTAAGTTGTGTCAGCTCAACAGCTTTCTCATCTAAATCAACGCCATAAATGCAATTAAGCAAAATAGTTGCTTTTTGTCCTAAGGTTAATCTGTCTTTGAAATCTTTGAATGAATCCCATTTCTTCGATTTTTCTCCATTTCTTAATCTTTCTTCAATTATTTTCTTTAATTCTTCAAAAGCGTCTAATAGAAATGAGCCAGAGCCACAAGCAGGGTCAATAACTTTCATATCCAGAATTTCATCTAAAGTTTTATCTTTTGCATATTCTACAAGAGTGTTGTCTAAGATATAATCAACTATGTATTTAGGAGTGTAATAAATCCCCAATTTTTTTCTCTTTCCACTCACTAAATCTAACTTAACTCGTTTTTCAGTTCCTCTTAAAACCACTCCGAGATATTGCTCGTAAATATTACCTAACAAATCAACAGGCAAATCGTCAAATCTATATCTCTCTTGTTGGTCTTGAGTTCCATAATAAAGCCCTTTGATGACCTTGGTTAAACTTCTTTCGTCAAAAAATCCTTCCTTTTCTAAAATTCCCTCTGAAAATAATTTAGAGTTATATTCCTTATCAAATATTTTAAATTGAATTAACAATAAACTCCATAAATTCTTATCCGTTCTTCCTTGCTGAACATCGTTAATCTTTTTTAATAAAAAATCCTCTTCCTCTAAACCTCTATCTTCAACAGAGCGCATAAAAATCAATCTATCAATCAAAATCTGAACAACCTCATCAATTTGTGGCTCTGTTAGATAATTTCTTTTGCTCTTCAGGTCTTTAGACAACCATTCTCTATACTGCAATAAATCTGCTAAAATAGACTCGTCAATCGGTTTAATTAGTCGTTTATCAACGTTCTCAAGGAGTTTGTTTATCTCTTCCTTTTCAAAACTTTCTCTGGATAAAAGCCATAACCTATCAAATTGCTCAATAAAATCCTTACAATCCAGCCGCAAATAACCTCTTTTATCTTTTAACAAATTTTTGTCTATGTTCTTTATATTTGATAGCGCGTGATAAATCCTAATTTGTTTAAAGTTTGTAAGAACTGCAAACTTAATATTCTTGTGGTGTGCATAAGAAACCGCTTGTTTTCCTTCCTCTTCTGATAATCTAACACTTGTTTTTTTGCTTCAACTACAAGTTTATACTGATTACCTATTTTCATTAAATAATCGGCTCTGCCCTTCAAAATCCTTGTTTCCTTAGATATTTCTTCTCTTTTCCAACCCAATGTTTCAAATAGTGGCTCTATGAATTGAAATTTAATATCCTCTTCGGGCATAGAATCAAGTTTGCTTTGAGATATTGCCTGAAAACGCTTAACTATCTTCTCTACCTCCTGTTTAGCGTTTTCCTTATCCATAATCTTTTCAAATGAAAGTTCTATAAAAAACTATCTCCAACAATTAATTTAGTCATAATCTCCAAGCCATCTCATGCTTCAAAACATAATCTTTACCCACAGCCCGCTTCGTCCGAAAATCAATCAATCAATAAAAGTTTCAACTTATCATTAATTTGTTTTTTAACAGCTTCATCTTTCACAAAACCTATTTTTCTATCTATCAAACTTTTATGAAGCGTAACAATTAAGTCAACATAAATGAAAGAGTCAAATCGTATATCTCCATTGCAATGATTTCTCTTCAAGGCAATTTCATATTTAGTCAGGCTATGTCTTTTCGTAGTCAGTTGACAAACAATCACGTTCCGTCCTTCTAAATCCTTAATCACAAGACAAGGACGTTTTTTCGATTTCGACAAATCAGTAAATGGAAAATTAGCCAAAACGAGGCCATATTTCAGATATTTCATTGCAAATACTCGAAAGCCCTTTCATCCTCTTTTGAATTCCAGGATTCAGCGAAAGCTTTTTCAGACATCGTTGCAGTTTCGGAAATTATTTTCTTTGGCTTTTTCAAGATTATCTCGCCGTCTTTTCTAATTACAATTAACTTGTCTCCCTCTTTCAAATCTCCTCTCATCGAGCTGGGAATAACAACCTGCCCTTTCGAACTCAATCTTGTTATTTCAATTTCTTCCATTGTAAGATGTGTCTTACATAGTATTTATACTTTCCGCTTATTTCGTCATAATCTCCAAGCCATCTCTATTCTTCAAAACATAATCTTTCCCAACAGCTCTTTTAGTCCGAATATCAATCGCCTTCACAAAGCCCTTCCCGATATCCGAATGCAAACGAAAAGCAAAATCTAAAGCAGTTGAACCTTTAGGCATCAAATAGCAATCGGGCAAAACATTCCCGAAAGAATCAACCAGCTTATCTCCCGCCGGAAAAATCGCAACCATTCCCAAAAGAGAAAAAACAACTTTATTCAAAACTTCCGGCACACCCGTCGAGCCAAACTCCGACAAGATTTTCTTAATATTCTCCAAGGCCTCGCTCTGTTTTTCGCTCAACTCACCTTTCACTTCAAAATTTTTTTCTCCAGGAACATAATCAATCAAACCATGTTTGTCCGCCTCCCGCAAAGCCAACTCCCCTTCGGCAAAACACGGAACAATCGGATAATCAAACTCTTTTTTCAGCCTTTCCAAATTTGCAACAGAAAATGGTTTGTCCATCTTATTCGCCGCAATTATCATCGGCTTGCTTTCTTTTCTCAACTCTCTCGCAAATTTATATATCTGTTCCTCAGACCAAATAGAAGGTTTCTCGCTGTCAAATCCCAGCTTCAAAACAACGCGATTAACATTTTCCTCCAAGACTTTCAACCCTGAAAACTGCCGTGCGACCTCCTCCGCAAAATTCTTTTTCTGCATTTCAAGAGTTCTGGAAAAAGTCTTCCAAACCTTCATCAAAATTCCCAAATACCATTTATCTAACTCCCGCTCAATAACTCCTAAATCATCACCAGGATAACAACACTCAGCTGATTTCCCCTCCGCGTCAGTCTCTCCGGACATATCAACAACATGAATAAACGCGTCCGCCGAAGCCAAATCGCTCAAAAAAGCATTTCCCAAGCCCTTACCTTCTGAAGCTCCTTCAACCAACCCCGCAACATCCAGCAAATCAAAAGGGACAAACCTCCACTTTCCTTCAACACCATCGCCGCTTTTAACAAACCCTTCTCGTGGCTCCGAAACCCTTCCAAACTCAGGAGCCAAATCTTCAATCTTTACATAAGCCATCCCGTGATTCGGTTTTATCGTTGCGAAAGGATAATCCGCAATCAGCACTTCAGACAAAGTCGCCGCTTTGAAAAACGTGCTCTTCCCAACATTCGGTCGCCCGACAATTCCTATCAACATGATAGTTTAGAAAAAAGAGAGTTAATAAAATTAGCCCTTTCCAGCAATGTTTTCTTTTTTCAAATAGCAGATAAATTTCTCCCAGAAATCTCTAACTTGAATCTTAGCAAACTAAAATTAAAACCTGAAAACATAAGTAAGTGTTTTGTCCGTGCCGGGGATAACACCGAAAATCTTTCTTGTGGTTTTTTTAAATTTCAAAAATTTTATAATCATCTGTCATCCAGTTTAACCAATTCATCCTGCTGGCAAAATCTTTGTCAAAAGAGGACAGGTGCCTGAGAGTTAAATGGCTCTATCGAACCCTCACGCAACATTTGCAAAAAAGCACAAGCTTTTCCTTCCAAAGCATTCTGATTCCCGGAGTTATCAATATGGTGTGCGGTCAGATTAAAACAACCCTCAACATTCTGTCCGTTGCCCTCTTTATAACCTTCCCAATCTCTGCAATCCATAATTTCAAAATCCTCCCGCGTTAAATTCGTTCCATAGCGACTAAGATAATCTGCCCTCGCCCTTCTAAATCTTTTATCAGGTGGACTATCAATGGCAACTAAGTAAAAATCTTTCCCAAGTCGAGAATTAAAAAATTCAACTTGGTCAGAATATTTGAAAACCCCAATGACATAATTTTTATCAGTGCCACCGTTTAGCAAAATATCATCAAGCAGTTTCACACACCAAGGGTCTGTTCCGCCCATTTTTCTTTCTTCCTCTCCAATTAACTGTAAGTTCTCCATCGTCGGCTCAAGACCACGTTCTATAGCTCTCGTCTCTATCACTTTTCTAAAAGAAAGCCACTTAAATCCAACACGGGACAAAATCCCAACAAATTCTTCCTTCCCTGCATAAAGTCCTCCTGTAACTCCGGCTATCACCATCTCAGGAGAACAAAACAACATTTAAGTTTTTCTGTCTTTTATCTTATTAATGAATGAAAGAAAAATCTTGTTTTAACTCGAAACAGCGATAGGGGTTTTCCAATTCTGCTTTTTTCTGAGCCAAAAAATATCCTCTCTCCGGCTGAGTTAATCTTCCGAGAATATCCACCACGACGGCTCCAACCCTATCAAAGACATTACCGTTCCTCAGCAAAACAGCAAACTCCGCGTACTCTCGATTTACTGCCCTCGCCAATTGCTTACCCTTTCTCATAAAATTAAACCGAATTTAACCTTTAAAAAATTTGCCTTTTCAGAAAGTGTTAAGTTTTCGGGAGATGATATTGTATAAGACAGATTTATGGTTATTGTGATAATGTCGGGAAATTTCTTGACAGAAATTTCCGAATATTTTAATGTTTGTTGTGAAAATTTTGGTAAGAGAAAACTCCCGACTTTCTAACACGCACGCCCTTTCAAATTTTGTCGCAAAATCCGGAGTTTCCTAATTTCTAAAATCTTCAATGAACCCTAGGAAATTTGTCGAGGACAAATTTCTCGACATTATCACATAATAATTTTACAAATTATTTTGAGACCTTGTCTCCCGTAAATGCGACACTCTCGCCCTTTTAGATTCTGTTAGAAAACCAGATGCTTCCGATTCTCGATATTTGAAACACCAAATTGCCAGAGGGCTCGGAAATTTTTGCCAGAAAATTTTCAGAGAACTCTGCCTTTGTAAATGCGACGCTCTCATCCTTTCAACCCACTCAACAACTTCTCAACCTTCTCCCTAAAATCTTTAAAACTCCCGCTATTATCGACAGAAAAATCCGCCATCTGAAAAACCGCCGCATGCTGTTGCCCATAATCTTCCTCGTGAAAACCAAAATCTCTCTTCTCAACTCTCTTAAACTCCTCGAAAGTCTCAGGATCTTTCTCCCGACGACGTTGTAGCAACCTTTCAAACCTAATCATCAGCTCCGCATCAATTCTCACCAAAACAAAATCCTTACCAAACTTCTCACGCAAAACCTCAACCTCTCCGGGATTCCGAATGTTCCCAATCACATAATCTTTCCCGTAATTCATTTTTTCAATAAGTCTCTTCGACAAAACACCAAGACCCTCGCTCATCCTCAACTCATCCCCAACATCCTGCAGATTTTTCCGCGTTATCTCGACTCCGCGCTTCCCCAACTCCTCCCGCAAAACGTCGGAATAAGAAAACCAGAAAAACCCTTTCTCCTTCCTCAAAATCTCGCCGAAAGTATCCGTCCCAGCGCACAACGGTCCCGTCAAGCCGATAATCATCTCATGAAGAAAATGTAAAACTTTATATAACTTCTCCCATCATTTTTACTATGATCCCGTAGCTCAGCCCGGTTAGAGCGCTGGTCTTATAAGAAATGAGCTCGCCAGAGTTCATTCTCCAGAGAGAAAATCTAAGAGAGCCAGAGGTCCCGTGTTCAAATCACGGCGGGATCATTACTTCTTGCACAAAATCAAAGCCCAGGATTTGTCCTCGTTAAAATAAAACTTATGTTCCTCAAAATAAATTTCCATCGCGTGCCTCAACTGCTCTTCGTTATACCGGTAAGAAAAGGCAACAACAATCTGGTCTCCTTTGCAAAAATCAATTTTTTTATCTTCAAAAACAAGAGTCTTGTCTTTTTTGATAACATAAAACCACTCAAGTCGAGAATTTTCGTATCTAACATCCGATTCGAACTCTCCTTCCTTAAAACCTAACTGCAACAAGATTAAACTCAAGAAATCGTCATTGAACTTTGTCTTGTAAGACTTAATTAGTTCGGCGGGTTTCGTCGCACCATTCAGGGCAACACCCATTAAAAGATAGTCTTCTCCGGAGTCCATAGCCTCAACAATCTCGTACATAACTTCGTGAATTTCAAAATTACTAATCGTGCTCCCCAAAAATAACAAAAAATTCTGCCTGAACTCAGAATCTCTTAGCAAAGCCGCAACATTCTCTATATTATCAAAGTCAGAAATATTCCACCTGAAATTAACAACCTCTCCTTTGTTTATCTTGCTTATTTTTTCAACTGCTTTTTTTACCATATAGCTACTTATATCAATAGGACAATATCTAACCTTGGTTTTTTTATAAAAAGAGTCAATTGGGACAACAGCTTTCTTACCATCTCCGCAACCAATATCAATAATATTGACAGCACTTCCTGTAAAAATTTTATCAGCAATCCTGGGCATGAATTCTTTTAACAAATCTATCTCTGCTCCAAACATCTTACTGCTATAATCTTTTGCGTTTTCCAAATCCAGATAAGCCTGCGCCTGCTTCGGAGTCAGATACCATAACTTCGAATCCGCAATATTCCAAACTCTCGTGTTCCCCCGCAGAGAATAACCTCTCTTAATCAACTCCTTGAAAATCAAATCGTTTATCTTTTGTTTCATAAAAAAACATCCAAATCTCCATTTAAATAATTTTGCCTGCGAAATCCTGACACCACAAGATATTTATACCTGTCTTGAGACAAATAGATGGATATTTGTTCTCCAGAATAAAAAAGAGCTGAAATGGTAAAGAAAAAAACCAAAAAGAAAAAAGTTTCCCGCACAAGAAGCACGAAAGTTGGAAAAACAGCATCGAGAAAAAAGAAAAACATGGGCCTGGCAATCATTGGACTGATATTGAATATTTTCCCATTTCCGGGAATAGGAAGCATGGTTGCGGGGAAAACAAAAACAGGAATTTGGCAGTTCGCCCTAGCGATAATAGGAGCAATCGTCTGGCTGGTTTATAGTGGCATCGGCTTCACACTTGTTCTGATAGCGTTTGTTTGGGGAATTGTAACCGGAATCAAACTTCTCCAAGAATCCCGTTAATTTTATTTCTTTTTCTTTCAAATCTCCTGTCGGATACAGATTTAATTTTGTTGTTCACATAGAAGTTATTAATTCTTGTTAGTTTCAATTTCAAATTCTCTAAATTGTTAAGTTTGAAAAATAGGAGAAGCCACTGTAAACTACCCAGCCCTAAAGGGCTGGGCGTTGTCGCTTAGAATTCAACCAAGGTCTTTTGATTTCAAGCAGCGAGCTAAATCAAACTCGCTGCTTTATTATTTTGCAAGAATAAATAATTTTGCTCGCTCGCCCAATTCGGCAATTCAGCTACGGATTAAAATCCGCAAGGGTTCTTGCCTGGGCTCGCCCCTAAACAGCAGATTGTCGCTTCACTAAAAGAAAAACTTTTCTTAATCGCGATATTTTCCCCTCCGCGTTTGAGTAGGATTACTCATTTAATTTATCTTTAATAATTTCTATTAATTGATTATGAATTAACCCATTAGAAGCGACACATCATTTAATTTGTTCTGTATATTGCTGGTCATTTCCGTATAAATCACTAACCTTGCCCTCGGCTTCTTCAATTAATATCTTTAATGCAGCAGATTCATATACGGAAGTTTGGGGGAATATTATCGCATCTAACTTACCACAAGAAACTAAAGCTCCCATGTAGACTATAGAACCAAGATCGAGCATGCCTGTTCCTCTTTCTATCAAAGGAACATAGACGAGTTTTGTGTTAAATTTTGCATTCTTCCAGTTGGAGTGGCCTATAAGAGAGTTGTTTATGTCTTTTTTATTAGATACTTTAATTTTCTCATTATTTAGAAAAGCACCTTCCCCTTTTTCTGCATAAAAGATTCTATCTAAAAAAGGATCGTAGATAGCACAAAGAATTGGTTCCTTTTTATGAACGAGGGCTAATGAAAAAATACAGGTGGGTATACCATGTGAAAAAGCCACTGTTCCATCAATAGGATCGCAAATCCATAAAAAATCACTCTCTTTAGAAAAATCACTTCCTTCTTCTGATAGTATGTTATGATTTGGAAATTTTTTATTTATGGACTCAATAATAAATTTATTAATTGCAATATCCGTTTCAGTAACCTCGCTATTATCTTCTTTAAAATCTATTTTTGTATCTAATCTAAAATTAGATTTAATCATCTTCCCTGCTTTTTTTGCAAGAGAGATTGCAAAATCTAAATATTTTTTATTTGCTTCCGTTTTGGTATTTTACACATAAATGCCTCCACCGAAAGAAGCACTATTGTGGCACATTTGGAGGACGGTAGTTATTGTTTATTGTGAATGTTATTGTTTTTCACTTTTATTTTAGATATGGATTATTTTTATAGTTTTCCTAATTTCTTCGATATTATTCTCATTAATCTCTGACAAAATTTCTTTTGACTTATTGACAAATAAAGGAGCTTGTGAAATTATGAATTCGACATCTTCTTTTGGCACAATTCTATCAACATAATATTGAACAGTGTTCCTAGCGTCAAAGGCCTTTTTGATTGCCTTAACCTCATTTGTAGAATAAAAATCATTAAGACATTTCTTTATGAATTCTAGTGTACAGGAATGAATTTCGCATTTAACGCCTAATTTCATGCAAATAGCATAAAGAGAGTAATACATAGAATAATAACAGGCAGAAATAGCAAACATGAGATTGTATTGCTTTTCTCTATTCATTGTTCCTAGAGAATTTTCAGCCATTTTCATATATCCTTTGGCAAGATTGTTATTAGGATCAACTAACTTTATTCCATCTTTTTGCCTACAACACCAGTTTAAACTCACCATCTTTTTATTAATTCAATAAACTCCTCTGTGCCTTTTAAGATTATGTGATTTTTAATTATTTCTTGGATTATATACTCGTTTTTATCAAACTTGCTCTTATTTAATCTTACAATATTAATTTTAATGTTGTACAATTCCTCTAAATCTTCAACACTTTTACTCTTCCCTATAACAAATACATCCAAATCAGATTTCTCATTTGAGCTAAAGTTTGCATAACTACCAAATATAACTAATATTCCTTCTGTTCTTTTCTCTAATTTTACAAAGAGGTCTTTTAGTTTTTTATATCTTTCAAGAAAATTAATTTTTCTTTGTGTTTCAAGGAGATTTATAATTTCTTTTAGATAAGGATAAAATTCATTGAGATAATAATACTTATTTTTTCCTTCTTGTTTGAATTTTAGGACATGCTCTTTCTCAAGCTCGTTTAGAGTATTTGAAACTGTTTTTTGATTCATCTTTAGCCTTTTGGCTACATCTCTTCCATAAATTCTTTTGCTATAATCGCTAGCAAATTCTCTTAAAATCTTTAACTTGTTTTTATTAAGTAACATATTACTCATATAAGTAATAGTGTATTTAAAGTTTGTGATGGCGATTATAGGGACATTTGACAACTTTCAATTAATCCCTTGTTTATGCCACGATAGCCGAAAGAAGCACTATTGTGGCATATTTAGGGGATGGTAGTTATTGTTTATTGTGAATGTTATTGTTCTTACGTCTGTTTTAGGGATAGCTTAGATTTATAACTTACCATGTTTCTTTGGTGCCCACAGTCTATCATCTTTTCTTCTTTGTGGTCACCTCTTTTAGTGTTTTTTTGTACTGTTTAATCAGGAATTTCAAGGTAAATCTAAGATCATCTTCTTTAGAATATTTTTGCAATGTCTGATAGTATTCTCCCCTATCCTCGAGCATAATATTTATTGGAGGATAATTGTTCTTTAACAGAATGAAGTTTAAGAGTAATCTGCCAATTCTTCCGTTTCCATCTTGAAAAGGATGTATATGCTCAAATTGATTATGCATAATTGCTGCTAATGTCAGGGGTTTAAACTTATTTTTATTTTCATTATACCACCCAATAAAATCCCCTAAATAATCATTTAATTCTTCTTTTGGAACCCCCGCATGAATAATTTCTCCTATTGAGTTTCTTATTACGACATCCACGTTTCTAAATTTTCCAGCAAAAGGTTTTGATCCTTTGAAGCATAACTCATGCAGCTTCAACAAGAGTTTCAAAGATACCTCTTCTTTTGTTTTTCTTATATAATAAACTGCGTTTGCAACACCTTTTGTTTCAATCTCTTCTTCATTTTCTGCCTTTTCTTTATGTAAAATTTTTGGAACTTCCTCCTCAGTTACAGTAGAACCTTCTATAGCATTAGTGTTATAGACAAAATCTTCTGTGAAGTTTTTCCATTCATCTTTACTTAAATGAATAACGTCAATTTTTTCACTAAATTTGTTTAAAGACTCAATCTGTTTTTTAGTTAGTGAAAATAGAAAAACTTTGGTGTTAATCTCTTCTAATAATTCTCTTATTTTTTCCTCGGCTCTTTTTTTAGCTTTCTTTAACCCCTCTTTTGATAAATTGCTTCCTAAATACTTTCTTATTTTTTCTACCTTATTTTTTTCACGATAAGAGTGAATAAGATAATATTTTTTATTTTTTCCAGACTTTCTTTTTTCTATATACATATTATATTAAAGGTGCCCACATTTATAAATATTTCTATATTTGTGGTCACCTCTGTCTACCTGTTAATTATAGAAATCATCCGGCAACCTCACATCCCTTGTTTATGCCACGATGGCATAATGCCCCACATGGGCGTGGACTTAATGGCAATGCCCCGCGCGGGATTTACCCATCAGACAACTTCAATTATCTTCCTGCTTTTTCTCCGATTTTATTTTTAATATCTTATCTTTTAAGTCCGGAAGATTAATCTTAACAATATCCCAAACAATATTTAAGTCAACACCAAAATAGTGGTGAATCATTTTGTCCCTCGTTCCTGCTATTTCCTTCCATTGAATTTCCGAATGTTTGTTCTTAAGACCCTTAGATATATTTTTGACAGCTTCTCCAATTATCTCTATTTCTCTTACAATAGCACTTTGCTTTAATCTATTCGACATTAATTTTTCCTTGTTTATATTCTTAGAAAATTTTTCTATCGCGTTAATACTATCTAAAATGTGCTCAATAAATGCCAAATCATCTTTCATATTATTTTTATCTCCTGATTTAAAATCTTTTTTCTGAGAAAGGGGCTTAATCCTTCATAACTCACTAAATCAACTTTTTTCTTTAGTTTATCCTCTAGTTCAAACTGAATACTAACAAATCCAAACCCGATTCCTTTTGGAGGTTCAACTAAAATATCAATATCGCTATCTTTTTTCTGTTCTCCCGTTGCATAACTTCCAAATATTCCTGCTTTTTTTATTTTATTCTTTTTCAAAATTTGCTTAATTTTTGGGATAATTTTGTTTAATGCAATAGACTTTTTTTTAACATTTAATTTACTATCTGCTGTGCCTTCCTTTGCATTCAATTTTTCTTTTGGCAGGTCTTTTCCAAGATAAATCCTTTCTTTTTTAAATTTTTTACCAGCCCTTATACTTTTAACTCTATAATAATATTTCTTTCCATTTCTTTCTTTGATTTCAGTGTATACCATAAGAACTATACGGGCACATTATTTATAAAACTTTCTATGTGGACGTAAAACTCCGACTATGGGCGGGATTGTTATCTTTAGGCATCTTCTTGCTTTTCTCCTTTTTGTGAATATGAACTCCTCATTTTCATTATTAATTGTTATTAGTCATCGGAGTTTATTTAGTTTTGCCTGATTCAGTATCTCCGCATACAACTCTTTCAGAGCCGTATGATTAATCCAATTTCAAACAAACAATAGCCAAAACAAATCAAACAGCTCAAAAAATATTAAATAAAAATCAAAAATTCTTACAAAAAAGATAGTTTCAACTAAAACAATTCCATAAAAAATATCTGAAAACAGAATTAAGTAATCTCACGTTCGAATTCTTCCTGCGAGTTGTTTTTTGAAGTTCTTTGTTTTTTTTCAATTTTCCAAAAAACAAGAATTTGCTTGAATTTCGATGCCTCAGGAGAGGGGTTGTGCCCCTGTTTACCCCCCGCCAGGGCATCACACATTTACCGTGTTTATGCCCCCACCGGGAGTCGAACCCGGGTCTCCGCCGCGAAAGGGCGGTGTCCTTGACCACTAGACTATGAGGGCATTCTATTATTTGATAAAATCCACTTTTAAAACTTTCCACAATAGCTCTGTTGCAAAATCGGGAGTTGCCCAATTTCTAAAATTTTAGAAGATAGTTGCTGTAAGTTCTCGGAAATTTCTGCTAAGAAATTTCCCGACATTATCACATAATAATTTTACAAATTATTTTGAAACCTTGCCTCCCGCAAATGCGACAACACCTTCCACAACAAAGTTTATTAACATAAAAAACATAAAAGCAACAATGAAAAAAGAAGTGGTTGTGTTCGCATTAGTCGCTTTCGGTCTGTCTGTCGCGACGCTATTTCTTTTATCCTTCGTGCAGCAACCACGGTTCTCACCGCCCGAGACAATAGTTCCAACGGACTGCAGCCCTGAAGCTCTAACGGTCGTATGGGACAACATTTTTGCCCAGAACTCAATCCCAAACGAAAACATCTTGCGGAGTTCTCAGAACTCAGCAGGTGGTTGCACAAAATATTTAGTAACACACACAGTAGAATCTTCCCCTGGGGATGTTCAGGCAAGATTTCTGACATCATATGAAGAAAACGGAAAAGTAATCACAATAGCGATGTATGTAAGAACATCGGTGGAGGAAGCATTTACGCCGAATAATCTAAATTGGTTTAACGAACTCTTTAGTAATTATAACGCCGCAAACAACGATAAAATAGTTCAGGATTTCTATAATACCCAAGAAAGAAACAGGATATCTTCTATTGGTAATGTGCTTACATCTACGCAAGCAAGCGCAAAATTCACGAGTTTATTTGACCTTGACGCCGGAAATTGGGGACCAAGCTCACAAGTATATTTCACCAGCCCATTAACAGGCAGTTCGCCGCAATGGCGTTTCATAGAAGAATCCTCGCTAGGAGGTTTAGAATTGACCGGCTATGTTTTCCGAGATTTGCAAATAGCAAGCGCGACATTTGTTCAGGAAATTCCAAGCTCTCCCCCTCCCCCTCCTGAACCGTGCGTGCCGGCGTGGACAGCACAAAACACTACCTGTATAGATGGAAACAAAACACAATACTGGACTGAAACAGTATGCAACTCCCCAATAGATCCTACTCACCAAAACCAAACATTTGCCTGCGTTGTTTCGGAATGCATATCAAACTGGATAGAGAAAAACACGGCTTGCGGTTCAGACGAAACATACACTATATATCACACAGACGACAACATATGCGAAACTCCTGTCAATTACCCTGCGAATAGAACAGCTCACTGCGACTTTGACAGCAACGGAATCATAGGAAAAATCATAAATATTAACGAACACAACGTTGACGACTTAGAAATTGAAATAGACGAAAAGAAATTAAATTTAAGTGATACTTACAGAGGAACAAACGAGGTAGAAATATTTGAAGACGAAAAACTAAGAGTGAAATTTAAATGGGACTTCGATGAAGCTCCTCTAAACCTAAAAGAAATTGAACTAAGAAAACAAACATCCTCCGCAGACTACGGCTACCTGATTGTAAACGGTTTGGACATAGAAAAAGAAATCAGAATTGACAGAATCGCAGAGACAGACAGCGTATGCGTTAAAGAAAGAGAAATAAGTTCAATCTCTAAAATTTCTGACGATTGCGACAAAAGCAGAGAGGAATTAATATCTTGTCCCGGAGAATCTGACGATGAAGACGTAACTTGTGAAATAGATGGAGATTTTCTCGTAATCTCCGGATTAAAAAACTCGGGAGTTACAGAATATGATGCCGACTACATTCCACCTACCTGCACGGAAAGCTGGAGTTATGGGGCTTGGAGCGTTTGTTCAAACGGACAGCAAACGAGAACCGCTACTGATGCAAACGACTGCGGAACAACGATTGGCAGACAGGAAATAGCACAAACTTGCTCTACTCAACCGCCTCCTGAAATCTGCACGCCAGAATGGGATTGTCCTGACTGGAATGAAATTGAGTGCCCCGATTCGGGAACAAAAACAAGAACCTGCACTAACTCTAACTCATGCGGAACCAACTCAAACAAACAAGAGTCCAGAACCTGCACCCAGCCAAAAAGCAATACAACATTAATAATTATCCTGATAATAGGAATCCTGCTCGCCCTCGGAGCAATTGTTTTAGTTGTAGCACTAATGAAAAGAAGAAAAAGAGAACGGATGGAAAGGGAAAGAAGAAGACCGACAACAAGCTCAAAAATTATAACCCAACAACCAAATCAACGAAGACAATTCTAACACCCAAAGCTCTGTCGCAAAATCCGAAGTTGCCCGATTTCTAAAATTCTCCATAAAACTCTCGGAAATTTCTGCTAAGAAATTTTCTGACGTAATCATCTAATAAATTTTCAGAGAACTTTGCCTCCTGCAAATACGCCCCTTCCCTATCGAGACATATAAAAATCTTCCCAGTTCCGAACAACTCCTTCATCAATTGAAGCATTCACTCTCCTCGTCTTTTTCTTTATCCGCTTCCTATAAACCCATCCGAAAATAAATCCGAAAAACATCCCGCTCAGATGAGCAATATTTCCCGTATTATTAATTGGATTGCCCGTGAAAAAACCAACAGCACCTAGAATATCAGTTCCAGCCCATATAATTCCTGCGAGAAACAAAGGCATCGGCAGGCCAAAAACAAAAACAGGCATTCCTGGACGAACGATAATTAAAGCTCCGATTACCCCGAAAATAGCACCAGAAGCACCGAGAGAAGAAGAATAAAAATTAATGGAAATAAGATTGGCCAAAATTCCGGTTGTGAAAAAGACAAGCAAGAACTTTCTTTCACCAATAAACTTTTCCAGGATGGAACCGAACATTAATAAAGCGAAAAGATTCAGAACCAAATGACCTATGCCTCCATGCAAAAAAACAGAAGTCAGAAATCTCCATGGTTGAACAAAACTCGCACTGTTCAAAACAAACATCTCGGTAAAACCGCTGACGAAAATCTGCAAAACAAAAACAGTCACGATAACTAATGATAGTTTCACAGCGTAATATTTGAATCTCATATATAATGAAAATCATAATCCCTAAAAAAGCTTTCCATTGATAGAAATCTTCCAACATTTGAAGACGCAGACAGCAGATGGAAAAAACTGCGGAGCTTTCCTGATAAATATTAGTTTAGTCCGAGTTCTTAAAAACTATTTGGGTTTAATTTTCAGGCATAGTTTTTATATTGAAATGTTAATTAACAGCTCTGAAAAGACAATCAAATATTAATTTTCAATTGGTAATTACTTTGTTGTAATTGCGTACAAATATGATTTTCAGAGGCGGATAAAGAAGGTTTCGCAAATTGGTTGGTAAGTGAAAATCAACGAGAAGAAATAACGTTAACTTTAGCAGATGCGATGCTGACCAAGAGAGTGTTAGGAATTATTGGCTTTTAATCATATTTTCCTCCGCTGTTAAGTTCGTGGCTTTTGATTTTTTGAAGAGCCAATCAACCAGACTTATTGGGAAGAATCTATAAGTTGTAGTAAGAAACCAATACAAAGAATCACAAGCCAAATAAGATTTCTATTCCTCCTTTTCCTGTAACCCTTTTGTTGTTCAGTATATAAGGGGACAACACGTCCCTTCGAAACTCAAAAATATCAAGAGGGATTTAAGGTATTCCATAACTTCGTTAGAAAATCAGCAAGAAAGGGAATAACTATCAATATGAGCAACCTTATATTTTCTCTCTGAATTTTGAGAGGGAACTAAATAAGTAAATTCATCTATTCGTGAGGGTTCGCCCTGCTCTAAAATTGCTTTGGCTCATTCATTTCTCCAAGAGGAGAAGTTTTTTAGGTATTCTTGTGTTGTTTCTATTGTATAATATACTATACACTTACTTACAAATGTTTGTATATCTTATTATACACTTTCCTCTGTATAGTATACAAACCATAAATTTATAAATATTGGTTATTGTAGTATACACATGGAAGAATTAGAAGTCCTTAGAATCTTAAATAAATATAATCCTTGGTGGAATAATAAAGAGATACCTCCATCAAAGACTAATGAGTTCAAGAGAGGAGATTTTCATATCATTAAAAAATTATTGGAAAGAAGAGAAATAGTTTCAATCATTGGTCCGAGAAGAGTTGGAAAAACTATTGTGATTCACCAGCTAATAAAAGACTTACTTTCTTCAGGAATTGATTCAAAAAGGATATTATATATTTCAGTTGATGAAACAGAATTAAAAGATGCAGATACACAATTTAGAGAAGTTTTGGAAACTTATTCTAAATACGTGATAAAAAAACCTTTAGATTCTTTAGAGAACACGCACTATTTATTTCTTGATGAAATTCAAGAAGTGCCTAATTGGGAAAAGATATTAAAAAATTGGTATGATTTAGGTTATAATGTCAAATTCGTAATTTCAGGTTCTTCATCAATATGGATTACAAAGGGAACAGAAGAATCCCTACTTGGAAGAATTAAATCTACAATAATGATGCCCTTAAAATTTTCAGAAGTTCTAAGATATAAGGAAATAATTCCACAAGACTTTTATAAAAAAAGGGTTGAGTTAAAAGAAAATTTAATAACTGCAGTTCAAGAAGATAATTATGAATTTTTAGTAAATTCTTTTAAAGATTTTGTAGGTTATTTAACTCCCTTAAAAGAAAAAATTCAAATTGAGTTAAACCGATACTTAACTGTTGGGGGTTATCCCGAATTTTTAGATGAAGAAGATTATGCAAAAATTAGCGAGTCTGTAAGGGACAAAATAAAACTTATATTTTTTAAAGATATAGTTAGGTATTTTAGAATAAGAAATCCTGATGTATTAGAGGATTTATTTAAACTAATTTCAAAAGATTCTGGGGGGAATTTTAATTTAGCAAAAACTGCCGAATTATTAGACATTCAACGACCCACCCTTAGAGATTATCTAAAATATTTGACGAAAGCTTATTTAATTCAAAGTTCTCAATTTTATTCTAATAGCCGGAAAAAAAGGATTAGAAAACAAGACAAAGTTTATGTTCTTGACGCGGGAATAAGAAACGGGATTGTTGATTATTTAGATGAAAATCTAATAAAGGATGAAAAAGAATTGGGTAGAGTTGTTGAGGGTGTATTATTTGACCATCTTATAAGATTTAAATTTAATTTAGAAAGAGGTCCAGAGCCAGAAATATTTTATTGGAAAGATAAAAAAGAGATAGATTTTATTTTGCAGATAAAGAGAAAACCAATCCCAATAGAATCAAAATTCCGAACAAAAATTTCTGGAGATGTTTACGATTCTATTGAATTATTTTTATCTGAAAATAATTCTCCTTTTGGATTGGTTATAACTAAAGATACTTTTAAAGTTAGAAATAAAATAATAGAAATACCTTTATGGGTATTTCTCCTTATGATTTAAAATGGCACAAAGTAATTTAGCACAGGCAAAACTTGCAAAAAACGACGAGTTTTACACACAATACCACGACATTGAAAAAGAAATAAATGCTTATCTTGAATACAATCCAGATGTTTTTAAAGATAAGGTGATACTCTTACCTTGTGATGACCCTGAATGGAGTAATTTTACTAAATATTTTGCACAAAATTTTGAGAAGTTTAAATTAAAAAAATTGATTTCTACGAGTTATGCTGTTGAAAGTAAAACCTATAAGGAAGGCCATCAGACAACACTTTTTGAAGAAAAAAGTTCAAGGTTTGATAAAAAGAAATCAAGAATAAAAGGAAAGATTTTTACTCTTACAAAAGATAAAACAGGAGATAATAGGGTAGACATAGATGATTTAGATTGGCAGTATATGGAAGGGGATGGAGATTTCAGAAGTAAGGAAGTTAAAAAATTAAGAGACGAAGCAGACATAATTATTACAAATCCACCATTTAGTTTATTTAGGGAGTTTTTAGCTTGGATAATTGAGGCAAAAAAACAGTTCCTAATTATTGGAAATCTTAATGCTATTACATACAAAGAAGTTTTTCCTTTGATTAGGCATAATCTTATGTGGTTGGGTAGGGGTTTCAATGCTGGAAATGCTTATTTTTCAACACCCGTAGGTAAAGAATATGCTTCGGGAGTTTATGATGAGAAAACAGGATTAGTAAAATTTCGCAATGTTTGTTGGTTTACAAACATAGACCATGGTCGCCGTCATCAAAAATTACCCTTGATGACCATGAATGATAATTTGAAATATAATAAAAGAATGAAGAATGAAAAATCTTATGGTAAATATGATAAATTTAATGGCATAGAAGTTTCATTTACCGACTCTATTCCAAGCGATTATGATGGTATAATGGGGGTGCCAGTTAGCTTTTTAGATAAATATAATCCTGAACAGTTTGAAATATTACAATGTTCTGCATATTCGGATAAAAAGAATTACGGAAGTGGAGCTTTATATGTGAAAGGAAAAAAACAATATGCCCGTATCTTAATTAAACACAAAAGAATAAAAGGTAAAAAATAATAGAAACAATATGAAAACTATACTAAAAACGACATACACAGTAAAAGAAATTTGCGAAGGATTTTTCTATAATGAATTAGAAGGAAAGGGACTTTTCGGATTAAATGGAAAATTAACAATTCAACCAGAATATCAAAGAAATTATATTTATGCTGATGGAAAAAAAGATGTGGCTGTGATTGAGTCAATACTAAACGGTTATCCCATAGGTTTGATTTATTTCAATAAAGTTGGAAAAGATAAGTTAGAGGTTTTAGATGGACAACAAAGGATTACCAGTTTCGGACGATATGTAACTGATAAATTTGCAGTTAAAGATGAGAATGGCATGGAACAATATTTTAATGGTATTTCAAAAGATAAACAAGAAAAAATAATGCAAACTAAATTAACAATTTATGAATGTGAAGGCACTGAAAGTGAGATTAAAGAATGGTTTGAAACAATTAATATTGCAGGTATACCTTTGACAGAACAGGAAAAACTAAATGCAATATATTCTGGTCATTTTGTAACTCTTGCAAAAGAAGAATTTAGTAATTCTCAAAACTCTAATGTTTTGAAATGGGGGTGCTTACATCAAAGGAAATGTTAATAGACAGGATTTTTTAGCAAGAGCACTTGATTGGGTAAGTAAGGGAAAAATTGGGGAGTATATGAGTAAACATAGACAGGATAATAATATTAATGAATTAAAAACTTATTTTAATAGTGTAATTGATTGGGTTTCTAAAACTTTTATTGATGTAGAAAGTGAAATGAAGGGTTTAGAGTGGGGACGCCTGTATGAAGAATATCATAATAAAGGATATAATCCAAAGAAAATATCGGATACAATTCATAAATTATATGCAGACCCCTATGTTAAAAATCGTAAAGGTGTGTTTGAATATATTTTGGGTGGAGAAAAGGACACGAAACTTCTTGATGTTCGGGTTTTTGATGAAGCAACAAAAAAATCTGTTTACACAAAACAAACGGATGACGCTAAAAAGAAGGGAAAATCAAATTGTTCTCTTTGTTCTATTGGACATGATGCAAATAAAAATAAAATCTGGAAAATAGATGATATGGATGCTGACCATGTAAGTGCTTGGAGTAAGGGTGGAGCGACAGACATTAAAAATTGTGAAATGCTTTGTAAAACACACAATAGGGCTAAGGGAAATAGATAAAAGCCACACCTCTTAACAGCATTATCCAAGCCACGAATACTTAACACTCTCGCCGACCAAAAGCATTAAAAACTCTTTCTCTTTCAAGTGGGCATGACAACTAAAACTTGGGGGTTTCCCCATCACCGGAAAAGATTTTAATTTCCCTAGTTGCTACTTCAATTCTCAAACACTAAACTTTATATTCTCCAACAGAGAAATAACTAAATGCGTGGCGGTTGTAGTTCAACGGTTAGAACGTACGGTTGTGGTAAATGAGCTCGGGAGCAAAAAACCAGTTCCAGAATTTGAGCAAACTTGCGAAGTCCGTAAAACGAGAGTTCGACTCTCTCCTTCCGCTTTTAGAGATTAACCCGTAAAATGAAAAAAATAAGCAAACTGAGTTACAAAGAATTTGAAACAGAAGCTGGAGATTCCAGATTCTTCGCGGAAACCCAAAATAAAAATTCAGAGATAACATGGAGGAAGTTACAATGAAATACGAACCGGAAACAGTAAAAGGATTTCAGGATTACCTCTCACCAGAATCCCTACAAAGAGAAAAAATAAAAAAAATAGTGAAAAAATGGTTTGAACTCTATGGATTCATCCCAATAGAAACACCGACGATAGAATTTGATGAACTGATGCGTCCGGACGCTCTCGCGAACGAACCGGAAGACGAAGCAATCTCCGACAGATTCAAACTTCAGGACAGAGGCGGGAGAAAACTCGGACTAAGATACGAATTCACATTTCAACTAGCTCGCTTATTAAAACAAAACCCAAACATAAAACTGCCTTTCAGGCGCTATCAAATCGGCTCTGTTTTCAGAGATGAGCCAATCCGTCTCGGCAGAACCCGCGAATTCACACAATGTGATATTGACATCATCGGAGACAGCTCGGTCAACGCCGAAGCCGAATGTCTCGCTGTAATGGTGGAAATTCTCAAAGAAATCAGAGTAAAAGATTACACAATCCAGCTCAACAACCGCAAGCTCCTGCAGTCAATAATAGAAAGCGTAGAAATAAAACAAATAAGAAACATAATGCGCGAATTGGACAAACTGGAAAAACTTGGAGAAGACGAAGTCAAGGCAAACCTGAAAAAGTTCACCTCGGCGAATCAAGTCATCACGCTCTTCAAGCTCTTGGAAAAAGACTTATCCTTTTTCAAAAAAAACGCCTTCCCCGGCTCCGAAGAACTCGAAGAATTTATTGAAACTGCAAAATTCTACGGCATCAAAGTCAGATTCAATCCGATAATGACGCGCGGTTTCGCTTACTACACCGGAAACGTCTTTGAATTCCTAACTGAAAAAAAACTCGCCGTCGCAGGCGGCGGAAGATATGACAGAACCGTCGGCAAATTCACCAACAGAGAAATTCCTGCAGTAGGAATCTCGTTCTCTCTTGAAGCCCTTATGTCCTTGTTCCCGGAAGAAATAAAAAAGTTAAAAATGCCTTCCTGTCCAAAAGCCCTCTTAATTTCAATCTCGCAGGAAAAAGAAGCAATAAATCTCTCCCGCATCCTGAGAAAAGCAAAAATCTCCTGCTCTTTAACATTAGACAAGCTCGGCAAAGCTCTGGAATATGCCAATTCTTATAAAATTCCTTACGTTATCTTCATCGGCGAAGAAGAAATCGGAAAAAAGAAATACAAACTCAAAAATATGAAAAACGGAAACGAGACTCTTCTTTCCGAAAAAGAATTAATTAAGAAGTTAGGCAAATAAAATCCTTCTCTTTTTAATTTCCGGTAACCAGAAGACTAAACAGCCCTGTCCTGAGAAAAAATAAAGCTGTCATAAAAACAAAGTAGTCACACTAACATATCCTAAAAAGCATATTTCCGACAACGAATTCTTTTATATATCTGAATCGGAGACAATTTCCATGAAAAAAATTTTATTTGCATTAACGCTGTTTTCTTTTCTAACTGTCCTTCTGCTAAGCACGACAAGCGCAAGCACCCTTTTCTGTCTTGAAGAAGGCCAAACAATTCAATTATGCAGTGGTCAGAGTTGGGAATGTTCTCACAGCAGTTGCCAACTTTGTGTAAACGAAATCTCTCCCGGAGTTTACTGTCAGACTTCTCTAAGCAACTGTAATAACGCCTGCGTCGCTTTTGACGAAGGAGTGAATGAAAACCCGCTTCCGGAAAACGCACCGACAATCACTCTGCAAACTCCGGAAGACGATTATCAACAAGCACTCCCCGGCACAATTGAATTCAGATATGAAGTAACTCTGCCGAGAGATATAGACGAATGCTCGCTTTTCATAGACAACATCCAAGAAGAAACGGACACCATCGCAGCGTATGGATTCTTCTCGCACTCTCTGGAAGAAGGAATTTACAGCTGGAGAATCTCGTGCTTGACAAGAAGCTCTTCTCAATTCGGAGTAATCACAATCAACTCGGAATTCAGAAATTTAGTGATAGGAGAAATCCCCGAAGAACCTGAAGAGCAAAACGATACAGATTCCGGCAACGGAACAGAAGAAGCATTTGACATACTCTTAACGGCTCCGGAAAATAACGAGGTTTTAACAGGAACGCAGGAAGTCGCATTCACATTTAACTTTTCCGATAATGTAATCTTAGCAAACCTAACGCAATGTTCTCTATTCCTAAACAGCGCGGAGATAACAAAAGACATTACAGAGTTCGAAAACACATTTGAATTCACGCAAACTCTTGGGATTGACACATACAACTGGCATATCTCCTGTGGCTCATACGGCTCAGAAACAAGAACAATAACTATCAGTTCTCCCGTGGCAAACAACGGCGGCGGCGGCGGCTCTGGTGGCGGAGGCGGTGGAGGCGGTGGAAGTAGCGGTTCTACAACAACACCAACAAACACACAAACAACAGACAATGAAATAGAGCAACTTGAGCAGGAAACAAACGAAGATGAAATACAAACAGAAACACAGCAAGAAATACAGACTTCAGGAATCACCGGCTCTGTAATCGGCAACGCCCTGAAAACAAAAACAGGAGCAACAATAGTTCTGGCGATTTTAGTCGGCGTTCTCGGAGCACTCCTTTACCAGAGAAGGAAAAAAATAAAACTTTAATCTTCAGATTCTTCAGCGAAAGCCGCGTCAGCTTCTTTTTTCATTCTCTCAAGCTCAACAGAATTTTTCTTCTCATGCATGCTCTTCAGCCAAATATAAATTTCGTCAAGATGTCCTTCCTGTTCCAATAAAATCTTATGCTGATTGTCCAGATGAAGTAAAGGAACAAACGCCCCGACTCTGTCTTCATTATTACTCTCTTTCACTAGTTCGGAAAAAGCCAGCCTCTCTTCCCGCGAAGAGAAAATTCCCTTCAGTTTTTTATAAATTTCTTTAATTCTATCCCCAATATTAATTCTCGCCTTCGGAATGGAAATAGCGGTTTCAATCTCCTGCTGTTTAGCCGTAACAACCTTTTCAATCCTCCTGTTCTCCGTCTTAACCGCTTTCCCCAGCGCAGACATTAGCTCCTGCAGAGTTACTTTCCTGAAACGAGGCAACGGCGTTCTTGGAACAAGCCCCGGAATATCTTCCTCAAGCTCAATCCTCTCCTGCTCATATTTCTTATTCTCTTTCTCGCCAAACAAAACCGCATCCAGAGAAGGAATATACTCGTTCAGCAAAATCTCCGACTTAATTCTCAAAAGCAAAGAAGCCGCAAACAGCACCTTGCTCGAAACAAAAAGATTCGCTTCTTCCAAATCCTTAATTTTCTCCAAGTATTTCCCCGTTAAAAGAGCAAGGTCAATATCCCACGGGTCAAGTTGTTCCGTGTTAATCAAATCGTAGATAATCGCCTGCCAACTTAGTTTTTCCCCAAACAAAAGAGCGTGCACCTGCTCCTGCCCAACCTTCTCTTTTCCGTTACCATTCGCCCTTTCAATAAATCGGGCGGGCGGGACACCTTCTTCAACTTCCATGCACCTCTCAAAACAACGCCATATTTATTACTTTCCGAAGAGCAACAATCAAATTCACTCAAAATAACAACTCAATAACGTTTCCATTTAGGAGTTACAACACACCGAAAAGTTTAAATATCAAAGTTTCCCCCAAATACTATCACCTCTTTTTGCCCGGGAGGAGACGTTAAATTCATCTGTTTAGCTTGAGTTTAACCTCTCCTTCAAGGGTTAATTGTGAAACGATTAACCATTGTTTGGGAAATCTTAATTCACCTTCAAGAGTTATGTCAATAAGAGGAGCAAATATCCAATCTAAAATTTGGCACTGTTGCTCCCTTTTTGTTAATTATCAGAAGGGATTATCTGAGATTTTTGATTTTTATTCTCTGACTGTTGAGTTTGGGAATCCTGAGAACTTAAAGGAGATATCCCAGGAAAGTTTATAAACTCTTGACTGAATGGAAAAGAGGCTTCGCCTTATGATTATTTTAATTGCAGCTGTTCTTGTTCTCGGAATATTTGGGTATTTGGTAATGTTCACAAACGCTTTTAACAAAGATGTTAGATTAAGCATGGGAAGTGGAAACTACTTCTCCAAAGCCCCTGTAACTTGTCGGGAAGAAACTAGAATAACAGGTACTCCATGGATAAAGGATAAAGGGCAAGTATTCGACCTAATTGCTTGCCGAACTTCAGTAATGAGTGCCCTTCTTAGTTTTCTTAGTTGTTGTCATGATGGAGGGACTAAATTGGAGAAAAAAGATGGTGGATGTACCACTGCATGCTATAATGGATATAATTCAGATATACGAAGTTGTGATGGTAATCCAGTTGGATTCGGAGAACCTCCAGTATGGACATAATAAAAATAAAACCGATAAACTTTGAGCAATAAGTTTTGTGCTGTAAAAATTTCCAATTCCTCTTCAAGGGTTTTTAAAATCCCTAATTTATAATCACTTAATTCTTCTTAGTTTTGTCTTTAACTTATTAGAAGAAAACTTTCTTCTTTCGCTATAGTTTGAAATTTTTTAGTAAGCGTTTTTCCTATGACTTATCTCTAAAACTAAAACGACTAACTTGCTCTCAAATATTCTATAAATTGCCCTAAACTTTCCAAACCTTAAACTCCATAATCCTGCAAGATTTGCTGTTAATGATTTTCCCAGTCTTAGATTTTCACTTAAATCAATAAGTTTTTTCTTTATTCTTTTTTGATTCTCCTTATCAGATTTCTTCAAAAATTTCTCACTCTTTTTAGTTAACTCTACAACATGAGCCATTTCATATTCCTAATTCTCTACTAACCTCTTCAAGAGTTCTGGTTTCTCCTCTTTCAAACTCTTCCAATCCCTCCGCAATACTTCTCATAGTTTGAGGATTAGATATCACATCTATAGTTTCAATAAGACTTTCTTTATCAGCATCAGAAAACCCAGAAAGAATCCTTTTTAATAATTCATTATATGTTTCCCTATGATGGACTTTTAATGCGTCTAACTTTTTCTTTACACCTTCATCTAATTGTATAGTTGTAACCATAGATTAATATAGGGCACTATAGTTTATATATCTTTTGATTCAAAACCCTCACCAAATTTAAAGAAATAACTTAAGTTCCTCTTCAAGGGTTTAATCATTGCTTTAAATCCTAATTTTTATAAATCATCTTCCATGTGGTTTCAGATTAGGTAATTTTTCCTTTTTCTTCAAGAATTTATTAAACCATTCTATTGTCTGTTTTTGATAGTCTTTGTAAAATTCACTAATTCCATGATCTGCTCCCTCATACATAATTAATCTATGTGGGATCTTATTCTTATATAATTCAATAGACATTTCAATTGAGTCTAAAGGATTTACTCTCCAATCTGCTGTTCCATGCATTATCAAAATAGGAGTTTTTTTGTTTATTTTGTTTGCCCAGAATATTGCCGACCTTTTCTTTTTTTCTTTAATTGAACTACCATAAATTCTCTTTTGGTGTTCTGCCCATCCCTCTCTCCATTTAGAAGACCTGACTTCATTAGTTGGTGCTGCTCCGACAACCGCAGCCTTAATCCATTTAACTTTTGCTAAACTCATGTAAGTCATACATCCACCACGACTATGTCCAAACATACCTACTTTTCTGTAATCTGCTCGTTTATAATTTTTCAATATTTTATATAAATCTAAGATAGAACTCATTCCTAATTCATCTCCCCACTTATCAATTCCTTCTCCGCCTGCAACGCCAGGATATTGGGTAGCTATAACTATATAACCTTCAATAGCCAAAGGTGCAATGAGTGAATGATTGCCAAATAACTGTCCAATCCTTATATCTCCAAAATCTCTAGAACCTCCGCGATTCCAAATTATGCAAGGCAAACTATTCCCTTTCCTTGGTTCAACAATATAACCAATTATTCTCTTTCCCTTAACATTGTAAGTTATTCTATAAACATAGAGTTTCTTTTCATTTTTTAATGCTTCTTTATCTACATAGTCGTTAAGATTTATTCTCTTGACATCTATAACTTTAGGAATCTTGCTTAACTCTTTTAGATTATCTGACATAATAAATATTATCAATTCAAACTTATAAAATTATCACTTGTTACTTGTTTTATTAATTCAAGGAGTTTCAACATAGTTCAGACCATCTTCAAGGGTTTAGTAATTACTTTAAATTTCATGTGGGGCTTGAATTAACACATTTTATATGTTCAATAGTTGATAAATAAATGACGATTGAAAGATTTAGAGTATTATTTTTTCTTTTTTTAACTTACTTAATTTTTTCTTTATTTTGAAAATTTCCAATTTCTCTTCAAGATTATTTAAATCCACCAACCAAATTACTTTTTCTTAAATACAAAAATATTATCTCAGTTTACATCATCTATAAAAACCTCGTTTTGCTAAAATAAAAATGAAACTATACGATATAATAGTTATTGGTGCAGGTTCTGGTGGACTAAACATAGCCGGCTTCATGAACAAAGCAGGATTCCGGGTTCTACTCATAGACAAATCTGATGAGAATATCGGAGGTGATTGCCTAAACTTCGGATGTGTCCCAAGCAAATCACTAATTCACGTTGCTAAAATAATTCACAACTCAAAATTATCAAAAGAGTTCGGCCTTTTAGTAAAAGGAAAGCCAAATATGAAAAAAGTTGTTGAATACATAAAACAAAAACAGGAAGTTATCCGAGAACACGAAAATGCTTCTTGGTTCAGAAAACAAGGAATAGACATTGAACTTGGACAAGCGGAGTTCATCGGGAACGGAAAAATTAGTGTTAATGACCGACATTACGAAGGAAAGAAAATTGTAATTGCTACGGGCTCTAAACCTTTAATTCCTAAAATTAAAGGCATTGAAAAAGTAAAAAATATATACACGAACGAAACTGTTTTTAATTTGGATTACCTTCCAGAAAAACTGGTTATTATTGGTGGCGGACCAATCGGAGTTGAACTTGGACAAGCGTTTTTAAGATTAGGTTCTGATGTTACTATCGTTCAAAGAGGAGCTAATTTCCTGCCCAAAGAAAACCCGGAAATTTCCGAAATTATTCAGGAAGAATTAACCAAAGAAGGAATGCACATTTACAAGGAATGTGAGCCGACCGCTTTTCAATCAGAAAATTCTCTTTTTGCCAAAACAAAATCCGGAAAATTCTTAAAGATAAACTTTGATGCAGTTCTTTTAGCTACGGGGAGAGAGTTAAACCTTCCAAGAGGATTGGAAAAAGCAGGCGTAGAACTTACAGAAGACAAAAGAAAAATAAAAGTTAACGAATATTTGCAGACGACAAATAAAAAAATCTATCTTTGCGGAGATATTGCCGGAGGATACCAGTTTACTCACGCCGCGGAACTGCACGCCTCTGTTATCTTAAACAATTTTTTCTCGCCCTTTAGAAAAAAGATTTCATACGATAATTTTTCATGGATAACTTACACAGACCCCGAAATAGCAACCTTTGGTTTAAATGAAGAGGAGCTTATAAAAAGAAACATAGAATACAAAAAGATAACTCAGGATTACGGAGATGTGGACAGAGGAATAGTTGATAACGCCAAAGGAAAATTAATTATTTACATAAGCAGAGAAAATAAAATCCTCGGGGGAAGTCTGATTTCACCAAATGCCGGCGAAATTTTCCAAGAGTTAAGTTTGGCAATGTCTTCTAATTTAAATGTCAAAAAACTGTTTAATAAAATATATCCTTACCCGACCGCCTCAAGAATAAACAAAAAAACAATAACTAAGATATATTCCGAAAAACTGACGGGCTTTTCTAAAAAAATACTGAGAGTATTGTATTCCTTATGAAAGATAAAACAAAAAAGCAAATAAAACTGATAGCTTTAGTCATATTGCTAGTGGCAGTCGCACTTTCGTTCTCCGAGATTAGCGGCATTTACAAAAATGTAGAAAAAATAATAGGAAGTTCAGGAAACGTTGCTCCGTTTGTGTATATCCTTCTGATGATTTTTGCAATTCTCATCTCACCAATTCCTGCTTCGCCTCTGGCAATACTCGGAGGAACATTTTTTGGTCCTTTTCTTGGAATGTTATACACATTAATTGGTGCGACTACCGGCGCGGTTTTGGCATTCCTCCTCGCAAGATTTTTCTTAAGAGGTTACATATCCAGAAAATTGGAAAAAAATAAATTCTACCAAAAAATAAAAGGTAAAAAAGACAAGAACATCGCCAAAATAATATTCATTACCAGACTGATGCCTCACGTCTCCTTTGACATCGTAAGCTACGCGGCAGGATTAACAAATCTGAGCGTTCCTACTTTCGCATTCGTCACTTTCGTTGGAATGGTGCCAATAGTTTTTATGCTTAGTTTTTTTGGCTCTTTGGTTCAGCCATACCTGCCAATCATTCTGGTCGTCATTGGAATCTTTTTTATATTGTATCTTTTACATCTTGTTTTAAGAAAAAATAAAAACTAAACGACTTACCTAGTTAATCAAAAGAAGTATAATGGCACTTCCCGCAATACGACCTGCCTTTATGCTCCGCCAAAAAAGTTCCCGGTCCGCAACGCGGACAATGTTTTTTCTTCGCCTTCCCATTCTCGTAATGAGAATATTTTTTGCTCGTCTTCTTATTCTTATGCGGCTTCTTTCCTTTCTTCTCCTTACTTGACCCGCCTTTTTTCGTTGCCATTATTAGTTACCCGCCTTTTTCTTTTCTTTCTTCTTCGGCTCAACCCTCAGTAAATCCTCGACAGAGTCGTAAACAAAAGCCTCAATCAAAAACTCATTTGAACCAAAATTATTTTTAACAAATTTCAAAGCCACATTTTCCTCGCCGACCTTAAACTTTCCGGCAACCTCTCGCCTCGCTATATCAAGCCCGGGGTTTTTTTCTGACATAAGAATTCCATGAATTTCTCTTCTTTTCAATAGCTCGTTCCTAAAATCTTTATTGACTTCCATTTTAATTCTTAAGCGCGTAAGCTCCTTTTTCAGTTATCTTCAGATGTTCCGCAATCTCCGAACTTTCCGGATTCAACACAACAATATTTCCTCTAAGCCCCTCACTGTCCACCTTGCTCAACAGCTTTTTTCCTTCTAAATCTTTAACTTTAATCACTTTCGCCATTTTATGCAGCATTCCCCCAAGCTCTAGACATCATTCTGTTAGCATATTGTTCTCTCTCTCTGGAAAACATCTTCCTAATCCCACCAACAAAACCCTTAGTTAAAGGATTCGACGTGTCAGGTTTGCTTTCAAGAAAAACCTCATAACCTATGACTCTATCTCTCTGATTCCTGCCCAGTCCTTCTAAGCTTCTGGCAAACCGAAGCGCTACTTTTTTACCGTAACGAGAAAGTTTTTTGGAATAAGAGTCCTCTTCCGAATATTTTCTTTCGGAAAGAAGAATGCCAATTTTCTCCCTTACAGAAACATTTCCAATCTGGCGAGGCCTAAGTTTTTTCAATTCATCATCAATTTCACTTAATCTTTTTTCATTAACATCCTTAATTCCAAACACTCTTCCTCTATCAACAGAATAAACCCGATGTATCCCTAACTCCAATTCACGGGATAAAATCTGAGAAACTGTTAGATTATCAATATTCATTTCTTTTTTCCTCCTTTTTTCCCGTCGCTCTTAGTCGTTTTCTTAACAGCCGCCGCTTTTTTCTTTCTCTCTTCATCCAGCCAAGCCAACTTTCCTAAACCGGGCTGCCTCATAGTCAAGCCAATCTTCGGCGAACCTGCCTTGTAACTAATTGCAACAACTCTTGCAACGCAATCATCACCCTTAACCAAAACCCTTTTGCTTGTCTTTCCGGACAAAGTCCCGGTCTTAGACAAAGAAACATAATCCTCCATCGTCTGTGAAATGTGAATCATTCCCCTCGCAGGTCCAATTTGCATAAAAGCCCCAAAGTTTGTTATCTCCGATATAGTTCCAAAAACAAGCTCGTGCAATTCAGGTTTCCACGCCAACAATTTAAACCGTGAGTTATAAAAAGCACTCCCATCTCCCGGTATTATAACTCCTTTCTCAACTTCGTCAACTGACAGAACTGCAACAACGTAACCGAACTCCTTGCTAACACTGTCAGTAAAGTCTTCATTCAACTGCTTCTCTATCGCCTCGTGCGTCTCCATCCCAAACCTCTTCGGCACGACGCGAACATGATCCTCAACATCTAACATATAAAACATTTTCAACTTCTCAAGCTAAAATTGGTTTTTAAATTTTCCTATTGCAGTTTTATCAAATCAGAAGTCCCTCATTCTCTAAAATTTTCGTAACACCTCACTAAGCTCCCCGCATTATCCGTTAACAAATCTTCTATGTCTCCCATAAATATGGCACCCCCTATTGCTTAACGCCCAGACCAGGATTCGAACCTGGGAGCCCCGAAAGGCACGGTGTTCGAGACCGTCGCGTTAGACCACTCCGCCATCTGGGCAGAAACACAACGCAAAAACCCCTTTAAAACATTTCCTAATTCAACACGCGTTAGAAAGTCAGGAGTTTTCCTTACCAAAATTTTCATAACAAACATTATTCTCAACATTATACAATAACTATAAATCTGCTTTACACAATACTAAATCTTGAAAACTAAACACTTTCCTAATTCAAATTTCTACCGCAAAATCAGAAGTCCCTCATTCTCTAAAATTTTCGTAACACCTCACTAAACTCTCGGAAATTTCTTAACAAATCTTGTAGTCTCCCGCAAATGCGAAACCCAATACAAAACTATCTCTTTTTTGACAAAGCTCTTTCAATTCTTTCAAGTTGTTTTCTGAGATGTTCTATCTCGCGTGCCGCTTTCCTATTTACAGCGTAATCATAAGTCGCCCTAAGTCTGTCCTGCTGGTTCGCCCTGTTCTGGCTCATTAAAATTACAGGTGCCTGAATAGCGGCAAGCATAGACAAAAACAAATTAAGCAAGATAAATGGATAAGGATCCCATCTGTTAACCCACATGGAAACATTAGCAAGCACCCAAGCCATAAGAAAAATTAAAAAAATAATAATAAAAATCCAGCTTCCCGCCAAACGGGTAATTGTATCGGCGGCTCTTTGTCCAAAAGAAAGATTCGCCCTCAAAGGATGCGCACTCACCAAATCAGCAGATTTCTTCGCACCCAAAAAATAATTCTTCTTCTTTTCGCCCTTTTCCATGACTCCCAAAGAACTTTCTTGCTTATAAATTTTTTCAATAAGAAACTACGATATCTTAATCGTAATTACGCACGTTTTATACGCAGACAGATTTAACCAACTAACCCTCCCAATGAGCACGAAAGAAAAAGAAAAATTTGCAATAACCTGCTTCATCTGGGAAAGCGAGACCTCGTCAATTGAAGCAATAATATTAACAGCCCTTATCTCATTAATAAGGAAAGTTGCGTGCTTAAATTAACAAAAATAAAAAATAATCGTTGAGAAATATAAATTTAATATTAACGCAGTTTAGCAAATAAAAACAACCGGAAGTATCAAATTCTTTTTACAACCTTAATTTTTTTCATCTTTCCCACAGCTTCTTTAAAAAAAAGCAAACCGTTTTTCGCCCCGGGTTTTTGTATAACGCTCTCCGCGTTCGCACTTCCTAATTTCATCGCAGAGACAACATCTCCAAATTTAATATAGCCGAAGACAAAACCAGAAGCAAAGGCATCTCCCGCTCCCGTCCTCTCCAAAATCTCCACAGCATTCGGCTTCGAAACCCACTCGCCTTTCCCATCACTAACTCTATTCCCTTTCTTCCCGAAAGTAACACAAACGACTCTCGGTCCCAAAGCCAATAACTTCTTAAAATCAACAGAACCAACTAAGTCCTGCGCCTCCTTATCATTCAAAACCAAAATCTCACAATTCTTGCAAATCGCTTCAACATTTCTTTTGGAATTCTCAATTACGTAACTGCTGGGATTGTATGCGACCTTAATTCCATTACCAACAGCCCACCTCGCCAGTTTAATCTGTGTTCTCAAAGACTTGTCAATCATTGAAGCAAGATACAGCCATCTTGTCTTCACTTTCTTAAATTCCAAATTTACATTAGCTCCTTTGTAAACTAAAATCGTTCTGTTGTTCTTCACGCTGTCCAAAACCACAGAATAACCGCTCGGTTCGTTAACTCTTCTTCCCAAAAATTGCACTTTTTCTTTTTTTAACTCTTTCAATATCGAATCCCCGTTTTCATCCTCTCCCAAAATTCCGAGAAAACCGGTCTTAAAACCAAGCCGCGAAAAAGAAGCCGCCGCGTTCGTCCCGCCACCCCCGGATGAACGCCACAATTCCCGAACTAAAACCTTGCATCCCGTAGGCACTTGTGTGAAACCAGACTTCTCAGGCAAATCAGTTTTCACAAACACATCCATCACTGCGCTTCCCACCGTTACTATGTCAAAACTCATTATAACCTCTTAGATAATATCAACAAAGTAATTAATAAACCTCACCATTCTGCAGAAATACTTAATTTCGACATCTCCGCAAAGCTTCCAACCCAACCAACTTCCGCCCCGCCAAAAAATCCTCCAAAGCCCCGCCAGCCAGACTAACAAAACCAAACTTTTTTTTAGAAATGCCACTTTTCTCCAAAGCCGAAGTCAAATGCCCTCCGGCAATCATGCTGAACCCTCTGTTTCTGGAAATCGCCAGAAGCAAAGATTTAGTTCCCTGACAAAATTTCCTATCCTCACAATAACCGGCAGGTCCACTCATAAAAACGCACTTAGCTTTTTCAATCCTATTAACAAACTCTGTCTGCGTTTTCTTCCCAATATCATAAACATAATACTTAGATGGAAAATCCTCAATATCCAATTCCGCGCGACGACCGTTAGCGTTAACAGCTAAATCAAAAGGCCTTGTGCATGCTCCTGACATTCTTTTCAACGCACCAAAAAACTTCATCTCCTTCTTCAAAACTTTATTCTGTGCACCAAGATTATAACCTTCTGCAGTCAAACACAACTGTCCGAATAAGCCGCAAACCAAAATATTCTTCTTTCCCTTAGCCAAAACTATATTTCCCTCTGGCTTCGCACCTCCCAAAATAAATAAACAGTTATTCATCTTTTTGACCCTCTCTAAATTCCTCAGCTCCCTTTCCATCAATCGCCCGACACCAGATTTCATAACCGCAGGAAAACTAACAATGCTCGTTTGTCTTCTATGAGAAACCGAAAACGCATCGTTAATGTAAATATCAAAATCTTTAAACGCCTTAACCAATTTGTTCCGGGCTGAAGGATTAAACTCGTCCTTAACAAATCTGACATTATCTAACAAAATCGCCTCGCCATTTTTTAACCTCTCAATCTCGTCTCGAGCCTTTTTCCCGACAACATCATCGACGAAATTAATCTTCAACAACTTAGCATGTTGTTTTAAAGAAATAAAATCGCTCTTGCCTTTTCTAGACTGATGAGCCAGAATAACCACGCGAGCCCCCTCCCCTTTCAACTCCCGAATAGTCTTGGCAGATTCAACAAGTCTGTCATTCATCACAACTTTCCCGCGGACAACTGGGCTGTTCAAATCACTCCGCAGCAAAACTCTCTTTCCTTTGAAATTAAAATCATCCAATGTTTTGTATTTCATTTTTCCTATCTTAAAAAACACTTACGAATATATAAAACTACTTAACAATTTTATTTTATCACAAAACTTTGCCTAACCCTCTTCTTTATAGTTCCGGATTCTGCCGAAACATCGTCAAGATGTAAAAAAGATACAGACTTCAACCCATTATTCACTACATTAAGCACTGTGTTTAATCTGCCTTCAATATCTTCAGGAAAAGGTCTCCCTTTTCTCACTAACTTCTATTTAGCTGACGAAAAATTAAAATATTTTCATTTATTACTATCAGAAGAAATAACTAATTAACAAACTTCTTCAAAATCTTCAAGACATCAACAACCCTGTTAGAATATCCGTATTCATTATCATACCAAGCCAAAACCTTAACAAGATTCCCTTCTTTCATCGTGGACAAGCCGTCAACAACCGCAGAGTACTTATCCCCCACAATATCAGAAGAAACTATCTCCTCCTCGGTATAATTCAGAATCCCCTTCAACGCACCGCGAGAAGCATTCATGAAAGCCCGGTTAACTTTCTTAACGTCAAATTTTTTCTCCAATTCAGCAGTCAAATCAACTAAAGAACCAACAGCGACCGGAATCCTTATCGCCAACCCACTAATCTTCCCCGTTAAATTTGGAAGCACAGCACAGACAGCCTCACTCGCCCCAGTCGTAGTAGGAATCATATTCAAAGTAGCCGCCCGTCCCCTCCGCCTGCTCTTATTGAAACCGTCAACCAGTGCCTGCGAAGAGGTGTAAGAATGAATCGTCGTCATCAATGCTTTCTTAATTCCAAAACTCTTCTCCAACACAAAAACGAGAGGAGCAAGACAATTCGTCGTGCATGACGCAACTGAAATAATCTTATGATTTTTTTTCAACGCGGTGTGATTAATTCCGGGAACAATTGTCAAATCAGGACTTCCCCCCTTTGTCGGTGCAGTAAGTAAAACATATTTCGCCCCGACAAAAATATGCTTCATCGCCTCTTTCGGCTCCCTGAAAACTCCAGTGCTTTCAATAACAACATCAACCTTCATCTTCTTCCATGGCAATCTCACAGGCTCCATCTCATTCAAAATCGCAACTTTCTTCCCGTCAACAACCAACCCTTCTTTACTTTTCTTTATCACACCGTTATACTCCCCATAAACAGAATCATACTTCAACAAATACGCGGCGTCATCAACCCCATGAATATCATTTATCGCAACGACATTCAGATTATTCTCCAGAGCAATCCTAAAAACCGCCCGTCCTATCCTCCCAAAACCGTTTATCGCTATCTTCATCGTCCTCTTTGGCTATAAAAATAAGTAAATTAATAAACTTATTGTTGTCTTGATAGAAATAAAAACACGGACTAAACTTTCAAGCTTCGCAATTTCTCTCCAAACCGGTTCTAACTCATAATAAAAAACAATCTCCCGTAAAAAAAATCCGCGAAAAAATACAAGTCGCGAGAGAAACTGAAATTGTGGAAAGAAAAATGGCAAGCATTATTAAAACTGCAGAATTTTTTGCTGGAGCCAATGGAAAGCCGTTTAATCTTAAAGAATTGTGAGTTAGTAAAAACCGAGAATAATAAAGAGCATCTAAACTTTTTTATAAGAATGAATATTAGAACATCTCTGAATAAATATTTGCCAAACCACAAGTTTTAAATCTTGCAGTTTCTTATCACAGATAAAATGATTCTCGCAATAGACCTCGGGGCAAGCAAAATCCGCATAGCGCAAATTTCAGGAACAAAAGTCAAAAATAAAAAAGTTATCAGAAATCCCGGGAGAAAAGACAGAATCAAAAAAAACCTCTTTGATTTAATAAATCAATATCCGAAACAGAAAATCTGCGTTTCTTTTGCAGGAGTTGTAATTGACGGACTAACAAAAGGAACACTCAACATGGATTTTGAAAATGTCCCTCTGGCTAAACTCCTGAAACAAAAATTCAAAACCTCTGTCTTTATTGATAATGACGCAAACTGTGCTGGTCTGGCTGAACTGCACTACGGAGTCGGGAAAAAGTATAACAATTTCGTGTTTTTAACTCTTGGGACAGGAATAGGTGGGGCAATTATAATTAATAAAAAACTCTACCGTGGAAACGGCTCGGCAGGAGAAGTTGGAAGTATGCACATGGGAAAAAATATTTATGAATATCTTGCATCAGGCTCTGCACAAACCAGAATTGCCTCCGCCCACGGACTGGGAAAAATCTCGCCAAAAGAATTAGAGTTACAAGCAGACAAAGGAAACAAAAAAGCACTTGATGTTTTCAACACAATCGGAGAAAACCTCGGAACGGGATTAGCGAACCTCGCATATCTCCTTGACCCGGATGTTTTTATTTTTGGTGGAGGATTCGCCAAAGTAAAACATTTCTATCCAAAAACAAGAGAGAACTTGAAAAAACTTTATCCATTAAACCAAAATCTAAAAATTATAAAGGCAAAATTTGGCGACAACGCCGGTTTAATCGGCGCAGCGCTTTTAGCAAAATAGCCGACAATTAAACTTTGCTAATCTCTTTCAGCAACTTCTCCGGCTCTTTCGCCTTCGCGACAGCAGAAGCAATCAAAACGCCTTTGCATCCAAGCTCTCGTGAAGCAACAACGTCGTCAGAAGAAGAAACGCCCGCCCCACACAACGGAATAATTCTGCTCCGATTCAACAACTTAACAAACTTTGCAACATCCCGCGACTTATATTTTGTAATTGAACGACCAGAACCAATCAACTGCTTGTCTTCGTAAGCCATTGCCCATGGTTTCAGTTTCTTCAACCTCTCCGCCTGTTTCAAAGAAGAAGTGCAAAGAACAATTCTCAAACCAACTCTCTTCGCTTCTCTCATCGTCCTAACAATCGCTTCATAAGAAATAGGATGCTCCGAATGATTTAACAAGCTTCCCTTCCCGCCGTCTCTCTTAACAAACTCCGGAATTATAAAACCTGTCGCCCTGCCCTTATGAAAACATGAAATATGCTGCGCAAACACTTTCAACTTCGTCTTCCGCGAAATTTCCTTAACGTCCAGAGCAGAAACACAAACAATCGCCGAAGGCAAATGTCTCTCAACCGTCCTCGCCAGATTCAAAGCTCTTTTTCCCGTCTTGTAGTTCTTGAAGTTTATTATTATCACTAATAAACAAAACAAAAAGAAGTTTTAAACATTACTCAAACTGGATAATAGCTCAATTTCTTTTTTAACTTTAGAAAACTCAGACGAATCTAATAAAATCTCCTGTGCGATATTGCTAAATTCATCTTGAAAAAAAGGAGTATAACTAGGGAGAGTTCCATTAAATTTAGCAATTATTTTAGAGTAATTCAACTCTCTGTTGATTCTGCAGTCAATAGGAACTCCCACTTCAGGAACAAAATATCCAACCGAGTAAGCTTTAGTGCCGCAATTTGAAGAACGAAGCTCCACCAAAATGTAATCAAAAGAGTCCTGACCTACAACTTGCTTTTCCCCCAAAAGTCTGTCCAAGTCTTCACTAGATGAAATGCTTTCTCTGTCAATAACCTCAACAAATCTCTCGGCAAATTTTCCTAGAGTTTTTCTGTTAATTCTCATAAAAACTCACAGAAACTCACCCTTGATAAATTTTGCTGATAATATATGCTTTCCAAAATTGAAATTTAACTCCAAACAATCTTCCTAATTTTATCACTAAGCTCCAGCGGCTTTTTCGCCTGCCAAACATTTCTCCCAACCGCTAACCCTGTTGCTCCGCTTTTCATAATATCTTCAACTTCTTTCAGAAACCGAGA
>Ga0210057_1001048_pt1 | contig 43299 bp, 51 predicted proteins | sample CryGeyCG2114_010_2_FD_183968 | JGI IMG/M metagenome (GOLD analysis project Ga0210057, IMG submission 183968) | Groundwater microbial communities from aquifer - Crystal Geyser CG10_big_fil_rev_8/21/14_0.10 (SPAdes) (version 2) | ecosystem: Environmental > Aquatic > Deep subsurface > Groundwater ...
CCGGTACAACACCGTGCGGATTCACTCTGCGCTCAGGATGTCCCCACATCAATTTGCGCGTCTGCATGCCGCTGATACAATGCACACACTTGTCCACTAAGTGGACTGAAGAACGGGGGTCAGTACAGTATCTTTTTCTACAAAACTGGAGCCGAGAGTCGGGATTGAACCGACGACCCCCACCTTACCATGGTGGTGCTCTACCAACTGAGCTATCTCGGCGTGCGTCTATACTACCGAACAATTACGAATACAGCAAAATACCGACTGCGACGATCCCGTTGAAGATAGTGAGGAGTAGGTTAGCGAAAAAGATCTGCTTATCTCGGTGCGCGGCGCCATAGACGGTCCAGAGCGCCGTAACGATGGTGAGCAATCCCCACGTGGCAAACGAGAGACCCGCACTGCTCTGCGAGCCGTAGAGTTGAAGGATTTGGGGGACCAGCGCAAGAGGAGCCAGGAGCCCGACCGCATACATGAGATAATCGAGCGCCCTGCGCCATGGGTTATCCGAGGGGAACTTCTCCAGACTCTTCGTCTGTCGTACGCGCGCCCTCATATGATGAAAGCCGTGCATGATGAATTAGTTATAGCACGCCGCCTCGTCACTAAGGAGTAGGTTCCCACGGGGGATGAACCCTGCCAGACACTAGGTGAAGCACAGAAGGTAAACGTTCTCAGCTATAGATGACGGCTCCAAGGGCAACGAGTGCGTTTGCAATTACCCACGCCCCGTTGATCCAAATGATGGGTTTCTCCTTGTGAAGGATTCCAAACAGTGTCCAAAACGCCGAGATGAGCGTCCACGCCGTCCAAGAGAACACTGACACGCCCGCCGTCTCGTGATAGACCCAAATCGACGCGGTCTGCGGGATCGCCATAAGAAGTCCGAGGACCCCCATCGGGTACACTACCCAATCGACGCCACGTGCCCACCAAAGGTATGCGCGTGTGTCTGCTCGTTTGCGACGATAGTGATGGTGGAGTGCTTCTTGCATCATTAGCAGTGTAGCAAACGCGAGCGAGATTACTGTGCAGCCTTTTGTTCGGCACCAGTATCAACAAACCGGACAGAGGGGTCAGAGAACTTCAGTGTGCCGATGACCTTTTTCATTAATTCAATATCGCTGGGCTTATAGCTGGTCGGTTGACTAGCGGTACCCGCGTAGAGAATAAAGGAGAGGTTGAGATCCTTGGTGTATAGTTCGAAACGATTGTCAGAGGGGAAACCTTTATCATCGCACGACGTAGTGATAAAAAACGGGGATCCCCTGTATGGTCATCCACTGGGCTGTGACCTGCGTACCGGGGAGAAAAGAAGTAACGCCATAATATGTATCGAAATATTTTTCTGCCGTCACAAATTGAGGCCCCCTGAGGCTCCTCATTCGGCCAACGTAGAAGGCAGCGAGTCTTTGCGTCGCCATCTTTGAGATCGGGGTACGTTCAGATTCGGAGAAGGACACGCTATTCCCCACGCTATCTGCCTCTGCGAACCAATTCGGTGGGTATTTGAAACTAAAGCCATATTCTGTGTTGGTGTACGTCTTCCATCCGGTCGTTCCCGCCATCGTTTGCGTGTATACATATCCACCAATCAACATCACAGCGATAACAAGTAGAACAAGAAGCACCAGTCCCTGTCGATTTCTCATGCTTGAATTGTAACAGACACATGAGGATACTTTTCACTTTTACCGCAATGGATACCGCGTCATTGGTGGAGGATGTTAGGACGTAACGAGGTGGTGCTTAAGGCTCGCCAGCTTGATCGAGACGAGTTTTGCCTCCCCTGGTTTTTTAATGACAGGGAGTACGATGTGGTCCCCAGCGACTTTTTTGTCGTGCAAGACGCTCTGCCAGTCTATAGCGAGATTGTCTTCGAGGTGGATGCCGAGACTGTGCAGAAGTGCCTCATACTGCGCTCGTACGGCCGGGGGCGTGAGGCCAAGTTCCTCGCACACTGATAGCTCCTTGCGAAGCCCGATGAGCACCGCTCGCCCATGCGGGATTTTGTATTTGAGCTCGAGCGCGTGGCCAATCGTATGCCCAGCGTTCAGTATCTTGCGAAGACCGACCTCACTTGGATCGGCCTTTACATAAAATGCTTTAGCGGCAATGGCTTTCTTTAGTAGGGGCAACAACTGTGTGCTCGCGACCAGGGTGTCCACGTGCACTTTTTTCAAAAGCGTGAGAATAGAGCGGTCTTTTACCAGACCCAACTTGATGATTTCTCCTAGACCATCAATGATCTGCTCTCTGGAGAGAGATGCCAAAAAGCGCGGCTCTATGATAGTGGCCACAGCAGGATAAGTGGTCCACACTTGATTCTTATACCCTCCGAAGTTGATCCCCGTCTTGCCCCCGTGTGCGCTATCAGCCTACGCGAGAAGCGTTGTGGGTATGTGGATGTAGCGAACACCTCGCAAATACATGGATGCCGCGAACCCCACCGGGTCACCGACCGTTCCTCCCCCAAGCGCAATAACCACACTCCCCTTATCTAACTTAACTTTGATAAACTGCTGGAGCAGTTTCTCGATCTGACCCCACTCCTTGGCCCTCTCTCCATCAGGCACGACAACGAGAGAGATGTGAGGGATCTTCTTTATCTCTCCTGCAAGTGTTGTGTTAAGTGTCTGCGAAGTTACGAGACATGTCTGAGACGGCTGTAGGCTGCGCACTAGCGGCCGGAGCGAAGAGAGGTCGTAGAATACCTGAGACATCTAAGGTATTGTACCTGACTCCAGCTTCTTTTAACTCTGTGCGCAACCTGGCAAAAGAAAACCGTAAATTGGAGGTGGGACTTGGTCAGGAATAATCTGCTCGTCGTCACTCACAGATTTTCACGAACCCTCGCTCGCTATCTCGCCTGCTGGCTCGATACAGCTCCCTGCCTACCGGCAGGCAGACGGCATTCAAGTCCCGACGCAAGCTCCGCTTGCTTCTCCGCACAAATGGAAAAAGCCCCGAAGGGCTTCTCCAGTTGCGCGAGAGACGGGACTTGAACCCGCAACCTCCGCCGTGCACTTGATCCACTATTTTCATAGAGGCGTGGACTATATCTTCACCATAGGTTTGAGAACCCTTAGGGTCCCGGTATCTAGTCTCTACGGTGCCCCCTCAAGCAATCTCCTGAGGGGTTCCCTCGGTGTTCGCGTATTCACATCATGCGAACTTAGCCTTCACCGATATCCCAGGAAGTTTCAATCCCAATTTCTCGAGAAAGCTGCACGTCTACAGGGCGGCGCTCTAACCAAATTGAGCTACTCCCGCTAGATTACTTACTCCCGCATCTTTTCTAAATCTCGGATTGCCATCGTGAGCTTCAGTCGTTTCCGTGGCAAGGACAATTCCGAGGCTTGGTCAGTATGATACATCATGCGATGAAGTGCAACACTGTCTTTATGACTGAAGCGAGGCTCAAAACCACGCTGCTTTTTCTGCAGCGAACCTCCCAAAACATCATGGTCCTTAAGCTGCTTCCACAGAGACTCGAGGAAAGGTTTTGATCCGCTTGTGAAAAGCGTCGACAGTATAGCCCTGGGTTTCTTACGGCTAGCGAAATGAAGCTCTTTGTTGAAATACACGCAACCATCACCATCAAAGTATCCCCGGACGAAGTCTGGGATGTGTTTCTTCGGAATATTAGGTAACATGAGCGATGTGCTTTTGCCTTGCGTAAACCCAAGGCGCGACAGATCTTCAAACCAAGCTTTGCTGCCGATTTGGAGTCGATATTGCGTATTCCATGCTTCTCGCCGTTTTTTTCGTATCTGGATTTTGTGGTTTGAGCCAACCACGTGACTGACACGTTCTAGCAAGTCGCGGTCAATACTCGTAAATTCAATAAAACGCGCCACGCGCTTATTTAAAATCATAGAACCGTCCGCGGCGAAGTACCCAAGTACATATACCATCGACGGTGACCACGTGCTGAAGAATTGCTGATTGAGTCGCTTGGGGACCGGCATCCTTACAGTATATGACAGGACATTACTATAACCCCGTAATGTCCACACTGTCTCGCACTCCGTGTTTGTGCCGACGCCAGGAGTTGCACCTGGGACCTTGGGTTTATGAATCCCACGCTCTAACTAACTGAGCTACGCCGGCAATAGATAGAGCCTAGCAAACACTGGTCCCGCCGACAACAGCCTACGCCCGTGTATACGCCGCAAACTCGCTTGTCATGGTAGCCATGCCGTCCTTGTCGATCGTGTACCCTTCGAAGCCTGTCAGCTTCTCGATGAACCATATCCCCTCCTTCCCCATCGCAAACGCCGCCGTGGCGAACCGGTCCGCCTCGAGGGCGTTGGGGCCAATGACCGTAAGGCTCACAATGTCCTCGATCGCGCGGCCTGAATCGTGCGGATTATATATATGGTCGCCACGAAGATACGGCCCCGAGGTCGCGACTCCCTTGCCACGAGGATGTATAACCTTCACGATTTCCTCGGGGTTAAAGGGGTTCCGGATGCCCACCGACCACTCTGTGCCGCCGGCGTTCCTCCCGCACATCGCAATGTCACCCCCGGCATTAATGAAGTAGTCCTCGCAACCTCGTTACGCGAGAAGCGCGGCCGCGTTGTGTATAGCCCACCCCTTCACCACCCCGGAGGGGTCGATGAGCCCATCGTGCCGCCGCATGTCAAAATAGCCATCGGTCTCTCGCTTGGTCTGCGCTCCTATCTCAAAGATCTCCTTCATCTCATCACTCGTGCCGTCGTGAGTAATGTCGGCACGATTAAGCGCTGATATCTCGCTGTCGTCCTTGTAGGTGCTGAAGCGTTCGTCAACGCGCGTGAGGTGGGCAAAGACGGCCTCGTGCGCGTCGGGCGGCCCATTAACCACCTGCACCTCAATGGGCATTCCCATGATGAGACGCGTCTCATGCATAGCAGAGTGACTAACTTTTCGCTTTGACGAGCGCTGAGGCAAGAGACTGGATGAATGCCTCGCTGGTCTGTGTAGCACCCGAGACGATATCAACCCTGGCGCTCTGTGCCTTGATCGCCTCCTGCACAAGGATTGGTGTCGCGTAGTTGCTGAGTTCAAGCGAGTGTTCGCGATCCTTAGTGTATGAGAGAAAGGCAACCTTGATAAGCGCTCCGTTCTGCACCGTTGCCTGCACCTGGACAAAGCCATAGTAGGCATCGACGGTGTCGCCAGTATACGTACCGTCTTTGTAGCGTGTCGCGAGAGCCTTGGTCGGTGGTGCCGAGCCCGAAGCGGGGGCGGTTGCCGACCAGCCTGGATGCACCACCGTGGTATCGGGATTGACGGTCACCGAGGTCGACGACGATTGAAAAGCCACGTACAACCCTATCGCCCCCACGAGCACAGTGGATACAAGAATTTTCTTCATGTCGCGTTTATGCACCTAATACTCCCACGTACACCCTTTTCTTTCAACGGACGACTTATACTAAAGATATGTCCACACACACCGTTGACGTATCTTCTTTCACTTATTCGTTATTTATTAGTAAAAAGACGGCCCCGTTCTGGTTCCTCGTGCGACTCTATGTCGGCTATGAGTGGCTCGTGGCGGGCTACGAGAAGGTTGTGAGCCCTGCATGGTTCGGCTCAAGCGCTGGCGCCGCTCTCACCGGCTTTGCGAGGGGTGCGATTGCCAAATCGACCTGCCCCACAGACCTCGCCGGAGCAGTATGCCATCTCGACGTACAGACATGGTATGCCTCATTTCTACAGAGCACGGTGCTTCCACACGTGATGGTGTGGTCCAATCTCGTCACAGTTGGCGAGATCCTGGTGGGCCTTGGGCTCATCGTTGGTCTCTGTACCGAAGCGGCAGCCTTCTTCGGCGTGTTTATGAATCTTAACTTCCTACTCGCGGGCACGGTGAGCACGAACCCAATGCTGCTTGTCCTCGGCCTGGGCATCCTCCTTGCACGCCGACCAGCTGGGTACTGGGGCCTAGATCACTATGCGATGCCCTTCCTCCGGCGTACCCGCACCGCAGTCAAGCCGCGGCATTAACCCGCAACAGACGCGCCCAGAATATAGTTACGTGCCCCTAGACTGAGCAGCCGTAAAGCTGATTCAGTTTATTGCGCGTCGACACTCCCACATAACCGGTACCGTGAGTAAGATTGTTTGGCGTAAGAACCTCGCTTGCATATTTCTCTTGGAACGCTTTGGCGGCTGCACTGGTGATGGGGCCGAAGTAGCCCGTGTTCTCCACCGCTTCACCATCTTGCGTGAGTGCGTCTTGCAAGGCGGCCACGTCATCTCCCGACATGTGTAGCGCAAGATTGCGTGTAAAGGTGTGACACGATGCGCCCAAGACAGTACCACTGATCATACGCTGAAGAGCGAGCACATCACTCGTGTTCACCTTCCCGTCTCGGTTGATGTCACAGAGGGTGCCGGTGGGACAGCTGATGACGCCAGTTGCGACGCGCAAGAGCTCGCTTGTGTCGGCGCTGGTCACCGAGCCGTCGCGAGTGTAATCGAAGACGCTTTTGACTAGGACAAGAGCGTCACTCGCGGTCACGCGACCATCGTTGTTGATGTCACAGGCCTTGCCTGAGGGACAGGAGGCACTGCCGACCGCAACCGCGAGGAGGTAGTTGGCGTCGGTTGCGTCGACACTGCCATCGTTGTTGTAGTCGTGGGCCATATATTCATGTGTGTATTGAGGTGGTGGCACCGAAGCATTACAACGGAGACCGGTCTGCGTGTCGAATTTTGCGCCCGGTCCACAGACTCCAGACCCTTTTGACACATTACCGCTACACGGCCTCCCTGTATTAACGTTAAAAAGATCGCCGGGGGCGCAGGTCTGCCGCGCGGCGTGTGTCTGAGCTGGTAGAGCTCCTGCGGCGAGAAAAAGTCCAATTACCATTACGGAGCTGGTAAGCACACGGATCATTTTTGACATAGAAAGGTTTTTCAGTGGCTAATACATCAATACTAGCAAATTAACCCCTATTTACAAGCGGCAAATATGGGCAGTGGGGACGAGAGGCACTATTCGTAGCGGAGGGCGTCAATGGGGTTCTTGCGCGACGCCTGACGCGCTGGATACAGTCCGAAGATAAGACCTGATGCAGTCGAGACAATGAGCGCGAGAGCTACGGCCGCTGGTGGGAACGTAAAGACCCAGTCGACAGCCGCAAAACGTGTCACTAGAACGTAGGCAAGCCCAACGAGCGTTCCGCCGAAAATGATCCCGATCAGACCACCAACGAGTGTTAGAAAAATGGATTCGATAAGAAATTGCTGGAGAATGTCCCACTCAGTGGCGCCGACGGCCTTACGCAACCCAATTTCACGCGTCCGTTCAGTCACCGAGACGAGCATAATGTTCATAATACCTATTCCACCCACAATGAGTGAAATCGTGGCAATGGCCGCGAGGAACCAGGTGAGTGCTGACGTGATACTCGTGACAATATTGAGCGCCTCTTCCATAGAGGTAATCATAAAATCTTCTTTGTCCGCACTCCTGATGTGGTGATTCTGCCGCAAAATCGAGGCGATGCGATTTTTTACAAAGGTTGAATCGTACCGCGAGTCAAACTGCACACTGAGTTCATGATAGTAATCAATACCGAGCATCTGTTTCTGTCCGACGGAAAGCGGCATGACTATATAATTGTCGAAACTAAACACCCCCGCTCCCTTCGGTGCAAACACACCGACGACTCTAAACGTCGCGTCATCGAGTCGTACCTGTTTCCCTACCGGATTTACCGAACCGAACAGATCCTTGGCGACCTGCGATCCTAGAATAATGACTTTCCGATAGGCTCCCGCATCAGCATCTGTGAACGGAGCCCCCTGCGAGAGTTCCATATTAAACATATGGAACCCGACCGGAGAAAACGCGTGCCAAATGATCGATCGCTCAACCGTGCCATAGGAGGCGGTCGCTTGCCCGCTGACTCGCGCTGCCACGCTTACGATTGACGGCTCTTGTTTGAGCGATGCCACATCACGCGCGTTCAGGGTCGTGATGATAATGCCTTGTACTGCCGCGGGCGGACCGCTCGTCGGGGCCCCTGGATTTATAGATATTATATCGGTGCCAAAAGATTGCACTTGCCCGAGAATATAGTCTTGTGCCGAATTGCCGAGTGACATGATGGTAATGACTGATGCAATTCCAATGACGATGCCGAGCATCGTGAGAACAGAGCGCATCTTTCGTTGCATCAAGCTGCGTGTGGCGGTACAAAATGCGTCGCGTAACAACATATTACTTCAACACCACCGGGCGTGTGTGCGCCGTTCGGGTGACCAACACATCGCTTTCGATCATACCGTCTCTCACTCGAATGATGCGGTTGGCAAACTCCGCAGTTTGCGTCTCGTGCGTAACGAGAATAATCGTGCGTCCTTTTTCGTGCAATTTCTCCAAAATCTCCATGATCTGGAGGCCCGACGCGGAGTCGAGATTTCCGGTCGGTTCATCAGCAAAGAGGACGTTCGGGTCGGCGACGAGCGCACGCGCTATTGCCACCCGCTGTTTCTGTCCGCCAGAGAGCTTGCCCGCCTCAACGTACAGCTTCTCCTCAAGACCGACCGACCTCACCGCCTCTCCGACAAGCGACTGCCGCTTTTGCGGTGGAATAGTCGAGTAGAGTAGAGGGATTTCAACATTATCATATACACTCATGCGCGAGAGCAAATTGAACGACTGGAAGACAAACCCCATGTCCTTATTGCGCACGTGTGCAAGCTCTTGATCGCTCATATCGTCGATACTCTTGTTCTGGAAGGTGTAGGCGCCTCCCGTTGGGCGATCAAGGAAACTCAATATTTGTAGCAAGGTAGACTTCCCCGACCCCGACGGCCCCATAATCGACACAAACTCGCCCTTCGCTATCGAGAACGTAACACCGCGGAGCGCGCGCGTGGGCATCTCTTCATCAACGTACTCCTTCTCCAGGTTGTGAACCTCGATCATTGCTTTCGTAAGCCGATATTAATCACGTGCTCTCCGGCAACGACGCCGGAGAGAATTTCTACATTACCTTTCTGATCCTGTATCCCTAAAATGACCGGGCTTGTTGATGCGACTCCGTTTACCAGCTTCTCCACAAACGTCCCCGCGTCCTCTTGCACGATTGCATATTGCGGCAAGATAAGTACCGCATCTTTATGATCTGTCTCAACCTCTAGGTTAGCCGTCAGACCACTTTTTATTCGCGGGTCCGTCGTATCGAGTGAGATTTTGACGAGATAACTCACCACTCCCTGCGTATTGGTTTCTGCAGGAGCTATATAAAACACCTTGCCATGGAATACTTCATTGGGAAATGCATCGAGCGTCAGAGTGGCAGAGTCGCCAATCGAGAGCATACCGATGTCTGTTTCTGATGCACCAGCATCGACCTCAAACCCGGTGTTGCTAATGATCGAGACGAGAGGAGTTGCCGCGGTCGCGAGCTGGCCCACCTTTGCGTCCTGCTGATTGATAACACCGCTAATGGGCGCTACGATCGAAGTACCTTGCAAGTTGGCCTCGGCGACGGCAACACCGGCTGCCGCTTGTTGTACACTGGCGTCGGCGAGTGACGTCGCGCCGACACTGCTACTACGATATGCGTCGCGCGCCGCTGAGATCTTCGCCAGAAGCGTGTCAACAGATGACCGAGCTGTCGCGAGCCCCGCGAGCTGTGCCGACGTTGCATCGGAGTTTTGCATCTGGGCGGCGACGGCCAACTTGTTGAGGAACACCGACACGTCTTGTGCGAGGGTGCCCGATTTGTCGAGCAACATGAGTGGATTAACCGTCGATGCGCTCGCCATCTCCTGGTGATAAGCGTCCATTTCTAGCGTTAATTTCCTACGCTCCCGAGAGAACTCGCCGAAGTTATAGGTCGGCGCGTTGATCAACAACTCTGGCCCATACGCGGTCGGGTTGCCAAAAAAGAGATCAGCATTGCTATGCAAAGCAATATCGAGGGTGGTATAGGCAGACACATAAGTATTGCGCGCGTCGATCTCTGCCTCCGAGAGCGACGTCGAGGAGCGCGAGGCGATCGCCGAGGCGTAGGCCGCCTCGGCCTGCTGAAGCGCCGCACGTAGGCCCGCTGTATCGAGCACCGCCACGGTCTCGCCCGCAACTACCGCGTCTCCGAGGCCGTGATACACATGCGCAATCGTGCCCGATACCCGAAAGCCGAGCGAGACACTCTGTGCAGGCTCGGTGTTCCCCGTCAGCGAGACGGTCTGCACAATGGGGCCCGTCGTCACGGTGACCAGTTGGTACGACTGCTTCTGGTGCGCGGCCGCATACCACCAAAGGCCGCCAATAATGACGATTGTGAGGACGAGCGCGGTCACCCAATGGGCCTTTACCATCTGCCACACCGAGCTACAGACGCCGGCTATTTTCGTGGGTATCATACGCGCCCTACTATAGCATTTCGGTGTATACTTACGCTATTACGAATGTAATGCATAAACTATGGATACGAATAGATCAGAGGACGGACACGGACACCACAACGGAGTCATGTGCGATGCGTGTGGGCACGGACATTGGGGCCACGTCGCCGTTAAGGTGCTCATCGCAATCTTTATCTTCTGGTGCGGGGTGCAATTTGGAGAGTTAAAAGGAGCACTACACGGAGGTTACTCTTCTTACGGTGGCAGCTACGGTCCTGCTGGTATGATGAACGTGCGCTACTAGCATCGAGCTCATCACAGACGCGAAAACAGCCGCGGCAAAGCCGCGGCTGTTTTCGTTGAAACATAGGTTCCGCTCCTTACGCTGCAGGAGCATCAGTAGCAGGCGCTTCTGGCGCTGCAGGCATGTCAGTAGGCTCTGTGGCCGGTGCAGCTGGCTCCATAGGAGCTGCTGCAGGTACTGACTGGTCATTTGTCATGTCATCCATAATACGAATTGATTGAATGGGCGGAAAATGTTCGACCTACGCATAAAATCGTAGCAGGCTCTCGCCCAGAGCGCAATCGGGCAAACCAACACCGCTGTGGGCCAACGAAATAGTCTTATTTTCGCTCGAGATCAAGACACACTGAGTTTATGCAGTAGTGTTTGCCACTAGGCGCATCGGCTGCCCCCTCAAACACGTGCCCCAAGTGAGCTTTACACTGCATGCAGACTACTTCAGTGCGCTGCATACCCTCACTGTCGTCCGGGCGGAACTCCACGCTCCAGGGAATGGCATCGTCGAAGCTCGGCCAGCCCTGCAACCCCGGAACGGTTGCATCAAATTTCTTCTCCGACGAGAAGAGCGGGTTGCCACAGACCGAGCATTTGTACGTTCCGGCAGCCTTTTCGTGCACATACTTGCCTGAAAAGGGTGCCTCTGTCCCCTTCTGTCGTGCCACCTTTTTCAGCTCCTGAGATAACTCCTCGTCTTTTTTTATATCCATAGATTACTGCTTACGTGCGAGTAATGTTGCGAACTCTTTTTGCACCTTCTCCACTTTTGGACTGATGACGAGATCGCAATACGCCTGACTCGGGTTCCGAGCGAAATAGTCTTTATGGTAGTTTTCGGCCTCGTAGAAGGTATCGAGGGGTGCGATTTCAGTCACGACATGCCCTCCACGAGCTGTTGAGTGCTCAATCTCTTGGATGAACGCCTCCGCCTCGCGCTTCTGTTCGGGCGTTGTATACAAGATAATAGAACGGTACTGCGTCCCCACGTCGTTGCCCTGTCGATTGAGCGTGGTAGGGTCATGCGTCGCGAAGAACACGGTCATGAGTGTGCGATAGGACACTAGCGCCGAATCATACTCAATGCATATCACCTCGGCGTGACCAGTACGTCCACTGCACACCTGCTCGTATGTCGGCTGTTGCGTCGATCCACCTGCATAGCCGGGCGTTACAGCAACGACACCGTTCAACATTTTGAACACTGCCTCGGTACACCAGAAACAACCCCCTCCAAATACTGCGATGTCATGCATATGTGGTACAAATCATCCGAAGGTGAAGGTGTATGCCTCCAACCCCGGATCGCTGATAATAATCTGCAACGTGTGCGTCTCGACTCCTGGGTTACTCACTACATGGTAGAGCCGGCTTGCTTCTATACGCATGACGGCACCGGTGACGTCACCGCCCGCCTGTGCTGGTGTAAGTGGCACACCGTCTTGGAGCACCTTAACCGACGTGCCCTTGGGCGCACTTGCGACAACATAGACATTGCGCGCGGTGTAGGTGTATTCGATGCTTGCGTTGGTCACGCTAGCAACGGCATATTCTGGCGCAATGTTCCAGCGCCCACCGAGATAGAGCGTGTTTTTCGCGGGTGTTGTGGGCAGCTCAAAGTTCTGTATCCCTACAGTGCCCGTCGCACCGTTGCCTAGATACTCGTTACGATTAGCGCCAAAGTATGTCTCGGGGCTCGTTCCGCGCGTGGGCAGAGGAGCAGCGACCGGCACCACATCACTCGGGATTACGACGGACTCTTGCATTCGATCTGCACGCTCATTCAGAGCTTGTTGGATGGCTTTCTCTGTTTCATCATAGGCTCCCTCCCCTATGTGATCGTGCACAACGAATCCATCAATATCGATCAGATATTTGTGTGGCCAATACTGATTACCGAAGGCATTCCACGTCTTGTACTCATTATCAAGCACGACAGGGTACGTGATGCCAAACGTCGCTAACGCGCTGCGCACGTTGCCGACAAGCTTCTCAAATGAGAATTCTGGCGTGTGTACACCAACAATCACAAGGCCCTGATCCTTATATTTCTTGTACCAGCTCGTGAGATACGGCAACGTTCTCTGGCAGTTGATACACGAATAGGTCCAGAAATCGACGAGCACTACCTTCTTGCCGCGATACTGCGCGAGCGATATCGGCTCCCCACCCGTGTTCAAGTATGCGTCGGGCGAGACCAGCTCTGGGGCGCGCGTATAGCGCGCTTCTTTCTGCGCGAGACTGAGTGCAGGCGCCGCGGCGGCGGCTGGTGCCGCGGTGTTCCCCACGTCCTGCTCATCCGCGAGACTCTGAGGGGTATCCGTAGCGATGGTAGACCCCGCGGCTGGTGTAGGGGCCTGGCGTTGTAGGAAATATTGCTCGATCTTGGTCTCGTCGAAGATGCTGTAAAGTGGGCGCTCGACCGCCGCGAGCGAGTCAGTAATCACCAATAGGCCAATCAAGAGAAAGAGGACCCCAATCGCTCTCTTAAACCACCCGCGCCCATAGGCCACGATGTTAAGACGATCGAGTATACGCTGTCCCAGCACCGCTATGGCCAAGAGCGCGAGACAAAGGCCAAGTACGTAGGCCAGGATATCGACAACCCCGAGAGCAAGGCTAATCGGGAGCACTGTAGCCAGTACGATGAAGTACGTTGGGCTACAGGTAGAAAACACGGGTCCGAGTGCTGCGCCCACGAGCACGTCGCCCCAGAAGCTCTGTTGCAGATACCCCTTGCTCACGAGCCTGTTTGAATCTCGGTTGACTCTCGCCGTACCCGGTATGAGATCCCACAGCTGGGGAAAGAGAAAAAAGAGTCCGACAAGGAGGAGTATCCCGCCCGAGATCCAGTTCCACACTGCTGGCGGTACCGTCACAAAAACGCTCGAGACCTTGAGTAGGAACGTGAAGAGAAACACCGAGATCCCCAACGAGAGCGTGACCGTGAGTGCTCGACGATAGCTTCGACTGCCGGCAAGCGACCCTCCCACAATGACGGGCAAGAGTGGTAGCACACACGGCGAAAGGACCGTCAGCACTCCGGCAAAAAACGAAATAAGGAATAGTATCATGCCCGTAGGATAGCGGGTCCTCGAGAAAATGTAAAGTCTGTTTTACACACCACTCAATCTTAACGCGCCCGATTCGCCCACGCACGTGCGACAACCTTGGCGAGGACCATGGTCGCCAAGGTTGCGGCGATCCACGGATCGGCCTCGCCGCGAATGCCCTGGAGTAAGAGCGCGATCGTCAGCACGACGATGCCCGCGAGGTAGGCGGCACGACTTGCCAGCATGCGGTGCAGTAATTCACGCTCATCGCCACGACGCTCCCTCAGGATAAGACCAGCGTAGATAACCACCAGCACCGCAACAACCACCAGGACAAGGGTCGTCATCATTGACGGCATCCAGAACATAAACGGGTTCCCAAGCAGGACGAGAAGCATGACTAAGAGGGACGCAACGAGGTATTCAAAAATCATGTGATGCGAAATAAGCGTTCAACCGGGGTTTTAAATATCTTAGCAAGCTTCAATGCAAGTAGCACCGAGGGCGTGTAGTTACCCTTCTCGATCGCAATAATCGTCTGTCGACTCACGCCCGCCCTACTCGCCAACTCCTCCTGTGTAAAGGCCGCCGCATGCCGATGCGTTTCAAGATTGTTTACGACAACGGGCGTACGGGGCGACATATACTGCGGTGGCACGTGCCTGCCAGTATAGCATGTCTGGTCGATTTTACATTGCGTGGGACGCCAGCGCTTGCCCACGCTCGAATATCTGTCGATGCGCACCCTTCCCGGCTTCAGTAACCTGCATCCAGAGGAATGCCCACACCCAGACAAATGCGGCCAAAGAGAGCGGGATTGCCGAGACGAACACGCCACCCACCGCGAGGCCGGTCGCGATAAGTTGGGTGACGGTCGTGGCGATGATGACGCTCCGTGCGGGCAGATAGCGCCACCAGCGCTCCTGCGTGTGGGCGACGTAGATAAGCATGTGCCCAGAGACCGTAAGCTTAAGGAAGAAAGCCGTTTGAATCAGCGGGAGAGTCAGATGGAGACCGTTCGCAAGAAGGAAGTAGAGCCCCAAGCTGTTCGCGACGCCCACGAGGCCAAAGAGTGTCCCGAGCTCAAAGCGTGTGCGTGGGCGCAGGTCTGCGGGCCGATCGACCCGCTTCACCTTATCGAACGCGAGCGTAATAATAGGGATATCATTCAAGAACGCGAGCAAAATGATTTCCACCGGCGTAAGCGGGAATCCTTTGATAACAATGCCGAGCACGAGCGCCGTTACAATGAGACGGAAGCTCTCGGAGATTCGGTAGACCGAGTAGTTGTAGAGACGAAAGAAAATTTTGCGCGCCTCGACGAGCGCTGTTTGCATCACCCCGATGCCGCTATCAAGCAGAACAATGTCCGCAACGTCCTTGAGCGCATCGACCGCATTGGCAACCGCAATCCCTACATCGGCCTTACGGACCGCTGGGAGATCGTTCACGCCATCGCCCGTAACCGCGACAACGTACTGCGCCTCTGCTCGCGTCACGAGCGCGAGCTTGTCCTCTGGTAACACCTCGGCGAAGGCCGCGGTCTGAGCGAACGCGTCGCTCGGGAGCGACGCCACGGCGACATCCTTGGGGCACACCACTGATCCCTCGAGCCCGAGCGTCTTCGATACGTGTGCCGCCGTCTCCTTCGTGTCTCCGGTTACCATCACCGGGTGTACTCCTTCGCGCTCAAGGTACTGCAGTGTTTCTTTTGCATCGCTTCGCAGGGGATCTGCGAGTACTAACAGTCCGGCGAAGGTCATCTCGGTTTCATCAGAGACGGCGGTCGCGCCCCGCTTTACTGCAACAGCAATCACGCGCGAACAGTCTTGTGCAGCCCTGTCGATGTCACGATGTACGGCGGCCTCGATAGCATCGAGGCCGTGACAAAACGACATGATCACTGGCGGCGTACCAAACGAGACGAGCAATGTATCGTCTCCCTCTGAGAGAAGCGTTGATCCGTGTTTGCGCACCGAATCGGCGGGGATGGTGTCTCGTATGATCTCCGGCTGTAGAGGAGCATCGCCGGCCGCGGAGGTGATGGCTCGATCGATGGCGCTCCCGTCGTTTGCGCTCGCCGCCGTCGCCGCATAGCGTCGTAGCTCTTGCTCTGTATACGGCACGTACGCATGCGCCCCCGTTCGACCGAGATCTTGTTCTCGGTCAGGGTGCCCGTCTTGTCGGTAAGAAGGAGCGTCACGTTGGCAAAGTCTTCAAGTGCCGAGAGGCGCCGCACGAGCGCCTTCTTCGCCGCGACCGCGAGGGCGCCAATCGACACGATGAGTGTCATGACTGTCGGAAGCGACACGGGAATCCCGGCAATAAGTAGCGAGAGGTCAAGAATCGCGACGTCCGCGAGTGGTTGCCCGCTCGAAAGAAATACTGCACTGAGTAGCGCCACCGCGACCAGACTGGCGATAATAAGAAACCGCGAAATCGAGAGAATGTCCTTCTCCATCGAGGATGTGCGCTTCTTCCCTGCGCCAGCACTTGCGATCTTGCCAAAGAATGCTTGGTTACCGGTCGCAGTGACCGTCCCAGTGCACTCTCCGGTCGCGACGGCCGATCCAGAGTAGGCCGTGTCCCCCTCCTTTTTTGCTTTGTGGAGAGACTCTCCGGTGAGTACCGCCTCGTTCAGGCTGAGGTTCACCGCCGTGTCGATCCGCACGTCCGCTGGTACGAGCACTCCAACCCCACAGCGAATCACGTCGCCGACCACGAGCTCGCGCGCCGGCACCGTCGCCCACACGCCATCACGCAACGCACGTGCTGTCACCGAGAGCTGTGCACGGAGCGCGCGCAAGGCACTCTCTGCCTTGTGTCCGTGCCACAGACTCATCCCTACGTTCAAGAGGAGCAGAGCGGGGATGAATGATCCATCGAATTGCCGGCCGATGTCATACGAGATAGCCGACGCCGCAATCAACATCACTGACGCGGGCGAGGCAAACGCGCGGACGAAGCGCACAATGACGCTTTGTTTCTTCTCTGCTATTTCATTCGGGCCATACTGCGCGAGCAGTCGTTTGGCCTCTGCTGAGGAAAGGCCGTGAGGCATAGAGGGTTGTTCTACTGCTAACGAGACGCGGACAAACCGCTACTGCTAGTACCGCATCAGTGCGTACCGTTGCTGCCTTCCGCACACAGACGTGCTAATCGCCTGCCTTTTGCTCGGCTTCGCGACGCAATGCGTCGTATTCTGATTCGTAGCGTGCCTTCGTCTCGGCGGACATGAGCTGCGTCTGTACCTGCTCGAGCTGTGCGCGGTATCGACTCGCCGCCTCTTCGCCAATCAGTGGCTCAATGGCGGAGAGTTTTGTACGTACATAGCCAACGAAGCCTTTGGTGGCCTCGCGGTAGCCGTCGAACGTTTCGGGGAGATCGGCGAGTGGCATCTCTCTATAGACGTTGAGACTCTCCTTTATCCATGCATCAAAGCCTTCGACGAACCCCGCAATATCGGCAAAGGCGAGCAGGGCGTCCACCGCAGAAAGTGGTCGATAGGGGCGCTCATACTTCCCCGTCGTTTGTCCGAACGCAGTACCCAAGACACCCATCTGTGTCGCCACCACATTGTTGTGCGAGAGGTAGTGCTGGAGGATCTCGTCGATCTTCACGGCCGCGTATTCTTCATTACTGAGCTCTTTCCACTCCGTAATGTTCGGCGTCTCCTGACGAATCGTTCGCCCCACATGCCCAAAGTCATGGAAGAGTGCCATCACTCCGCCGAGTTGCGTCTCTCCCAGTGAGAGCCGCGCCTCTTCTGCAAGTCGCAGAAAGCGCCTCTCCACCACCTCGGTGTGAGGACGATTATGATAAGGGTTCTTCCCGCACTCATTTTCTATGAGTGCGAGGATACGCTCTCGTAACTCAGCGTACTGTTCGTCGCTCAGTGGCGCTTCTTTGTCTATCACCGCCGCCTCGCCTCTCTTCTGCTTCTCGATCGCCTCGACGAGCGTCTTAGGGAGCGGGGGCAGTTCAATACGTTCGTGCTGTATAAATGGCTTTTACATAGTTTGAAGAGTATATCCCAAAAGACTCACTACTGTCACTGTTTGGTGCAAAGTAGCTTTCGAATGTTTTGCTCAGATAGCTCAGCACTGAGCTCGCAAGAAGCTCTTTCCTGAGTGGTTATATTAATTCTAAAATTCAACGCGAAACGAATACATGCCCATAGTGCACGTGCCTTGAAGCGTTCCATGAGCTTGTTCTGGAGATAGCACGATGTCTTCGGTGCCCGTGGGCGAGAGAAATTTTTGATACCCAAGCGCCGGTATCACGACACTCGATGAACAGTCGAAGGTGCCGTTCGTAGCCACTCGTATGACCGATTGCACGCCTGCTTTCGCCACAATCACGCGAGGTGAGTAGCCACCCTTTGCGGCGATATCAATAAATTGTACGCCGTCAGTGATTACCGCAGTAACCGGCGGCGCGACCTCGCCTATCGAGAGTGACCTGCCAGACACGAGCCAGAGAGCCCAACCTGCAATGACGAGCCCAAGCACTACGAGGATTATGATTTGTGGCTTCATGGGTCTTAGAGGTTTAGAATCGGGCTAATAATTCCCGCGGTCACAAGCGCGTTTGTAAGGTCGAGTAGTGCTAGTAGGATTACAATAATTCCTGCGGTCTTGAAGAAGATACCCTTCCATGGCTTATGAGCTATGTTGAGCGAGCCAAATGACAAGAGCGCCAACATCGGGAAGGTACCGAATGCGAATATAAACATGGTCAATGCTCCTTGCGTGAAGCTACCGGTGGAGAGCGCGTATAACTGCATCGACTGTGTGAATCCACACGGCAAGAAAAACGTCGCGATACCCACGAGAAGCGGTGCAAGGTAGTGATCGTTTCTACTGCCATTCACGATGTGTCGCGAGAAGCGCGAGGGCATAGTGATTTGCAGTCGCTTAGTGAAATGAAACACGTCGAGCAGATTGATACCCAGCACCAACATCACGAGTGCAACCGCCACTCCGAGAGTGATACTTGCGGTGAGTCCGAGATGAAACGCGTTGCCGAGCATGCCCACCAACCCGCCAAGGATGAAGAACCCCCCGATTCTGCCTACGTGAAAGAGTGTTTGAGTGCGCCATGTGCCACCCTCACGCACCGAGCTTGCCGAAAGCGAGAGCACCAGCCCGCCAACAATGGCTAGACATGAAGACACTGAGGCGATAAGGCCGATCACAAACGCGGTCGGATAGCTGACCTCTGACGAGGTGATGAGATTGGTGAGGCCGGCCTCTTGCAATAGCACGAAGCCAGCGACAAGAGCCGCAGAAATGGGGAGCGCATATGCAAACTCTCTCCATCCTGCACGAGGCACCACCTTCTCGGGAGAGAGTGTGTAGCCGTGATCACGCACAAGCGTGGTGAGCTCTGCGGCAATCACTTCTGGCGTGCCGACAAACTCGCCGGTCACAGTCACACTGGCGTCTGCAAGTGACACGTGTGCGCTCTCGATATGCGGCCGCTCAACAAAGATGTTTTCGATAAGTACGGTGCATGCTTTACAGTGCATGCCCTGCACATGAAAGGTGTGGGTCGATAGGTTGCTCATACTGCTTTTAGTTTAATGCGGAGTGAGTTACTCACCACTGACACGCTCGAGAGGGCCATGGCGAGCCCAGCAAATATTGGCGATATGAGCCAACCAAAGACCGGATAGAATAGACCGCCCGCGAGCGGGATACCGACGATGTTGTAGATAAAGGCCCAAAAGAGGTTTTGTTTGATGCCACGCATCGTAAGCTTGGAGAGACGCACCGCCTTAACGAGCTTTGAAATGTCGCCGTGTAGGAGGGTGATGCCGGCGCTCTCTATCGCCACATCGGTACCGGTAGCCATCGCGATGCCCACATCTGCCTGCGCGAGCGCGGGCGCATCATTCACGCCATCGCCAGCCATCGCGACCACCCTGCCCTGCTGCTGCAACTCCTTAATTTTATTCAACTTGTCTTCAGGCAACACCTCGGCAACGACCTCGTCGATACCCACTTGATTGGCGATATATCGCGCTGTGTGCACATCATCTCCGGTGAGCATCACTACGTGTATGCCGAGCGCGTGCAGATCCTTGACGGCCGTAATCGCCTCGGACTTGATCGCGTCTGCCACCATCGCGACTGCAAGCACGCGCGCCCCTTCGAGTAGGAGCACGGGGGTCTTGCCCTCCCGAGTGTGTTGCTCGAGCGAATCAAACGCTGCTCCAAGCTCGCGCGCAAGCGTCGCACCGCCTACATGATACGTCACGCCGCCAACACGGCCCGCGATGCCCTTGCCCTTCAGCATAGTGAAGGCGTCTACTGATGCGCGCACAATCTTCTTCTCATCTTCGTGCGCGACGATGGCACCTGCGATCGGGTGCTCAGACTTGCTCTCGAGCGAAACAAGGATTCGTACAATTTCTTCATCGCTCTTGTCGGAATCGTTCTCGAGAGAGACGAGCTCTGGCTTGCCGCGCGTGAGCGTGCCGGTCTTATCAACCACGACCACATCAGCCTTGTGGAGCATCTCGAGGGTCGCCGCATCTTTAACTAGGATGCCCTCGTGTGCCCCTTTACCAACACCAACAATGATCGCTGTGGGTGTCGCGAGCCCGAGCGCACACGGGCACGCGATCACGAGCACGCCCACAAAAGACGTGAGGCCATAGGCGAGGGCGAGCGAGAATCCCAAATAGTGGGTGCCCACCAAGAGCCATACACCAAGAGTGACGAAAGCGATGACCAGCACGACCGGCACAAAGACGGTCGAGATCTGATCGGCGAGCGTTTGTATAGGCGCACGACTGCCTTGTGCCTCTTCAACCATCTCGACGATACGGGCAAGCATCGTCTCCGATCCCACCTTGGTCGCAGTGAAGACGAACGTGCCGCTCGTGTTCATCGTGCCCGCGACCACGGCGTCACTCACGCCCTTTTTCACCGGCATGGGCTCACCGGTAATCATAGACTCGTCTACATACGATTCTCCCTCGCTCACGATGCCGTCGACCGGTATCCTGCTCGCCGGCTTAACCACAATCTGGTCGCCGTGCACCACCTGATCAATAGCAATTTCTCTCTCCCTGCCATCACGCACAACGAGAGCCGTCTTGACTTGTAGGTTCAGAAGTTTTTCAATCGCGTCCCCTGTCTTCACCTTCGCACGTGCTTCGAGATACTTCCCTAACGTGATAAAGGTGATGACGATAATCGTGACGTCGTAATAGGTCGCGCTCACGTCAACAAACGCGCGCAGGGGCTCGGCAAACACCGTCACCACAACACTGTAGAGAAATGCGGTGAGGGTGCCGAGACCCACGAGCGTGTCCATGTTGGCCGCACCATGACGTAGGAAGCGGTACAGGCCGCGTAGGTATGGTTGGCCAACGACGAAGAGCACATACGTCGCCATGAGCGGCAGGAGCCCCGCGACAAGCGCGCGCAGAGCCGCTGACATCTGCGGGACGAGTCCCAGCGATGACGTGAGGTGCCACCCCATGACACCCAGACTGATGAGGGCGAGAGGCGCGGCACTCCACAGGAGGCCGCGCAGGTGGGCGATCTCGCGGATCTTCTCCTCCTTTGTTTGATTCATGCCCGTGTGCGCCCCGTGACCGCTGTGTGACGCGGCCTCCTCGTGTGCGTGCTCGGTAACGAGTGTGTAGCCAAGCGGCTCGATCTCGCGCGAGAGGGCCTCGAGGCTCGTCCGCGCATGGTCGAACGAGATCTTGGCCGCCTCAGTACCAGGGTTCACCTCTATGTGGTGGACGCCATCCACCTTCTGCAGGGTCTTCTCGATGATGCTCGCGCATGAGGCACAATGCATGCCGCGCACCGGGTAGGTGTGCGTGTTCATGATTACTTGCGCTTGAGTGTATACACCTTGATCACCTCACTCACCGCCTTCTTCGTCTGCCCAGTGGTCATTTGCTCGTGTACGCAGGTATTGAGATGGTTCTCCATGAGCACGTCCTCGACCGTCGAGAGCGCGCTCTTCACCGCAGAACTCTGAGTGATGATATCGATGCAGTACGTGCCCTTCTCCACCATCTCCTGGAGCCCACGCACCTGCCCCTCGATAATCTTCAAGCGTCTGATAATCTTTTCCTTATGTTTTGCGGGTAGTTGTGTCATACCCACCATCCTATACCCCCATGGGGTATTAGTCAAGCCTCGCGAGAGTAAAATATATCAATTTGTTGTGCTCGATTTCCTTTATGCGTCCGCTGAGTCCGTTACGGACTATGTTCAGGATTTCGTGCCGCTCTCTCTGGTACCTTTTCAAAAAAAGTTGCCGTAGCGGGAATGGTGAAGAAGTTTAAGAAGTCGTCTAGGCTCCGCGGGCCGACATCATAGCGTGCGGTCTTTGCTAACGTGAACCCTGCGCTCGCGAATAGTTCTTCAATTTCCTCCTTGGTCATCTTCTCCTTCAAACCACCAGTGACTTCGAAGCCTCGCTTCCTCATCTCTTCATAAATCGCGTCGATGATAACTTTCTGATTCGCTTCGGGAGCGCCAAAATCATAGAACTGCTGGTTGAGATTAAACACAAAGATTCCTCCATCTTTAAGCACTGTACGTATCGCGCGGATAATGGCCGAGCGGTCATCGAATTGCCAGAACGACGAGTTGCAAAGCGCGAGATCGACTTTCTCCGGAAAATGTCCGACAAGATCTGTCGCATCCGCGTGGATAAACGCAACATTCTCTGCCTTAATTCGTGTTTTCGCCACACGAAGCATATCCTCCGAAAAGTCGACGGCGTACACTTTCCTAACGTTTGGGCATGTCTTCAAGACCGCTTCGGTAGTCATCCAGGTCCCACACGCGAGGTCGACAATGACTTGGCCTGGCCTGACGTCAACCAGAGAGACGAGCTTCTCGTTGGTCTTAATGTATTGAGGATACTGTCGGGCATATTCGTCATCTTTTGTCCCGCTCTTGTCCCACAATTTCTGAAAATTTATCACGGTGTCATCATAGCAAACTCCTGTCGTAAGAAGTCAACCCGCCTTATTTCGCTTTATACCGGACTGCCTTACATAGGACTACCGCCATTGCGGCTACAAAGTTGCCTTCTGCCATGTGCTCCGCCTCACAGCTTGTCGTATGGTGAAGGACTAAGGCGTTGCGAGGTTTAGATAGTCTCTCAATTTTTCTGCGGCGCGGCGCCGCATACTGAGCGCATTCTTCTCGTCTGCTGATAGTTCTGCAAACGTCTTATCGCTCCCTTCGGGTTGAAAGATGGGGTCCCAGCCGAAGGTGGTCTCGCCGCGCGGCGAGACAATCGAGCCCCGAATCGAACCTTCAAAGAACTCGATGTTCCCTGATCCATCGGCGTAGCCGATGATGGTCTTCGCCTCCGCTCCAGAGTTGGCGAAGGCCTCAGCGATCTTGGCGATACCTGCATTGCCAATAGTCTTCATGAACCACTTAATGAGCGGGCCTGGCAGACCGTTGAGGGCGTCCAGGTAGAGAGAGGTGTCTTCCACGATGAACGCCACTTTCTTATGCTTCAACGCCTCTTCGGGCTTCGCTCGTACAATCTTGTGGGCATCGATCTCTTGGATCTCGGGCAAGTCGATATCGAGCTGTTCAACATCACCCAAAATCGCCTGCATTTCTGCGAGCTTGTTCTTGCTCTCCGTGATGAAGCGGATAGTCATGGTCTAAGTATACCCGCTGTGCGAAGGTGACACCTTCCTCATTTAAGCAATACACTTAGTTTGAAGCGGGAGAAACGCGCAATATATGGTCTTTTCGCCTGCGATAGAAAAACTTGCGAATCTCCTCTACCCAGATTATAGATGTTGCCACCACTATAATCATCAACCATTCGGAGATGGTGAGAGGCGTCGTGTGCAGGAAACTCTGGAAAAGGGGGTTGTACACAGCGAGCACTTGGAGCGATATGATAATTGCCGTAGCGCCAAGCAAATATTTGTTTGAAAAGAAATCCTGATGGAAGAACGACACGCTCTCTGAGCGACAGTTCCACGCATTAAAATATTGAAACACCGCGAGCGCGGTGAGCGAGATCGTCCCCGCTTTCGCCATATCGGTCTCAAAGTATCTCTGGAACAAGAAGAGGGTGCCGAGCATCATGGGCAGCGCCATGAGGATCATGCGTCGCGCCATAAGGCCGTCAACAATATATTTGTTTGGGCGCAAAAAGGTACCCGTGAGTAGCCCTCTCTCTTTTGGCTCCATCGCGAGCGCCACATCAAGGAACCCGTCGGTGACAAAGTTGAGCCAGATAATCTGTGCTGCAAGAAGCGGGAGCGGGTAGCCGAGCACGAGTGCGCCCGTGATAGTGAGCACTTCGCCCATACTCGTCGAGAAAAGATACAAAATGACTTTCTTAATCGTCTTGTAGATACTCCTGCCTTCTTCTACCGCAGAAATGATACTGCCAAAATTATCGTCGAGGAGCACGATATCGGCTGCCTCCTTGGCAACTTCGGTACCGATCTTGCCCATGGCGACACCAAGGTCAGCGGCTACCAGAGAAGGAGCGTCATTCACCCCATCACCCGTCATGGCAACAATCTCTCCACGATTCTTATACGCAGTAATGATTCGTAGCTTGTGCTCTGGTGTCACACGCGCAAACACAGAAACCTTGGCGACCCGCACTTTGAGCTCATCATCTGACATGTCGTCTATTGCCGCACCGGTCAACAGCTCGTCGCCCTCCTGCCAGATACCCGCTTCTTGCGCGATTGCGCATGCGGTTAGCATATAGTCGCCAGTAATCATCACCACCTTGATGCCGGCAGAAGCCGCTCGAGACATCGCATCGGCAACCTCCGGACGTAGGATGTCTTGCATACCAAAAAAGCCCACGAACACCAAGTCATGAATTGATTCTGAAGTAAGAGTTGCGAGAGATTGCTCTTGCACCGCCAGCGCGACTATTCGCAACCCACGACCAGACATTTCTGCAAGGGTGTCCTCTATCTCTTTTCGGTCTGTTTGTTGCATCGTATGGTTACGCCCATCTCGCCGCACCTGTGTACTAAGCGCGAGCACCTTCTCGGGAGCGCCGCTCACAATGAGTGTGTTGCTCCCTTCTCCACTCGACAGCGCCGCATGATATTTAAGCCGATAATCAAATGGGATTTCAGCGACGAGGGGCGATTCTCGTACTAAATCAGTTTGCTTGAAGCCGACTTTTTCTCCAAAGACCCGCATGGCCGCTTCGGTCGGGTCACCCGTCACGCGCCAACGCTTCTCGGCCTCAGAGTAAGAAACGCGCGCACTTGCGCTAAGGGCGACCATCTTGCCCACGAGAAGCAGTTCTGGATGATTGGCCGCATCTACCACTGAGCCCTCAAGAGACACGGATCCTTCTAGCTCGTAGCCGATGCCGCTTATTGCAAAGGTTTTCTGCTCTGTCCAGACCTCGCGCACAACGAGCTCATTCTTGGTGATGGTGCCAGTCTTATCGACCGCGATAACCTGCGCTTGTCCGAGAGCCTCAACCGCCTGGAGCTTCTTCACGAGGGCGTTGCGTTTTGACATGCGCCATACGCCAGTAGCGAGTACGAGCGTGATTACAATGGGTAACCCTTCAGGGATAACCGACACTACGAGCGATACTACCGTGGCAAAGATGGTGATGATTTCTTCGCCCCTGACGAGCCCGAGTATGAAAATTGCTGCGCTAATCGCGCCGACCACAGCGATAATCGCATGAGACAGATAACGGATGTTTGCTTTGAGGGGTATCTCGGTATCGATAGCAGAGATTTCTTTGGCGATGGCACCAATGACAGTGTGCGCGCCGACAGCCACCACCACTGCCCGACCATTGCCGATAACGACGTTGGTCCCTTTGAACACCATGTTCTTTTGTTCAGCGGCGGGAAGTGCCTCCCCGAAGATGGCCTTGGCCGTCTTGCCGACCGGTTCAGACTCTCCCATGAGTGACGCCTCATCGAGCTTTAACCCATTGGCAACAATTATGCGAGCATCAGAAGGGACCTTTTCTCCTTCGCGCAACACCAGCACATCGCCGCGCACAACCTCGTAATCGGGGATCGTGAGCTCGATCCCATCACGCACGACTGTTGCGGTTGTTTCTACATATTGCCTGAGTGCGCGAAGCGTGTTTTGTGCCTTACCCTCTTGAATGGTGCCCACTACCGCATTGAACAGAAGCACCGCGAGAATAATTGCGCCATCAGCTATCTCCCCCAAGAGAAATACCGCCCCGCTCGCCGCGAGCAAGAGGTATATGAGTGGGCTTTGGAACTGCCGAACGAAGATCCTCGGATACCCGTCTGGCTTGGTCTCGGGCAGAACGTTTGACCCGTCTTCCTTCAGACGCCGCGCGGCTTCAAGGGCACCAAGCCCATTCTCGTTGGTGTGGAGCGTGCCAAACACCGTCTCCAACTTCTCTGCGTACCAAGTGAGCGCCATAATCTATATAAGGATACCATCGATGCCTCTCGCTGCTTTCGGGCGAAAGTAGCGCACGTACTGTATGCTTAGACAAGTCAGTAGCTTTTGCAGACAATAGCCCCACTTATTATCTATATCCGCTGTGCGAAGGTGACACCTTCCTCATGTCGCTTGCCACGTGACACCCGTTGAGCAAAAGAAAAGGCTCGTGTGTGACGAGCCTTTTCCTTTGCTTGTTGCGGGGGCCGGAATCGAACCGGCGTCTGGAGGTTCTTTTACACCTACTGTTTCTAGCAGGAATGGACTATACCACAATCCCTTAGGGACTCTCCCATTATAGTCTCTGAACCTTTCCCGGGCATACCGAGACTTGGCTGCTGATTGCCGAATCTTCTTGTTTTTCAAGCATTCGCGCCCATCCTTTCGGATCACGCTGTAGCACAAGAAGCTCTCACGGTGTTCCAGCACGTTAGAGAGTTTTTCCGCTACCCGTTGCCGGATAGGGTCACATTCTTCACATGAGCCTCCCGAGGTACCTCTCCTCTACCCCGCTACGAAAAGTATAGGAAATTTTTCGTGATTACGCAACCAGAACGCTCAAATCGCTCGGAACTCGCGAAAGACGTTCTGATAGCGCTGGATCGTCCGTTGGGCGAGTGTCTCGGTCAGATCGAACGCGGACCCCTGGTGCGCAATCTGATTGCGCACCTTGTGTGCCTCCCACGCATCATCGAGCGTGAGGAAGTCTGCGGCCTTCAACTTCTCCCCCAGATTGGCACCCTCGATCCCCCGATCGGTGAGGATGTCGTCGAGCATGATGTCCGCCTCGGTGATCGCCTCGCGCCACGCGCTCGGACTCGTCTGCCCCATGAGTGATTGTATGTGTAGCCAGCGCGTATTGCCTGCGGGCACCGCGGGCGGCGGCACGAGGAGCGTGCTGTAGTACTCTTCTTCGCGCTGGCGTAGCTCAAAGAGCTGTACGGTCTCAAAGATGATGAGGAAGAACCCGATGGCCGAGAGCGTATACCCAACACCAATGATCCAGAGCCAGAGGTGTTGAAAGAAAACCGCGTAAAAATCGCCACCCGCGCCATGAGCACCAAAGATGAGGTCGTACAGTAAACGAAAAAAATATTCGACGTTGGCCTGCTCGGTCTGCATTAGCTCTAGTATAAACGAAAAGAGCTAGCTTCTCTGGCCCTTCTCCACCATACGCGCCGCGGCAAAGAGGGTCGCCTCTGCTTGGTGCGGCGCCGTAATGTGCAGTCCCATCGGCAGTGCATTGCCCTCCCGAGCGACCGTGCCCATCGGCACTGAGAGCCCGGGCATGCCGGTGAGGTTCGCGAGTATCGTGAACGCATCTTCGAGATAGAGCGAGAGCGGATCTGACTTCTCACCCACCTTGAACGCCGGCGTTGGCATCGTGGGTGTAGCAATAACGTCCACTTTCGTAAACGCTTCGTCGAACTCTCGCGTGAGTGCGTTCCGTGCCGCCACCGCCTTGCGATAGTAGGCATCAATATAGCCTGCGGAGAGCACGTAGGTCCCGAGCAGAATGCGCCGGCGCGTCTCGGGCCCGAACCCTGCCGTACGCGACTCGAGATAGTCGTCGAGGAGCGTCTCGCCCCGCTTGGCCGCGCCATAGCGAATGCCGTCATACCGTGCAAGGTTGGTCGACACCTCGGCAAAGTTGATGATGTAATACGCCGCGAGCGCAGGCTCTGCGAGCGAGAGCTCGATGTCCACGATCTCGTGGCCCGCGTCGCGCCACGTCGCAAGCGTGGCATCAAACGCCGCGCGCACCTCTGCATCGATCCCCTCGCGGCTCATCATCTGTTGTGGCACACCCACACGAAGCCGCTGTGGCACAGCCTTCTTTGGGTACAGGTCGTCGGGTATCGTGGTCGAGTCGAGCGGGTCCCTGCCACGAATCGCTTCGTAGAGGATCTCGAGATCTTCGACCGTCTTGGCGAGTGGCCCCACCTGGTCGAAGGATGATGCCGCGGCTATCACACCCGAGCGGGAGACGCCGCCGTAGGTGGGCTTCAGTCCCGCGACGCCACAATAGCTCGCCGGGTTGCGCACCGAACCGCCCGTGTCGGTGCCAAGTGCGGCGATACAGAGGTGTGCGGCGACCGCCGCAGCCGAGCCGCCCGAGGTCCCACCCGCGACACGGGTCGTGTCGTGAGGGTTGTGGGTCACGCCGAAGGCCGAGTTCTCGGTTGACCCGCCGAGTGCAAACTCATCCATGTTGGTGCGCCCGAGAAAAAGCGCTCCCGCGTCGCGCAGTTTTGTAACCACCGTCGCGTCGTAGGTCGCACGATAGTTCTCGAGCATCTTCGACGCGGCGCTCGCGACCTTGCCCTCTATCAAAATGTTGTCCTTAAGCGCGAGCGGTATGCCCGTGAGGAGCGGCGCGTTGTCTCCCTCGGTATCGATACGTGTTTGGGCACGCTCTATCGCGGTATCGTCCGCATCAAATATCTCGAGGTAGGCGTGGAGGGCCGGGTTCTCCCTCTCTGCCGCCGCGTGGCAGGCGTCCCACAGGTCACGCACACTACACTCGTGCGCGCGCAGTGCGCGCGCGGCCTCTCGTAGCGTGAACTCGTTAAATTTATTCATGTGAGATGACCTGCTTCACCACAAGCGCGTCACCCTCGCACGCTGGGAACTGTGCCGCGATCTTCTCCGTATAGGCTCCCGGCTCGTGCGGCTCCCCGTCTTCGCGCATCACGTTGCGCAATCGCGGCGTCTCTGCCGCACTATCACTCGGGAGGTCGAGGATCTCTAGCTGGCTCATATACGCGAGAATGGCGTCAAACTCTTTTACAAAGCTGGGTAGCTCCTCCGCTACGCTGATGCGCGCCAGAGCCGCGAGCTTTTTGACGTCGTGAACTGATGCCATGTGCCAACTCTATCACGCCTCGAGTTTTTTGAGGAACGCGGCTTCATCGAGGACGGGGACGCCGAGCGTGCGCGCCCTGTCATGTTTCGAGCCGGGGGCCTCGCCCGCAACGACAAACGCTGTCTTCTTTGAGACAGAGCCGACCACCTTGCCACCCGCGCGGCGCACGCGCGCCTCGGCCTCTTCGCGCGAGAGCGTGTGGAGTGTGCCCGTGATCACCACGCTCTGCCCGGTGAGCGGGCCCGCGCTCGGGGCCTCGACGCGCGTCACCTGCAGGTGCTTCTTGAGTCGGGCAAGTAGTGCGCGATTACTTTTGTTATTAAACCAATCGGCAACCGCCTTGCCGATAGTCGGCCCAACACCCTCCACGCCAGCAAGCGCGTCCTCGCTTGCGCGACCAAGTTCACCGAGCGTGTGGTAGCGTGTCGCGAGCAAGAAGGCGGTCTCATCGCCCACGTGCGGGATCCCGAGGCCAATCAACAATCGATCAAGCAGCACGGTTCTGGCCTCTCGTATCCCAGCGAGAAGATTCTCGGTCTTCTTTTCCTCAAAGCCCTCGAGGGTGCGGAGTTCGTCCGCGGTCAGCTCGAATAGGTCGTCAAAGTCTGCAGCCAGGCCGTGCTCCATAAGCGCCTTAACGGTCTCGCGACCCATGCCATCAATATCGAGGGCGTGCTTGCCGGCGAAATGGATGAGTTTCCGTGCCTGCTGTTCGAACGAGCCGCTCACCACACAGCGGTGCGCGGCCTCGCCAGGCACCCGCTCCACTGCCCCATCGCCGCCGCAGAGCGGCGAGTGCGTGGGGAACGTCCACCTTTTTGCGCCCGCAGGTCGTAATTCACGCACCACCTGCACAACCTCCGGGATAATGTCACCCGCCTTCTGGAGGATGACCGTATCACCGACGCGGATATCCTTGCTCGTGATGAAGTCTTCGTTGTGCAGTGTCGCCCGCGCCACCGTTGTCCCAGCCACAGAGACAGGCGCGAGGTGCGCGACGGGCGTTAGTTTACCGGTCCTCCCCACCTGGAGCGTGATGTCCTGCACCACGGTCTGCACTTGCTCTGGCGGGAACTTGTAGGCAATCGCGAAGCGCGGTGCCTTGCCGGTATAGCCGAGCAGCTCTTGCGCGGCGCGCGATTCGACCTTGAGCACGATCCCATCGAGCTGGTAGTCGACGCGTTCTCGTGCAGGGCCGTTCCACTTCTTCCAGAAGGCGAACACGTCGGCGAGCGACTCAGCGTGTGTGTGCTCTCTATTAATGGGTAGCCCTAGGTCGGCGAGGTACGCGAGTTCTTCAGTTTGCGTCTCTGGAAGAGCCTCTGAGATCTGCGCGACATCGTAGAGGAAGACCCCGAGCGGTCGCGCGGCGGCGATAGCCGGATCGAGCTGACGGATCGATCCGGCGGCGGCATTGCGCGGGTTGGCGAAGAGGGCCTCGCCTGCTTTCTCGCGCGCTTGGTTGAGCTTGGTGAAGCCAGACTTGGTGAGATACACCTCGCCCTCTGCAATGAGATCAACCGGCCGCATGAGCCGTTGCGGCAGTGTCGGTATGGTACGCACATTGTGGGTGACATCTTCGCCCGTGATACCGTCACCACGCGTTACTGCCGCTACCAGCTCGCCTCGCGCATAGGTGAGCACGATTTTGAGGCCGTCGATCTTGAGCTCGAGGTCGTAGGTCGGCGCTGTGCCGCTCAGCTTGCGCACGCGCTCGTCGAAGGCGACGACTTCATCCTCACTAAACGCATCGTTAAACGACCACTGCGGCACTACATGTCGCGCCTTCTTGAGAAACGGCAGCGCCTCGCCTACCACGCGGCTGGTAATCGAGTCTGCTCGACGAAGCTCTGGGTAGCGCGCCTCAAGCGCCTTGAGCTCGCGGTTGAGTGAGTCGTAGGCGGCGTCAGAGATCTCTGGCGCATCGAGCGTGAAATATTGGTGTGAATGGTGCCGCAGCAGCCCCTGGAGCTTCTGCGCACGCTCACGTACCTTCAGGGGGATGGCCATATAACGCCATTGTACCCCAGCGTACGATTAAATCAGTATGAGGCCTGGAGACCGCGCGCGGCGAAGCGTGCCGCGCTCGCGCCGCTCGTCACCTTGTCTACGGTGTCACAGGGGACGTTGTACCCTTGCGCGAAGAGGAACGTACTGTACTTGGTGGGTGCCTGCGGTGATCGGTATTTATAGATCTTTATATCCGCGCAGTAGCGAGGATTCGGTGAGGTATTGAACTCCACGCGCGGATACGAAAAGATCACCACGTCTGGGTTGGCCAACGTCTGGATACTGGGCGACGTGTTACTGTCCCCACAGGGTAGACTAGGCGGCGTCTGCTTGCCTTGGTTAGCGTCATAGTTGAAGAGTGAGATGTCTGACTTCTGGTCAAAGTAGAGTACACACTCGAGCGCCGCATCTGCCGCGTAGAACGCATACTGAGACTCGACTGCCGAGGAGGAGAGTGTCACCTGCTTGAGCGCGAGGGCGCTGATCGAGAGCGCGAACGCGAGCATGACCGACATGAATATGACGGCGATAAGCAGTGCGAACCCTTTGTTGGTGTGTGTCATTGCCATGCGGTGAGGTGATCGGTGATCGTGACCGAGTAGGACGTCCCGTGGAATGTCCATGAGGTGGTCGCCGCGAGCTCCATGCCGACCGGATCAGTGGTCGACTCGCTCACGACCTGTATGGTTCGAGTAAATATGGTGGGCTTGGAGGTTGCGCCTGGCTTGTTTTGCGTATACTGGCGCGTACCGGCAGAGTCATTATAGAGTGGCGGCGGCACCGCTGGTGGCGTATAGGCCGCGAACTGGTGGGACGTAGGCTCGACGGTGCAGATACTAGGTGTTCTACAATTGACTGGCCCTGTGAGAATCAAATCACGAAACTTTTGCCACGAGCCTGACGTATCCTGCCCATTGTTCTTGTAGTCGTTCAAGTAGGCGGTGTCGCGTACATGGCGCGCTTGCTCAATCGCCTCCTGCGCGAGATAAATCGCGGTCAGCCTATCACGAGATATCTCTGCGGCGACGAGCGCGCGGTTTGCGGCATAGAGTGGCCCTCCAACAGCGAGCGCGACAATCGCGACCGCAACCAGAGATTCGATGAGAGTGAAGCCGCGCGTTTTCATAGGTCGAGTGCTCGCATGGTCGCGGTGGTCTGGACGATAAACTCCTTGTCCTTGGTGGCCTTGGCCGAGAGCACCTTACCCGACACCACCAGTATGACATTCGCCTGATATGCATCAGAAGGGAGCGCGCCTGTGCAGTAGAAGGTGAGCGTACTGATATCAACTGATGGGTCCGTAAGATCGGTGAGAACGCCGTTCACCGCCTGCACGATCTTGTGCGCGGTGCCCACGCTTGGTGCAAGCGAGTAGGTCACCTGGTCACCCGCCACATCAGTAAAGGTCATGCTGTCGGCACCAGCACCGTGAACATCGCCGCAGCTACTCGGGCCGCTCGGATATCCCGTTCCGGTGCGGATGTTGCGCGTCATGATCTCGAGCGCATACGAAACACTGTTGATACCCCTGGTAATGCTCTGCGCCTCTCGGTTGACACTGATCATAATCAGATACGCACCAGAAGCTATCGTCATGACCGTTGCGAACAATCCCATCGCGACCATGAGTTCGATAAGGGTGAAGCCTTTGGTGGATCTCTTTAACATTGTAGCTGGGGGTCACTGACCAGGCTCACGATGCCGGTAGTGTAGATGCAGACAGAAGCCTCCCCTCCCTGGGTTGAGGCGAGCGTGAGGTAGGCCTTGGTATAAGACTGGTTGTACGCCTCGCCACCGACACTCAGATAGGTGGTCGTGTTCGGCCGAGAGGAGACGATGTTGAGACTAGACTTATTGCACTGCCATTTTGACGAGTTGGAATAGATACAGAGGTTCGTGATGTTCACTCTGTTGCCGAGGGTATAGGTCTGCACCGTTGGATCGGTGGGGGGTGATGACGCGGGAATATACATGCAGTTCCCCGGGATAGCCGCTGGCGAGCTTGCCCCCGTGACAGGAAGGGTGTGACAACCATTTGCGGGCGGATCATTATCGACAAAAATGAGGAACGTGGGCGCGTCTGCGACAAAGTGTATCCCGTAGCCAGAGTTGGTATAGGTGTCGCTCTCGGTCACGCGACTCCCGAGCCCGAACGTCTCGGTTGATCGTATCGCCAGAGCGACGTCATAGGCCGCGCTCGAGAGCAGTACCGTCTTATTAAACGTGCTCTGACTCACGATGATAACTGTCGAGAGGATCCCGATGATGGCCATGACCACCAGGAGCTCGAGGAGCGTCACGCCCGCGTGACGCGACCTTTTCATGACGTGATGAGGAGATAGAGGGGATTCCATGGGATAACGTAGTATGCGAGAAGGAAGCCGGCGGCAAGAAACGGCGCAAACGGCACCTCTATACCCATTCTAGAGCCGCGCGGCCTTCGTAACAATATGGTTATCCCTATGGCGGCCCCGATCCAGAACGAGAAACAGACCCCTGCGAACGAGAGTGCAGGACCCACGAGAAGCGAGAGGCCGAACGCCAGAGGCGTGTCGGCAAACCCCATAGCTCGCCCGCGCGAGAAGAGATGCATCGCGAGGAACACGAGCCCCACCACCCCAGCCGCTATGAGCGCGTTGGTCACCTCGGTGGCGCTCTCGGCGACCACAGAGCGGAACGTGACTGCAACTGCGACAAAGGGGTACAACATCACGGGCGGGAGTATCTGGTGCGAGAGGTCATAGAGCACAAGCGCGAGCAAGAGAGAGAGCTCGACCAGGAGTAGCGGGAGCGAAGTGGTGAGACCAAGCTTCAGGTATGACGCGGCGAAGAGCACTGCGAGGAGGAGCTCGGTGAGCGGCGCCGCCACCGAGATCTTGGCGCCACAACAACGTGCGCGGCCCCGAGACACCACGTAGGCAACGATAGGTACAAGAGCGCTATCGCTGAGCGCCGCATTGCATGCGTCGCATCTCGAGCGCCCCGTCACAAAACTGCTCCACGTATTGAGACGCGCGACAACCACGCCAACAAAGCTAGCGACAATTGCACCTAGCGCGAAGAAAAGAATGACCATCAACGTTTCTATGGATAGTGGCAGACCTGACCCGTTATATTACCCGCCCCGAAAACGCCCACTGAAATTCCAACATACTCACCAAAATTGCCTGAGCTGTCGACACACCACACTTTTGTTTTATCCTCTCTCATCTGCACCGCAACAGCCCACCGATTGCCTCCAGCATGACACACTGCGGTGCCACCACCAGCACTCTTAGCTGCAGCAATCTGCTTAAGTATCACAGGATCATCAAAAATGACGGCTCCACTTTGGTTTCTTCCTCCGCCCGCTACGGTCTGACATGCATCAGCATACCCTAATGATGGATACGGAGTGCACGAACCACTCTTTGGATATGTATAACACGTGCCCTCAGCAGAGTAGAAATCTATATCGGCCTGCTTCTTAAGGTTCACCAAATTCGCCTTGATAGCCGCGTCGCCGCCGCGACTTCTCGCGGAATTAAGTGAGGCAAGCACGACAGCCGAGAGGATGCCGATAATCGCAATGACCATCAGGAGTTCTATGAGGGTAAAACCGTGCATGATGCGTGACCGCATATTTAATCAGAGTGTACCAATAAAAAAGAATCCCCGAGCCATCGCTGGGGATTCTTTTTTACATACGCCCAGTTAATTGCAAACGGCAGCCGCAGTAGCGCCTCCTGTCGCCACCTTCGTACTCCCTCCCGTTGGCGACGCATAACCAGTGCTATCGACGCAGTAGTAATTACTCGTCGTCACCTTAGACTGGATCGAAACCGCATATGAGGAGCCGTCATTTGCTACGGCACATTTCGACACGGTAGCGGCCGTCCCGCCATTCGCTTTAATGGCACCATTTATGGCGTTCCAAATCGTCGTATCGGCAAAAAGAGTGTTCGTAAGCGCTGTACATGTACCAGCAGCAAGTCCAGATGTGCCGTTACTATTATATTTGTTGCCGCCAGTGTCCCCGTAGTATATCTCAGCCTGCACCTGTACCGTTGAGAGATCAGATGCAATTGCCGCGTCTGTCCCCTTGGTGCGTGCGGTGTTGAGAGATGCGAGGACAACGGCCGAGAGGATACCGATAATAGCGATCACGACGAGCAGTTCGATGAGCGTAAAACCTTGTGAACGAATTTTGTACATAATATTTATTATTTTGACTAACGACCTCATTATACCCTTCTTGACAAGGCGCCGCCTCCTCGCCTGTGCATAACCGCCCTAGGCGATTGCGCCCGCCAGGTTGTAGATAGGCATCAGCACCGCCGCCATGAGAATCCCTACCCCAAGACCGAGTACCACGATCATAATCGGCTCGATGAGGCCCACGAGCGTGTCGACCGCATTTGTCACTTCACGGTCGTAAAACTTGGTCAGTGTCGTGAGTATCTTCCCCAGCTCGCCTGTCTCCTCGCCCACGCGCGTCATCGCGACCATGATACCCGGTATCTCTGGATGTCGCGCGAAGGCGTCCGAGATCGACGAGCCACCCTTGACGTCTTGCTCGACACTGCGGAGTACGCTCGCATAGGCGGCGTTACCCACGACCGAGGAGGCAATCTCGAAGGCCTCGACGATCGAGACCCCCGAGAGGATCATGGTGGAAAAGGAGTCGGTAATGCGCGCGAGGTACAGCCTCTGGAACAGGTCGCCAACGTACGGCACCGAGATCTTGAGGCTATCGAGCACGAGTTTGCCCTTCTCGGTCTTGCCGAACTGCCAGAGGTAGATCACGCCAGCCACGAGCGCGAGGAGTATGAGTGCACCAAAATGAACGAAGAAGTTCGAGAGCCCGAGTACGATCTTGGTATAGAATGGTATGTCTTGGCCAGAGTCGAGAAGCACCGCACTAATACTTGGGATCACCATCGTGAGCATAAGACCCATCACGCCGAAAAACACAGCAATAACGAAGGCTGGGTATATGAGCGCGTTTTGCGCCTTGCTCATCACTTCGTAGGTGCGGTCGAGATAGTCGGCGAGATAGGTAAAGGTCATCGAGAGCTTGCCTGACTCCTCCCCCGCTTTCACCATGTTCACATAGTATTCGGTAAACACCTTAGGGTGACGCGCGAGCGCCCGGCTCATCGGGCTACCTCCCTGAATATCGTCTGCAACCGTAGTGAGCACCTTGGCGAGTGCCTGGTTGTCGACCTCGGAGGCCAGGAGTCGAAATACACGCAGGGCCGAGACTTGTGCCTCAAACAGAGTCGCGATCTGTCGGGACAAGATGACGACATCTTTATTTGATATGCGCGAAAAGAAGGATAGCTCTTGCGTGAGAAACGAGGTTTTGTCGGCCGAATCTATCGCTGAGATTATGAGGTTGCGCAGCTGGAGGGCCGAGACCGCGAGCTCTTGTGCCGGCGCTTCGATGGTACCCTCGCGCTCGTGTCCGTCTTGATCGATAGCTTTATAGGTGAAGAGCATGATTATAGATAGTGCTCAAAGGTCTTCGGGTCCATCGCGTGCTCATAGGCGTGTTCAACGGTCACTTCACCACGCCGCACCAGGTCGGCGAGCATGCGATCCATGTCGATCATCCCTTCTTGCGACGAGGTTTGTATGACAGAGCTTATCTCGTGGGTTTGCGCGTCGCGAATAAGGGTGCTGATGGCGTTGTTGTTAATCAGGAGCTCGTAGACCGGGATGAGGCCGCCTTTCACGCGCGGGATGAGCCTCTGCGAGAAGATACCGGCGAGAGAACCCGCGAGCTGTACCCGCACTTGCCCCTGCTGTTCTGCTGGGAACATATCAATGATGCGGTCGATGGTTTGCGCCGCATTGTTGGTGTGCAGTGTCGACAAGACAAGGTGGCCAGTTTCGGCGGCCGTGACCGCCGACGAGATCGTCTCGTAATCACGCATCTCACCTACCATGATAACGTCTGCGTCTTCGCGAAAGGTGCTCTGGAGCGCGTCGCCGAAGCTCGGCGTGTCGATATACACATCGCGTTGATGAATGAGGGACTTCTTGGGTGTAAAGAGGTATTCGACGGGGTCCTCAATCGTGATGATGTGCCGCGCGGATGTCTCGTTGATCCGGTTAATCATGGCCGCAAGTGTCGTCGACTTACCATGCCCGACGGGGCCAACCGCGATAAAGAAGCCCTGTGGTCGCTGAGTGAATACGTCCAGGATCGGTGGGAGGTTGAGTTCGGCGAAGGTGCGTATCGCGTGCGGGATGAGACGGAGCGCAAGGGCCGTTGACCCTTGAACCCGATAGCCATTGATCCGAAATCGCGATTCGGCCTTGTAGGCGTAGGAGAGATCGATGCTTTGCTTCTCTTCGAAGACATGCCAACGCCCCTCTGGGACGATCGACTTCAACATCACCTCTGCCTCCTCGTTGGTAATCGGCGCAAAGCGCGTAAGCGGGACCAGAGAACCCGACACACGGATAACCGGCACCCCTCCCGCGAAAATGTGGAGATCTGATCCCCCCTGGGTAATAACGATCTCTAGCAGCTCCTCGAGACGCTTGTCCGCAAGCATGTTAGGTCGTAGGCGCTGCAGTGCCGATGATGCGAAGCGTCTCGGTCAAGACCTCTGACGGGATTGCAGAAGCCTTCACGATATATCCATCGATGTTGAATTGCTTTGCCTTCTCTATGTCGGCATCAAGCCCCTGATTAGAAAGAATGATAATTTTCGACTTCGGGATGAGATTCTCCTTGCGGAGCGCCTCAAGCACTTCAAACCCACCGACGCCCGGCATAATAATGTCGAGTAATACGGCATCGGGGGCTACGGCGCCCTCTTTGCGTACGGCGGTCAAGAATTCTTGCCCGCTATTAAACGCCGTGACCTCATGCCCAGCGTTCTTGAACTTGACCATGTAGAGATCGAGAAGAAACTTGTCGTCATCAACCAAATATATTCTGTATGCCATTGTCGTTAGTATACCCCATCCCCTTATGCCGTGGTGTCGAGGTCGGGGAAAAGCTCGCCCCCGCCAAGCGTGTTGATCTCCTCAAAGGAGATCTCGCCCGCCAGGGCCTTGAGAATCGCATGCTCCCGCATCGTGAGCATCCCGCCCGCACGTGCGGCCGCGTAGACTTTCTCTTCGACCGGTTCCTTAAGAAGCACCTGCTCGATAGTTTTGTCCATTTTAAGAATCTCGAACACACCGTCTCTACCGCGTGTGCCACTCGGACACTCGTTGGTGGCGGCCGCATGATAAAACTGGGTAAATTGCGGGAACTTGCTTCGGTATTGCTCGGGCAGATCAGCAAACTGCCGCTCGAGGAGACCCTTGATACTGTCTGAGACCGGGAACGGCTTCCCGCCCCCCTGACAGAGTTTTTTTACGAGGCGCTGGCCTATGGTGCCGATCAGAGTCGGTGCGATCAAGAACGGATCGACGCCCATATCGATGAGCCGCGGGATAGCGCCGGCGGCGCTGTTGGTGTGAATGGTCGAGAGCACGAGGTGCCCGGTCAGTGCCGCCTGTACCGCCAGAGCGGCCGTCTCCTTATCGCGGATCTCACCCACCATGATGATGTCCGGGTCCTGACGCAAAATGGAGCGGAGACCATTTGCGAACGTATAGTCGATCTCTGGCCGCACCTGGCTCTGCGACACGCCCGGTATTTCGTACTCGACAGGATCTTCGAGCGAGACGACGTTCTGCTTCTCGCGATCGGTCTCTGAAAGCATCGCGAAGAGGGTGGTCGACTTACCCGACCCGGTAGGGCCGGCAATGAGGATAATGCCGTACGGCGCCTTGAGCATCTCTCGAACCGTCGCGAGCTGGTCCCCGCCAAGTCCGACTGACTCAAGAGTGGCGGTCGCGGCAGACTGGTCGAGAATACGCATTTCCATCTTTTCGCCGTATTCTGTCGGAAAGGTCGAGACGCGGAAGTCGATCCGTCGCTTATCGACAGTCGCAGAGAAGCGCCCGTCCTGCGGCTTGCGCTTTTCATCAAGGCGCAGTTTCGCGAGAATTTTGATGCGCGCCACGACGGCCTCGTGAACCTTCGACGGTAGCTCGAGCGAGGTGTGCAGTTCACCGTCCATGCGGAAGCGCACGCGCGTCTTCTTCGGTGATGGCTCGATATGAATATCAGACGAGTGCCCATCGATCGCGTACCGCAGAATCGTCGAGACGATCTTGGTCACCGGCGCGTCCTCCTTGATATTGCCAGCCGTCTGACTGAGGCTCAGCGTGTCAGACCCTGACTCGAGGGCTTCTTTGCGCGGATTCAACGGTGTCGCAGACGCCGCCGTGTCAGGGAGTGCGGTGGTCTCGTACTCCGACAGGGCCTTGCCGACCTCGCCCGAGAAGTTCTGATAGGACGCGAGCACGCGTTCAAAGTCTTCTTTTGTGATGATGAAGACTTTGTACGGCAAGCCGATTTGGCCGGAGATGAACTGCAGTGCATCGAGCGCTTCGATATTGTCTGGGTCTGTAATACCAACCTCGAGGGCTCCGTCAACGAGCGCCAGCGGGACAAAACCGTAGTGGCGTGCAGAGGTCACGGGGATATAGCTGAGCGCGCTCTCTTCTGCGGGCTGCTCGCCAAGCACTCGCGTGGGTAGCCCATACTCCTTCCCTACTGCGGCGAGGGCGTCTTCGAGCGTAAGATTGTGCGCCGAGAGGGCGTCCTTGAGCGAACGCTTCTTTGCGAGCTCAGACTCAACGGCGGCTCGATCGTTTTGTGAAAGGAGCCCCTTATCGACGAGTAGTCCGAGAAAATTCATTTGCCATTATGGGGCACGCACGCCACCAACCGAGGCAAACGGATCGAGTCGTCCAAGCGGCACCGGGGCAACTTGCGTTGTGATATCTTTCAGCGCGAGGAAGTGCGGGTCGCTAAAGATGCTCGTGTCAAACGTGATGGGCTGGAGCTGTGTGACGAGGACCTGAAATTCGGCCTGACTCGCGTTGTTGGTCGATGCGGTGAGCGGTGCTTGCGCGGTATTCTGCGCATTGACATACCACAGGACGCCACCGACAACGACACAGGCGGTGAGGATGATGAGAATGGTGCTTGCAGAAGGTTTCATAAGAATAAGTTATCGCAACCAGTAAATCCGTATCGTGAGGTGATAGGTGTACGTGCTGGTGTTAGAACCGGTAATGGTGATGTCGCTTACATCCAGGAGTCGCTGACTGCTCTCTATGCCAGAGAGGAAGGTAAGGAACGCGCCATACTGACCCGCGGCCGACACAGACAACCCAATCGAGTTAGTCGGGCTCGCGTTTAAGAGGCCGCCCGAGTTTTCTTGAGCGGAGTTGGCGTTCGACGAGACGTCGATGTTGGAGAGGGTGAGCCCCGATCGATCGGCCAATGCGTTGAGAGAGAGAATGAGGCCGACGTTGTCGACCGAGTCAGGCAAGAGTGCGTTCAAGCGCGCCAGATCGGCCGGATCAAGCGCGTCGCGCTCCTCTGCAAGCTTGTTTTGCTTATCTTTATAATCGTGTGCGGCAACCAGGGCGGCGTCTGAGCTCGCGATAGCGGTCTTTGTGTCGGCGATACGGCCACTCCACGTTGGGCTCACGTATGCGAAGTAGAGTGCACCGGCAATAACAAGAGCAAGAATGGGCGTCAGGCGATTGTTCATAGCGTTGGGGTCGTTGACGCCGTCGTCGTGGCACTTGTAGCCGGCGCATTGTCCTGTAGCACCTCGGGGATGGTAAGTGGCTGGTGAGCATACGAGATGAGTGTGCGATCGATGTCGGCCGACAATGCGAACGTAACCGAGTTATCTTTGTTGACGGTCAGGTGGGAAAATATGGCGTTCTTGATAGTGCTGTCACGCGTCAGGCTCTCCGACGCGACCGCAAGGGAGTTGAAATCCTTTGCCTGCCCCGTCGCCTCGAGCGTCACCTTGTCGCCGCTCGTCAAGACGACGTGCATAGCCGAGAAGCGGACTGTTTGTGGCAAAAGTTTGCTAAAGGTGCCAAAAAACTGAGAAAAAAGAACGTGATTGGCCAGCAGTGACTTGCCATAGGACAGGCGATTGTCGAGGCGAACGAAGTTGGCCGCCGTGGCCGCATCGATCCCCTGCTCTGCCGCCACGAGCTCGTCGTTCTTGGCGGCTTGTTGGCTCGAGAGCACTTGCGCGTAGATGAAGACACCGATGGCAACCACCACCGCTACAAACAGGACGAGATATGAGAGAAACGCGAACGCGCCCACGAAGTCGAGCCGGAACCCCTGCTTGGCAGACGCCGGTGGGCGCGGTGTAAATGAAGTAGGAATGTTTGGAGGGAGCGCCATTTTGTTTAAGTATACGCTATCGCGGTGCTCGCGCGTGCAACTCTGTGCAAAACATTAGGTCTCGTCGAGCTTGCGGAGCGCGAGACCAACGGCTACCGCAAATTCTGGACCAATCTCTTGCAGTATCGATCGCATGTATGCGGGCGCCTCCGTTTTTGCAAAAGGATCGGCGACTTGTACATCAATCGAGAAAAGTTTGCGTGCATACACCCAGAGGCCCTGGGCTACTCCGCCGCCACCGGTGAGGATAATCGAAGTAACGGGCTTCTTGTGCGCGGTCTCATATTGAATCAGCATGCGGTGAGCCTCAGAAAAAATGCGCGAGAACACCAGCTCGGGTGCATTATCGCCGGCCGCAAGCCCCTCCTTCTTCTTCATCGTCTCGGCGCTCGCAAATGATACGTTTTTTGACACAGAAATAGACCGCGTAATGTCCTGACTGCCGGCGCTGATGGCGTGCGACAGCGCAACCACGCCGCGCTCGACGATATAGGCCTTGGTCGAGGAAGCGCCGACATCAAGAACCATGACCACCTTGATCGGCTCTCGTACCACCGCACGAATAGTGCTAAATATTTCTATCTCGAAGAAGCTTGACGAGAGTCCGGCCCCAGCAACGATCGCCTGGAGCAACTTGAGCTCGTCGTTGTGTACCGCCACAAAGAGCACTTGCACATGCTCTTTCTTCTTTTTCTGCTCGCCTTGCTCGGCGTCAGGGACGATGAACCAATCGAGCTGGACTTCGCTCTCGGGTACGGGGATGTATTTGCGTGCCTCGAGCTGTATCACTGTTTTCTGCTCCTTGGGGTCCTCACGATACGGGAGCTCCACGAGCGTGAGCAAAGATCGGGCGTAGGGTATGGAGAGCGCGCAATTTTTCGTCGTGACCTTGGCCTCACGCAAGAGGTCTTTAAGCGTCTCGGTGATTTGTTCTGCGGAGAGGTTGGTCGCCTGCCCAACCTCGGCCCCACCATACGGGCCGAGTGCTAACTCGCCGTAGGTGACGAGCACTGCCTTGCCATGCTCCTTGCGCAATTGCACCACCTTGAGCGACGATGACCCGATATCAACCCCGAGAACATCTCGTTCCTTCGGTTTAAAGATCGAACTCAAGAAAGACATGCGACAATAATATCATGCAGTGGCTTTTTGATTTGGTATTCCCTCCGCGCACCGACGAACAAAGACTGCGTGCGATGTCTACCGACGACTTCTTAGCTCTCGTCTCCCCACGCTTGGTCGACTGCACGCGACCAGGCACGGTCGCACTGCTCTCATTCCACCATCCGGTCGTACGCGCCGCGGTGCACGAGGCAAAGTATCACGGTAACGCGAGCGCCTTTTCATTGCTCGGCGCAGTGCTCGCAGAATACCTGCAGGATCACGATCAGCTTTCTCGCAGGATAACGGTCGTGCCGATCCCGCTCGGTACAGAGCGCGAGAAGGAGCGCGGAGGTAACCAGGTGCACCAGATCGTGCTCCGCGCACTGCAATCGATGAGCGACCGGGAGACATTCGTTCTCGAGAACGGCCTCTTGGTCCGTACGCGCGAAACCGCCTCGCAAGTCTCGCTCGCGCGTGAGAAACGCGAGGAGAACATGCACAATGCCTTCGTTGCGACAGGATCGGCTGACCCTGCGCGTACGTATATCGTAGTAGACGACGTCATCACTACGGGCGCGACCCTACAAGCCGCCGTTGACGCCCTGCGCACCGCAGGTGCGCAAAACATCATTCCCCTCGCAATCGCTCATTAAATTTGATACTCTGGCCAAGTATCGGAGGGGTCGCATAGTGGCCTAGTGCGGCGGTTTGCTAAATCGCTATACGGGTAAAACCGTATCGAGGGTTCGAATCCCTCCCCCTCCGCCAGATGTCCAAGTTAGAACCTTAGGTACGGCAAGGGTTTTTGAGGCGGTTTTAGAACCCTTGCCGCCGACTTTTGGGGGATCGAACTTGGACAATTGTAAGTCCATAAGAACATCAAAGAC
>Ga0210057_1001049_pt1 | contig 43288 bp, 35 predicted proteins | sample CryGeyCG2114_010_2_FD_183968 | JGI IMG/M metagenome (GOLD analysis project Ga0210057, IMG submission 183968) | Groundwater microbial communities from aquifer - Crystal Geyser CG10_big_fil_rev_8/21/14_0.10 (SPAdes) (version 2) | ecosystem: Environmental > Aquatic > Deep subsurface > Groundwater ...
TATATTTATTGGATCAGGAATTAGGAGCGCGAGTTTATGTTCCGTCCGGTCCTTATGCTGTGAAGGCGGTTTAAGTAGGGAAGTTTAAGCATGAAAGTGGCTTAAATAAGAAGGCATAAATAGGGAAGTTTAAATTTAATCAGTTTTAAAAACATCGGCAAATTGTCGATGTTTTTTTGTTTATCTTTTCTTCATCTCCGGTTTGGTATCATATTAGCTTAGCAAAATTAATATTTAATTATTTGACACTATATCATATATGATATATAATAAAGAATACAAAGTTAAATTTTACAAAAATAGTCGAACAGGAGTAGAACCAGTTTTAAACTATTTAAAAGATCTTGATTTAAAAAATAGGCAAAAAATTAATAAATATATTAAATTTTTATGCGATAATAGTGGTTATCTTGATGAACCATATAGTAGACATATAACCGGTAAAATAAGGGAGTTAAGAATTAATTTTTCTACGCACCGACATTGCATCTTTTATTTTTCATTTATCGGTAAAATTATCGTGTTATTAAGTGCTTTTTCTAAAAATACTGAGAAGACACCATTTAAGGAAATATATCTAGCCGAAAAGTGATATAAAGACTTTATAAATAATTATGAATTATATGAAGACTAAAAAAATAGTAAAAAATAAAGCGACTGATTTTAATGATTATTTGGTTGAAGAATTGAAAGATAAAAAAGCCAAAAAACTTTTTGATGAATATGGTCGTCAATTAGAGTTGGCTTATAGTATTTTACAATTACGTAAAGCACAAAAAATGAGTCAAGCTCAATTAGCTTTTAAAGTTGGGACAACCCAAAGTAATATTGCTCGCTTAGAAAGCGGACGACAAAATTTTACGATTACTTTTTTACAAAAAATAGCCAGTGCTTTAAATTCTGATCTAAAAATAAGTTTTAGTTAATGTTTAGCTTCTCATCGTCGACAATCCATAAAAGCTTGTGTTATAATAAAACATGTTAATCAAGAAAACAGGGCAGTATTAGATAATATTTAAAATCATTTAATAATGCTTGTTTATGTTTTTCATTAAATTTTATTAATAATAAATAAATATGTCAGCAAAAACTTACTTACGAATTTTACAAGGTGGGATTATAGCCTCGCTTTTAATGGTTTTCTTTGTATTTTCCAGTCTCTTATTTCCTTATATTACCTCTAAACAACTCTCATTTAACATTTTAATGGAAGTATTATTGGCGATTTGGCTGGTCTTTATCTTGCGTTTTCCGCAGTATCGACCGAAAAAAAGCTATATCACTTGGGGTTTAGTTGCTTATTTTGCCGCGATTTTAGTAACCAGTTTTACCGGAGTTAACTTCACTTTAAGTTTTTGGGGAAATGCCGAGCGGATGTTAGGATTTTTTCCAATTGTCCATTTTTTAATTTTCTATTTAATTTTAATAACAGTTTTTAAAACCTGGAAAGAATGGCAGGCACTTTTAATTTCCTCCGTCATTATCGCTGTTTTAGTTAGTTTAAAGGGTATCGGTGGAGCTAATATCTACAGTTCAATTGGCAATACGGCTTATGTTAGCGGTTATTTAATTTTTAATTTGTTTTTTAGTTTTCTTTTATGGTTACGCAGTGAACATCAAGGCTGGCGTTGGCTTTATGCGTTAGGCGCTATAATTATGCTTTGGGAATTCTGGACATGCCACACTTCGGGCGCAATTATTGGTTTATTTTCCAGTATTCTTTTATTATTTTTATTGCTAGGTTTAACTCATAAAAATAAAAATCTTCGCCGCTCGGTTATCGCGATTTTAGCGGTGGCGATTATCGGCGTAGTGGGAATATTTTCTCAGTATAAATCCGCATGGTTTCAAGGTAGTTTTTTACGAAATTTAACTACGCAGAAAGCGACCTTTCAGACGCGTTTAATTTCCTGGAAAGGGGCGGCGGCTGATTTTAAAAATCATCCTTGGCTTGGTGTCGGGCTAGGTAATTATGCCGTTATTTTTGATAAGCATTTTGATGCCAGTTTCTTTAATTATGCCACATCTGATACATATTTTGATAGAGCGCATAACAATATAATTGATATCACTTCTACGACTGGTTTAGTCGGTTTAATAAGCTATTTAAGTATTTTTGTAGCCGCTTTATATTATTTAATTAAGAAATTTAAAAAGAATGGGGCTTATTCCGGAAGAGGAAGTTTCAGGGAGCGGCAGAATTTAGAAATTATTGTTATTATTACTCTTTTGGCAGCTTATTTTATCCAAAATTTAGCAGTTTTTGATTCGTTAGTGACTTATATTGGTTTAATGATAACTCTTGGTTTTATTATTTGGCTTTTTAAAGAATACTCGCCTGATGATGAAAGCGAGGATAGGGAATTAATAAGTAACAATCCAGCTGATAATATTGAAGAAAAAAAAGTTATTACCATGAGTCCTGATTGGGAATGGTTAGTATTAATAATTTTATTATTAAGTACTTATATTTTTACTAGTCAGTATAATTTAAAACCTTGGCGGGTTTTTAAGGGAACGATTGTTGGTTATGGTAATATTGTGAACGGAAATTTTGTCAGTGGTTTTGAAGCTTATATAAGCGCTTTAAGCGGAACTAATCTGGATCATGACGCCCGCGTTACTTTAATTAATTTAGTAAATTCTAATCCCCAGATTTTAAGTTCTTTATCAAAAGATCAGGCCGGCATCGCTTTGGATTATGTTATATCACTAGCTGAAAAAAATGTGGCCATTGCTCCCTTGGACAGTTTAAGTCAAATGCAATTAGCGGAAGCTTATAATTCAGCAGCTCGTTTTTATTATGAAGATGTAGAAAAATTTAACTATTATTCTGATCTTTCTATAAAGGCGATTGATTTATCTATTGCGGCCAGTCCCGGAAGAGCGCCGGTTTATTTAGTAAAGTCTCAAATGCTATTAATGAGCAAAAAAAATTCTGAAGCAATCGATGCTGCTAAATATGCGGTAAGTTTAAATGATAAATATTATGAGGGCTATTGTCGTTTAGCGCAGACTTATTCTTTTTTGCAAGATAGCGAAAATATTGTCGCTCCCTTAACTTCTTGTATAGATTTAGGTGGAATTAATTCTATTCCGTCTAATTCACTTTTAGCTAGCACTTTAACTTATTTTGCTTCCATAAATGATTATTCGCGAGCCTTGATTGTTGCGGAACGCTTAGCATCTTTAAATAAAGGAGATGCAGCGATTTTAATGAATTTAGCTAAACTCTATCTTATCAACGGCGACAATGTTAAAGCCCAGGAAACGGCTGCTGAGGCGATTAAAATAGATAAAACCTTAAGTAGTGACTGGACGGATTTTGAAAAAATAGCGGTGGATTTAATAGCTAATTTAGCTGCCAATTCAACTGCCAGTTCAACAACTAACTCAACTGCCAGTCCAACCACCAGTCCGACCGCCAGCTCAACTAGTCCCTCCAAGTAGAAGTTAGTAATAAAAATCTAAAATAAATATGAAGGAAAATCAGGCTTAAGGGTCTGATTTTTTTTGTTTAAAAAAAACTATTAAACAGGAGCCTTTTTTATTTCTAAAAACATTCAAATCTTTAGAAAAAATTTAGAGAAGCATCAGGAGGCTTTTGCTATAGTGAATAAACTAAATATTTAATTTTAAATTTTATGTTCAAATTAAAAAAGAAGCTCATTAATTTAAAAAATCGTCTGGCCGGTTTCAAAAAATTATTTTCTACGCAGGGAATTAGAAAATTATTTCATGAGCATTTTCTTAATTTTAGGTTTAAAAAATGGCTTTTTTATCGCTCTTTAAACAAGAAAATTATTATCGGTGCTGGAATATTTATAGGAATTATCGGTTTGTATTTTTTACTGGCTTTTAGGTCGCTAAGTCCGGCGGAACTGGCTTTAGCGGAAATAAAAGGTTCTTATCAGCAAGAAATAATTTGTCATGAAGATTGTACTCTAGCTCGTCAAAAAGCAGAAGAAGCCATTGTTAATGAACTGAGCCTTGGTTTTGAAAATAATAATTTAAAAAATTATCGTGGGTCATCTTTAGAGCGACATTTAAAAAATAGTTTTTTTAGTGCCGAGGAAAATTTGGAATTTAAACAGGAAATAATTGCCATTTGGAAGCTGGCTGCCGGAGTAAATAATCCGCCGGAATATATGAAAAATTATTTAGGAGATGAAGCGGGCGATGTTAATGTTCAAGCCGCGATTATTAAATCATTTAATCTTTTAGCCTTAAATCCGGAAAATAATATCGGAGAAAATTTCTTAATATCCGGAGTGGATGCCTCGGGAAACGGGAATAATGCTTTGACTTATTATTTTAATTTATTGGAAAGCCGGCGAAATATAATTTTAAAGCAAGCCATAGTTGATGCTCTAGGATCTTATCCCGAAAAAACTCGAGATTTTTCCGAGAGACAGCTGACGGCTATAAAAAGAATTATTTTAGATCCAAGGTCTGATAAACATTTGCGTCAGTCATTAGTTTTATTATTAAGTGATTATTACCCCCTTTTTTCAGTAGCTTGCGCGGATATTTTGAGGGAAATTTATCAATCTAATAATATTAATGATACCGTTAGCCAGTTATTCGCTGTTGATATCTTAAATAGATTGGCTTTGGAAAATTTAAATTTTCCGGCGGTTAGTGCTCTGGAGTGGCAAGAATATTATAATAATTAATTAATTTTCTAAAAATATGAAAAAAATAAAATTTATTAGATTAATAATCGGTTTAGCGGTGTTTAGTTTGGTGTTGTTATTGCCGACGATATGTAAGGCTATGCCTCCGGGAACTTTATTATACCGAACTTCCAATAATGGAAAAATGTACGGGTATAGTTCTGACCCATTAATTTACGCGGAAAAAGGAATTTTAAAAGATGTTAATTCCGGTCATGCCGGAATATATATTGGCCAAGAAAACGGGGAAGATTATATTGTTGAAGCGATGAGTAACGGTGTTGTTAAAACCCCGGCAAAATATTTTGTTAATACAGCTAATGGAGAAGTTTTCTTAGGCGCTAAAATTCCCAGTGCCGCCAATGCTTTGCAAACTGCTAAAGTAGTGGCTCTAGCGAAAAGTTTGGTGGGGAAAAAATTAGCTTATGATTTAGATTTTAAACATCAAAAAGGACCGGAAAGCGGAGAGTGGACTTGTGTTGGATTAACGGAAAAATTGTATGAGAGCGCTAATATATCTAACCCTAATAATTTAGCGGCTTTAGAATATGATCCAAATTATTATGCCGTTGATATTACTCCGGATGGTTTTGATAATTATAGTTTAGTTAATTCTAACGGAGATTGTTTTTCCAGCGATCGTGAATTTTCTAAAATTGCCCGTCGTCCGAATTTACTTTTGCCCGCCCCGGAACTTATCGGTTATGATCTTGGCTTAGAATATAATGGTGAGCGTTATATTTTTTTACCATATACGCAATTCTTACAAAAAACTTTAAAATCAGTGGAAGCTGATATTCCGATTTCTTCTTTTTTTGAGGATAAGGATGCTCGCTCTTTTTTAAACACTAAAGCCTTAGTTCTTCGTTGGAGTTTAATAAATAATCCTTTATCAACAATAAAAAATCTAGCTCAGCGGACAAAAACGGTAATTACCGAAACAGCTCTTAAAACTCAAGAATTAGCTAAAAAAATAGCTACAAAAATTTTTGGTGAAAATACTTTAGCGGAAATTACTTTAGATAACTCGGCTATTACTAAAAAAACAGTGCCGATATCCGGAAAAACCAGTAAAACAGTGGCTACTGCCGGAAATTCAACCGCGCCGGCTTATCCGGCGGTTAAAGTTAATAAGGCCAGTGGAAATTCAAATTCAAATTCAAGTTCAAACTCAGGTTCTAATAAAACTGTTACTAGTAAAATTGCTTCCGGTAGTTCCAGTAAAAACAGTTCCAATGATAAAAAAGTATCAGTAGCTGAAAAACCGGGAACGATAAAAACTAAAACAGAAATTAATAAATCATCGTCAACAGTTGTTTCGAAAAATAATTTAACAGCTAGTTCTTCGTCGCCAATAAATAATTATTATGCTCCGTCTGTTTCTAGCTCGCCTGTATCTTCGGGCGGCGGGGGTGGCGGGGGATCTAGTCAGTCGGCTATTAAAACTGAGGATTGGCCTAAACTGGCTAAAATAAACAAAGTATATGCTACCGGTGATAATGATTTTATTGAATTAATAAATACGACTGACCATGATTTTGATTTAGCGGCCGCTTCTTATCGTTTGGAAAAAGCCAAGACAACTGAAGGTGCGGGAATTATGATGCGTTTTGGCAATCCGGCCGATGGTGCTTATCCGGGCGGAACAATAATTAAGGCTCATGATAAATATTTAATTGTTCGCGATGATGCTAGTTCATATTTTAAAAATCAGGCTGATGCGATTGCTACTCGCGATGAATTTAATTGGCCGGGATCAGGTTGGACTTTTTATTTAGGAGTGGGTGCAATTAGTTCTAGTCAGGACAAGGATATTGTTGATGCACTTGGTTTTGGTTCGGATGCTACATATTTTCAAGGAACAGGTCCGGCGCTAGAAATAGAAGATAATTATGTTTTAGAAAGAATTGCTTCTCAAGGGAATAATTTTACCGATTTTGATTTAATTTTAACGGATGATCCAGATGTTTTAGAGATTTTGGCCGCTCAAGCAGCGGAATTAGCCAGTTCAACGGATGATATTGCCACTTCGACGGAAACAGTAGCTACTTCAACCGACGATGTTGCGACTTCAACGGACGAAATAGCGACAAGCACAGATGGGATTGCGACAAGCTCCGATGAAATTGCGACTTCGACGGACGAAATTGCTAGTTCAACGGAAACAGCAGCTACTTCAACTGGGGGAGTAGCTACTTCCATGGATGATACCACAACTTCAAACGAGGGAATATCAACAAGTAGTCCGGTAATAGAAACTCCTTTAGCATTAATTAATAAAATTTACAGTACTGGTGATAATAATTGGGTGGAATTATTTAATCCTAATGATTTTGATTTTGATTTAGCGGTGGCCGCCTATCGTTTAGAAAAAACAAAAACAGCCATAACCCCAAGTTTGATGATGCGCATCGGTGACCCGCTTGATGGATTTTATCCGGGAGGAACAATAATTAAAGCTCATGATAATTATTTAATTGTTCGCGATGATGCTAATGTATATTTTAAAGATACGGCTGACGCTATTGCTATTCGCGATGAATTTACCTGGTCTAATTCCGACTATACTTTTTATTTAGGAGATGGTCCGATAAGCTCTAATACTGATTTAAATATTAAAGATATGGTTGGGTTTGGTCTAAATTCTGTTTATTGGCAGGGAAGTGGACCCGCACCCAGTATTCTCGATAATTATTTTTTAAATCGTTTAACTGATTATAAAGATAATGCTACAGATTTTAATTTAATTATGTCCGATGATCCGTTTATTATTCCTGAGATTAATTCTGATCCTAATTTAGATTTATTTGTGCCGCCGGCACCCTTAATTTCTCCGGGACTAACTAATGTTTGGCATTTTGACGAATGCTTCGGAACCGGTCATTGGGCGGTTGGAAAATGGGATTGCGCTCAAGAACTCAGTTATAATTATGATAATTTTTATGCTCCGTTAGATCCTCCCGTTAATCTTAATAGTTTTTCTGCCAGTTTTTACTATAAAAAATCATCACAATTTCCTCGTTTAGATTTACAATTAACAAATCCTGATGTTCCTACCGATCATTTATTATTAATTGTAGAACCGGGGATGATTACTGTTGAAGGCCTGCCTAATTCATTATGGCGCTATTTTAGTCCGGAAATTATTTTTGACGAGTCGTGGCATCAAGCTACTTTAGTAGTTAATCAAGCAGGAGATTATTGGTCAGTTTATATTGATGGTCAAGAAATTATTAGAGAAAACTTTTTCGCGAATTTACCAATTTTTACTCAATTAGAAATGTTTGATACGAATGGACCGGCTATATTTGATGAATTAAGTATTTGGAATCGCCCCTTGGAACCCGTAGAAATTTTAGATAATTATTTAAGTGATGCTCCATATAGTCCAATAGCAATACGTGATCCGCAATTAGCGGCTGAGCTGATACATTCTTGGAAATTTGAAGAAAATGCTGGTCTAACAGCTTTAGATAGTTTAAGCCCCACCGTTTTAAATGTTGATTTAAATTCTTGGACCGGGCGTTTACATAATAATTATTCTTTAGGATTAAGTAACGGAAATAATTATTCATTAAATTTTAATGACCCTCTAATTTCTCAAGATTTATCGTTAACGTTTTGGTGGCGTAATCGTTCTTATCCGGACGGCGGTCGAACCAATATATTTTTAGAAGGTGGCTCTAATAATACTAATATTTTAGCTTTATTGGCCGATGATTATCGTCTAGGATTTTGGTTTAACGGTCAATATGGGATTTTAGCGGAAGGGCTTAATACGGCAATTCCTTATGATGATGCTTGGCATCACTTAGCTTTAGTTTATGATTCTTATCGTTATAAATTAAATTTTTATGTTGATGGGATTAATAAAGCGAGTTCTTCTTTGATAAGATTAGCAGACGGAGAAGCAATTACCGGCCTAAAGATTACCGATGATAATTTTAATACGGAAATTGATGATCTAAATATTTATGCAGGCGCCTTATCTCAGGCGCAAGTTAATCGACTTTATTTAGATACTAAGTAAAAGCCATAAAATAATTTCTCGCTCAATAATAATTAGAGAGTGGGGGATAAAACAAAAATACTTCAAATATTAGCTAAAAACACTCTCTTGTGCAAACTCGAGAGTGTTTTTGGATATGTTGTACACGAGATCGGTATTTAGCTTCGTTTAGCCCCCTTTGCTTGCCTTTTTTTACCTTTTATTGTATTATAAAGGCGTTATTAGAGTAAGCGGGCGATCGCTTTATTTTTAAAATAATTATTATTTTAGAAATACAGAGGAAAGTCCGGACTTTATTTTGATGCCTCGTGCATCATTAAATGATAGTGGGTAATGCCCACCGATCCGTTTTAACGGGTTAGGGAAAGTGCCACAGAGACAATACTAATTCTGAACAAATTTGACAGAATAAAAGGTGAAAAGAAATCAGATGAAAGAACTTATTTTATGAAAGTATAATAAGTGACGGCTACTGATTTCGGCCTCCGGTGACGGAGTGACCGCGGTAAACCCTATCAGAAGCAAGAGCAAACTAACGTTTATTTATAAACGTTAAGACAAGTGGCTCGCTTGAGCCTATTAGTAATAATAGGCCTAGATAAATGATCGCTAGAACAGAATCCGGCTTACGGCTGCTCTAATAACATTTGCTAATAATTAATTTATATATGAAAAAAGTTGAATCTTTTTTTTCGGTTTTGTTTGTTCCGGTTGATTTTATTTTTTTAGTTTTAGCCGGCATATCTTCTTATTATATTAGATTTTCTACTTGGTCATCACTTCGTTGGCCAATTATTTTTAATTTGCCTTTTCAGGATTATTTTAGATTACTTTTATTTATTTCTGTTCTGTGGATTATAATTTTTGCTTTAACCGGTGTATACCAAATTTATAATTCTCGTCGCATTACTCAGGAATTGCAAAAAATATTTTTAGCTTGTTCAACGGGTTTTGCTTTGGTAGCTGTAATAATCTTTTTTCAACGTGAATTTTTTGATTCGCGTTTTATTATTTTAGTCGGTTCGGTATTAGCGGTTTTGTATGTAAGTTTTGCTCATATTTTTATTCGTTGGCTACAACGCCGTTTATTTTTTTATGGTGTCGGCATACATAAAGTTGTTTTAATCGGTAATTCTAAAACTACGGAAAATTTAATAAGTGAATTTTCTATTAATAAAAAAGTGGGTTTTGAAGTAGTAAAAAGATTACGAGATTTTAGTTTAGAAACGGCTCAAGAATTTGCTGAATTTATTAAAGATAATGAGGTTGATGAAGTCATTCAAAGCGATCCTAATTTAACTAAAGCGGAAACTCTTCGGCTTTATGATTTTACCAATGAGAATCATTTAACTTTTAAATATGTAGCTGATCTTTTGGAAGTTAAAGTTTTACGATCGGAAGTGACGGAAATTATCGGAATTCCCATTGTTGAGGTAAAACGAACTACTCTAGATGGCTGGGGGCGTATTTTTAAAAGAATTTTTGATATTATTGTTTCCGGAGCTTTAATCATTATTTTATCACCGATAATTTTATTAACCATTATTGCTATTAGTATAGATTCTCGCGGGCCATTATTTTTTTCGCGGCGTGATGACGGATCTTATGTAACCAGAATCGGCGAAGGAGGAACTCCTTTTAAATATTTTAAATTTCGTTCCATGATTCCTAATTCAGACAGCATGCGTTATAATGAATTAGCTGATCGTAATTTGCGTTCTGATGGACCAATGGTTAAAATTAAAGATGATCCTCGAGTTACTAGAATCGGAAAAATTATTAGACGTTGGTCAATTGATGAGCTTCCAGAACTGTTTCTGGTTTTTATCGGAAGAATGAGTTTAGTCGGGCCACGTCCGCATTTACCGGAAGAAGTTGCTAAATACGAAAATTATCATAAAAAAACTTTAACGATTAAACCGGGGATTACCGGCTTGGCGCAAGTTTCCGGACGCAGCGATCTTTTATTTGAAGAAGAAGTTAAATTGGATATTTATTATATAGAAAACTGGTCGTTAACGTTGGATATTTCTATTTTGTTTAGAACCCCCTTAGCAGTTTTAAAGCATCGAAAAGCGGAGTAAAGTTAATAGCTCGGAATAAAATTTAGAATGCAAAATAAAGATTATAATTATATGAAGGTCGCCCTTATTCACGATCATTTAGCGCAAGACGGCGGTGCTGAAAAAGTGCTTCAGGTTTTAGCAGAAATGTTTCCTGAAGCGCCGATTTTTACTTTATTATACGAAAAGAAAAATGTTAATAAATATTTTAAAGATCGTCATATTGAAACTTCTATAATTCAGAAATTGCCGGGTGGCGTTAAACATTATCAATGGTATTTGTTTTTTATGCCCATCGCCGTAGAATTTTTTGATTTACGAAAGTTTGATTTAGTTATTTCCGATACCAGTTCTTTCGCCAAAGGAGTAATTACCGCTCCGGATTGTTTGCATATTTGCTACTGCCATACTCCGACGCGTTATTTATGGAGTGATACCCATCAATATATTAATGAGCTGAAATATAATAAATGGTTTAAAAAAATTATTTCTTTGGTTTTAAATAGAATTAGAATTTGGGATCGTTTGGCGGCCGACAGAGTTGATTTATTTATTGCTAACTCTAAAACTGTTCAGAAACGCATTACTAAATATTATCGTCGAGATTCAACACTTATTTATCCTCCCGTAGAAACTCATAAATTTTTTATCAGTGATTTGAGCGTTCAGGCAGTAGAAAATCGTTATTTTTTAGCCGGTTGTCGTTTAGCGCCTTATAAAAGAATTGATTTAGTTGTTGAAGCTTTTAAAAATTTAGGCGATAATTATAAATTAAAAATTTTTGGCGATGGAGTTGATTTAAAGCGTTTGCAAAAAATTACCGGTACCAGTAGTAATATTGAATTTTTAGGACGGGTTAGCGAGGAGGAAAAAGCTAAATTATTTAGTGGAGCGCAAGCCTTTATTAATCCTCAAGAAGAAGATTTTGGAATTACCGTTATCGAATCAATGGCCAGCGGACGTCCGGTAATCGCATATCGCCGCGGTGGAGCAACCGAAACAGTTATCGAGGGTAAAACTGGGGTTTTTTTTGATGAAGCCGATGCTTCTTCTTTAGAAAAAGCTATTCGCTCTTTTCGTTCCGAACTTTTTAATCCGGAAGAAATTCGTCGTTATGCCAAACATTTTTCTGTAGAAAATTATAAAAATAGCATGTTTTCTTTTATAAAAGAACACAAAAAAGAAGTATGAGAATAGGTGTCGACATCAGAGTTTTAATGGATAAATATTATAGCGGAGTATCCGAATACGCCGCTAATTTATTAAAAGCGATTTTAACTCTTGATAAATCCGAATCAAGTAATAGTCATAAACAAGAATTAAACACCGGTCATGAGTCCGAACCAAACACTGGTCACGAGTCCGAATTAAAGACTGCTAATGAATATAAATTATTTTATAACTCTTTTAAAAACTTAGATGATAAATTAAAATCCTGGAATAGAACAAATGCTCGGGTCATAGGAACTCATATTCCTAATAAAATTTTTAATTATTTTTGTCAGAAAATTTTTCAATATCCTAAGATTGATCAGGTTTTAGGCGGTGTTGATATTTTTTGGTCGCCACATTTTAATTTTACTAGTTTAAGTAAATCTAATTCAAACTTAAAAAAAATAATTACTGTCCACGACTTATCTTTTTTGAGATATCCGAAATTTTTTAGTGTTCGGAAAAATTTTTGGCACCGGGCATTAAATGTTAAACAAACTTTATTATCCGCTGATATGCTTATTGCTGTTTCAGAAAATACAAAAAATGATATTATTGAATTAAGCGGTTTAGCGGAGGATAAAATTAAAGTAATTTACCCCGGAAATAATCTTATAAAAAGGGAAGTCGGCTTCGTAGAAAAACAAGAGTTTTTATTTGAACATAAACTTTCCGGACGCTTAATTTTATATCTGGGGAATATTGAACCGCGAAAAAATATTGTTGGTTTAATTTTAGCTTTTAATCACTTACGTGAAGAAGATTTAAAAATGGAAGGTGTTTTGCAGGATGTAAAACTTGTTTTAGCGGGAGCGAGTGGTTGGAAAAATAAAAAGATTTATCAAGCTTACGAAAATTCTCCCTTTAAAAATGATATTAAATTTTTAGGTTATATTAGCAAAAAAGAACAAGAAATTTTATATAGTTTGTCATCAGTTTTTGCTTACCCATCGTACTATGAGGGTTTCGGTTTTCCGCCCTTAGAGGCGATGACTTACGGCTTGCCAGTTGTTTGTTCTAATATCTCCAGTTTATCTGAAGTGGTCGGCGAGGCAGCTTTAATGATAAACCCCAATAGTATTGAAGAGATTTCTGGAGCTTTAAAAATTATTTTAAGCGATGAAGTTGTTCGACAAAGATTAATTAAGTTGGGTTATGAGCGGACTAAGTTATTTTCTTGGGATAAGGCCGCTCGGGAATATTTACAAGTATTTAAAGATGTCTATGAAAAATAAGACTGTTAAAATAATTAAACCTAAAGTTTTCTCTAAATCAATTCCTAAAGTCCCCTCTAAAGTTTTAGTGGCTATGTCGGGCGGTGTTGATTCTAGCGTGGCGGCGCAATTATTAAAAAATCAAGGTTATGATGTTAGTGGAGTTTTTTTACATTTTTGGCGCGATCCCCTGGCGGGACAAACTCGTGAAAATTCTTGTTGTTCTTTAGCGGCCTTTTTAGACGCTCAATCAGTCGCTAAAAAAATTGGGATACCCTTATATACTTTTAATTTTTCTGATTCTTTTAAAACGGAAGTGGTTGATAATTTTTTAAGTGAATATAGTTTAGGTCGCACTCCTAATCCTTGTATTGTTTGCAATAAGCAGGTAAAAATCGGAAAGCTATTAAAACAAGCTCGTGCTTTAGGTTTTGATTATGTGGCGACCGGACATTATTTAAAAATTAAAAAAGTTGGCGAGGAAATGCAATTATTTAAAGCGCGGGACAAGAAAAAGGATCAATCTTATTTTTTATATACTTTTAGCCCAGCTGAATTAAAAAGTTTACTTTTTCCTTTGGGCACATATACTAAAACACAGGTCCGCGCACAAGCCGAAAAATTTAAATTAAAAGTGGCCGCTAAGCCGGAGAGCCAGGATATTTGTTTTGTATCCGGATCTCATAATGATTTTTTAAAAAGATACTTAACTTTACAATCAGGAGATATTCGCCTTTTAAGTACAAATAAAAAAATTGGTGAGCATCAGGGCTTGCCTTTATATACCATTGGACAACGTCGCGGTTTAGTTGATGGAACCGGTCCATATTATGTGGCTAAACTGGATTATCCTAAAAATATTTTATATGTTGTAAAAAAATTGGATGAAAAATTACTTTACAACACAGATTTAGTCGCGCAGAAAGTTAGTTGGTTAAATAATAAAGTACCCCAAAAAACTTTTAAATGCCAGGCCGTAATTCGCTATGGACATCAGGCTCAAGATTGTTTAGTTAGTTTAAAAAATAAAAAAGATTATTTAGTTAAATTTTCCAAACCGCAGAGAGCAATAAGCTCCGGTCAAAGCATTGTTTTTTATAAAGGAGAGCGAGTCTTGGGCGGCGGTTTGATAAAATAAAAATCCTATCTTTTTATTTTTATGTGCTATAATAAATTTCATAATTTAAATTAATTTTTAAAACTTATGTCTCAAGGTCTTCCGGATGTTTTTAAACGCATTCAAGATAGAAAAAAAGAACAACGTGAACTTCGGGCTATGTATCGCGACGCCTTAGCGGTTAATGGTGAATATCAAAAAATATTAGAAGAGGCTGCCGATTTAAAAATTAAGAAAAAGAAACTAGAAGCGACAATAAAAACCGACTTTAAGGATGAGTTTGATAAATTAGAAGGAATAAAGTTAAATTTAGCCGGTGATGCACAACTACTTAGTGATTTAGCGATAAATAAATTAACAAGCGGTGAAATTGTAAAAATTATTGATGAAAATAAAGTTGAATATGAGCCAGTTTTTACGGTAAGGTTTAAAAAAATCTAAACACATTAAAAAAGACTCCTGAAAATAGGAGTCTTTTAATAAGCGGTGCCGCGAGAGGGAATCGAACCCTCACTAGGTCGCCCCAACGTGATTTTGAGTCACGCGCGTCTACCAGTTCCGCCATCGCGGCCTTAATTAATTTCAATTTTAATATCTATTAATTACGAATGTTAGTATAATAAATAAACCATTAATTGTCAAAAAGACTTTTTTACTTTATAATAATTTTATAAGCAATTTTTACTAATTATTTTTTTAAAATAAGCTCAGACGCTAAAAATATATGAGTAAAGTTTTAGCCATAGTTAATCAAAAGGGCGGTGTGGGTAAAACTACGACCGCTGTTAATGTTGGTGCTTACTTGGCTCATTTAGGAAAACAAGTTTTACTGATTGATGTTGATCCGCAAGCTAATGCCACATCCGGCCTAGGAGTCGATCATCGGAATTTAGAAGCCGGCATTTATGAGGCTTTAATCGGCAGTAAAAATTTATCATCTGTAATAAAAAGAACGGTTCAATCCGGTTTGAAAATAGCTCCGGCCACAATATCGTTAGCTGGTGCTAGCGTGGAAATGGTCGCGATGGATAATCGAGAATTTCGTTTAGCTAATATTTTAGAAGAAATTAAAAATGATTATGATTATGTAATCATTGACGGTCCGCCTTCGCTAGGACTTTTAACTATAAATAGTTTGGTAGCCGCCGATGAAGTTTTAATTCCCATTCAAAGTGAATATTATGCTTTAGAGGGTTTAAGCCAGTTATTAGAAACTATTAGTTTGGTGCAAAATAATTTAAAACCAAGTTTGGGAATTATGGGGGCGGTTATTACCATGTTTGATCGACGCAATAAACTTTCGGAATCAGTTATGGGTGAACTTTATCAATATTTTCCCAATAGAATTTTTCGTTCAGTAATTCCGCGCAGCGTTCGTCTAGCGGAAGCACCTAGTTATGGTCGTTCTATTTTACATTATGACCCGAAATCAAAAGGTGGAAAAGCTTATCATGGTTTAGCTAAAGAAATTATTAGTTTAGAAAAATAAATATATGGCTCAAGGTTTAGGCCGAGGACTCGGCTCGTTAATTCCTAAAAAAACCGTTACTTACGGTCAAAATCCTTTTAATTCAAAGCTTTCTGATGAAGAAACAGTTGTTTTACAGGATAAAGATCGAATTTTAAAAATAAATCCTGATCGGATTACAATTAACCCCCAGCAACCTCGAACTCATTTTTCTGAGTTAGCCTTGAATGATTTAGCGGAATCAATTAAACAGCACGGAATAATTCAACCATTGATAGTTACCAAAAAAGACGGTAATTTTGAATTAATTGCTGGCGAACGACGACTGCGAAGCGCTAAACTTATCGGGTTAAAAGAAGTCCCGGTTATTGTCCGTGAAGAAGGAGATCAAAAAAAATTAGAGTTAGCTTTGATTGAAAATTTACAGCGGGAAGATTTAAATCCTTTAGAAAGTGCTCGCGCTTATCGACGCTTGATTGATGAATTTAAGATAACTCAAGAAGAGGCGGCTCATAAATTAGGCAAAGCGCGTTCTAGTATTGCTAATGCTTTACGCCTCTTAACTTTACCGAATGAAATCCAGAATGCCTTAAGTTCCGGAAAAATAAGCGAAGCTCACGCTAAATATTTATTGGGTTTAGAAGGAGAAGATAAACAATTAAATATATTTAAAAAAATCTTACGTCAGAATTTAACCGTAGCGCAAACTAATCAGGAAATTAAAAGAATTGGCGGAACTAAAGCGGCTAAACCCAAAGATTATTTTGATCGCGCCAAAGAAGAAGAATTAGGAGAATTTTTAAGCACTAAAGTGGAATTAAAAAGACAAGGACGGGGAGGGAAAATTATTATTGATTTTTATAGTGAAGAAGAACTTGGTGAAATAATCAAAAAAATAAAATAAGTTTGCAATTTTATAGAAATCAAGTTTTAAGGAGCGAATGTTTTTTTCGCTTAGAAAAAAACTAGCATGAAAAACTTGATTTTTGTAAAATAGCAACTATTGTTTTGTATAAAATAGAAGTTACTATCTTACAAAGGCTTAGAAGTAATACCTTCAATAGTTTTTAATACTTCATCGGAAGCATAATCATCAATCGGAATATTTCTTTTTGTTTCCTTTATTTTTTCTAATTTTTTCAAGATGGAATTAATTTCCTGTTCACACTGTTTAATTAAAGAATTATTAGGTCTATTTTCATTTTTTAATAATTTTAAATAATAGACAAGTTGAGCTGTAATTTGACGATAAAAAACTATTTGTGCGGGGTGTTTCAATAATTTTTCTTCTACTTCATTTTGCCGTCTTTCATAATCAATACCCATCTCTTTGTATTCTTGCTGAGTCTTAGGATTTCTAAAACCTCGAGAAGTAGCGCACAATCTCATTAATTCGTTGACATGTTTTGTGTCTAAACCGATTACGACTGGTATTACCGCTGTTAATGAACCTTTAATATTTTCATTTACGGCCGATTTATAATATTTTAATTCCGGTAATTTTTTTCCATTTTTATTAAGCAATTTTTCAACATTTCTTTCTATTTTTCTGGCCAAAGTATAAGTATCGGTACTGCGTGAAGCATCAACCCCTAGAGCTATTTTATCAATATTATTTTGGCCGCCTGTTGTTTCTTCAAAAAATTCTAAAAGAATATCAATACCATTAACAATATCATCAAATTTAGCAGTTAAACTAAAGCGAGTATTTTTACCAGTCCAATGATAACGCTCTCCATCGGAAGCAATTATGATTTCTAAAACTTCGGAGCGCTTTTCTCCTTCATGGATTTTTTTTAATTCTTCGCCATCAAATTGTTCTAGTTGACTGGCGAATTTATCTTGAACGCGGTTAATAAATGTTTTATCTGATTCAATTTCTTTTTCATCAAAAATATCTTTAAAATCATCTTCTTGTATTCTTTTTTTTCCAGGATTTTTAAAAATAATTTCAGCATTTCTTATATCGCGTTCTAAATTCATGTTTTTATCTATACCATGATCAATATTTTTTTCATTCATATAAAAATTATTAATTATTTAAATAAAGTTAATATAACTAAAGTTAATATAACATAAAAATCGGAAAGTTGCTAAACTCATCAGCTTATATTAAGATATTAATAAGAAAATAAAATCTTCTTAAGTAAAATATAAAATAATTATGTCTTTTGTCCATCTCCATAATCATAGCCATTATTCATTGCTCGATGGTTTGACCAAACTTGACGAGATGATAGATTATGCTAAAGAGCAGGGCTCCCCGGCAGTAGCTTTGACCGATCATGGCACTATGTATGGCATTATAGAATTCTACCAGAAAGCTAAAAAGGCTGGTATAAAGCCAATTCTCGGAGTAGAAACCTATTTAGCCCCGCAATCTCGTTTTGATAAGAATACCCGCGAAGATAAGGGTTTTCATTTATTGTTGTTAGCTAAAAATTTAAAAGGTTATCAAAATTTAATAAAATTAGTATCTTTGGCTCACTTAGAAGGTTTCTATTATAAACCACGAATTGATTGGGAAATTTTAGAAAAATATCACGAGGGTTTAATTGCTTGTACGGCTTGTTTGGCCGGTGAAATTCCTCGTTTAATTTCTTCCAAAAAATTAAGCGCCGCTAAAAAAAGAATTAAAGAATATAGCCAATTATTCGGCGAAGGAAATTTTTATTTAGAAATTCAAGATCATCCTGAATTAGATGACCAGATTTTAGTTAATAAACAATTAATTAAGTTTTCACGTGAATTAAATATTCCTCTGGTTGCCACTAATGATGTTCATTATTTAAAAAAAGAAGATGCCGAAGCACAAGATATTTTGCTTTGTTTACAAAATAAAAAAAAGATTACCGATACCGATCGTATGAAAATGCTTGGTCATGGTGATTATTCTATGCGTTCTAATTCGGAAATGATTAAGGCTTTTAAAGACACGCCGGAAGCAATTACCAATACTTTAAAAATTGCCGAACAATGTGATGTGGAAATTGAATTAGGAAATATTCAATTGCCTCATTTTGAGGTTCCGAATGGTTATGACGGTAATTCTTATTTGCGTCAGTGGTGTCTTGAAGGAATCCCAAAACGTTTTCCTGATGCTGATTCTGAGCAATTAAAAAAAGTTACTGAGCGCTTAGATTATGAATTAGAAGTCATCGCCAAAATGGGTTGGCCCTCATATTTTTTAATTGTGGCTGATTTTATAAATTGGGCGAAAGATAATAAAATAGTAGTTGGTCCGGGGCGTGGTTCGGCGGCTGGTTCTTTGGTTTGTTATTTAACCGGAATTACAAATCTTGATCCTTTAAAATATGATTTATTGTTTGAACGATTTTTAAATCCAGAACGTATTTCTATGCCTGATATTGATATGGATTTTGCTGATATCCGGCGAGCGGAAGTTTTAAATTATGTTGAAGAAAAATATGGCCATGATCATGTTTCGCAAATTATTACTTTTGGAACAATGGCCGCTCGAGCGGCTGTTCGTGACGTCGGAAGAGTTTTGGATGAACCGTATGAATATTGTGATAAAATTTCTAAAAGTATTCCCATGTTTACAAAACTTGGTGAAGCTTTAGCGACTGTTCCGGAATTAAAAGAAATGTACAGTAAAGAACCGGCTGCGAGACGTATTTTAGATTATGCCCAACGCTTAGAAGGGGTAGCTCGCCATGCCTCAACACATGCTTGCGGGGTATTAATTACTAAGAATCCTTTAACCGAATATGTTCCTATTCAATATGCTTCTTCTAGTGATCGTAGTATTATTTCCCAATACTCTTTACACCCAATCGAAGATTTAGGATTGTTAAAAATGGATTTTTTAGGTTTAAAAAATTTAACAATTATTGAATCTACTTTAAAAATTGTGAAAAATACTCAGGGAATTGAATTAAATATCGATAATCTTCCACTTGAAGATGTTGCGACATTTAAATTATTTCAAGATGGTGAAACTACCGGCGTTTTTCAATTTGAATCTTCGGGCATGAAACGTTATCTGCGAGATTTAAAACCAACTGAATTTGAAGATATTATTGCCATGGTTGCCTTGTATCGACCTGGTCCAATGGAATGGATTTCTGATTATATTACCGGCAAACATAAAATAAAAAAAGTTGTTTATTTACATCCCAAGCTAGCGCCAATTTTAGAAAAAACATACGGAGTGGCTATTTATCAGGAACAAGTTATGAGTATCGCTCGAGATTTAGCCGGTTTTACTATGGGCCAGGCGGATGTTCTACGAAAAGCCATGGGTAAAAAAATAGCTTCGTTGTTGGCGGAACAAAAAGAAAAATTTGTTGAAGGCTGTGTTAAAAATGGAGTTTATAAAGAATTAGCGGAAAAGATTTTTTCATTTATTGAACCTTTCGCTGGTTATGGTTTTAATCGTAGCCACGCTGCTTGTTATGCCATGATTGGTTATCAAACTGCTTATTTGAAAGCACATTATCCGGTTGAATTCATGGCCGCCTTATTAACCGCTGATCAAGGAGACAGCGATCGAATTGCTATTGAAATTGAAGAGTGCCGGAATATGGATATAAAAATTATGGCTCCGGATATTAATGAATCTTTTGCTACCTTTACCGTAGTAACTGCCGGAAGGAAAGAAAATCGCGTTGGTGACGCTAAAGAAGTGTCAAAAACAATTCGTTTTGGTTTACAAGCAATTAAAAATGTCGGAGAACATATTATTTCTGAAATTATTCGTATTCGTAAAATTAACGGACCCTACCGAGATGTTTTTGATTTATTAGAAAGAATAACAGATAAAGATTTAAATAAAAAATCTTTAGAAAGTTTAATTAAGAGCGGCGCTTTAGAAAATTTTGGAGAGCGCGGTCAATTATTAGCTAACATCGAGAGACTTTTAAGTTTTAATAAAGAATTATCAAAAGCTAAAGACAGCCGGCAGGATAGTTTGTTTATAGATTTGCCATTAGCCGGTTTAAATCGACCAAGTTTAAATGATGCACCTCCGGCTAAGCAAAATGAAAAATTGATTTGGGAAAAAGAATTGTTAGGTCTTTATATTAGTGAACATCCTTATAATGTTTTTCGCCCCTATTTAGTAAATTATGCAATTCCAATAGTTAGTTTAAAAAATCATAAAAGTGATGATCGAGTTATTGTAGCTGGGGTGGTTTCTACTATAAAAAAAATTATTACTCGTAAAGGAGAGTCAATGCTTTTTGTGAAATTAGAAGATGCCACTAATACTGTTGAACTATTAGTTTTTCCTCGTTTATTAAAAGAAAATCCTAGTCTTTGGATTCCCGGGCAAGCGCTTATCATGGATAGTAAATTATCAGAAAAAGATCAGGATGTTAAAGTTTTAGTTAACAAGGCATTACCATTAAATCCGCTTACTCCCCAAAAATCCGTTGATGATTTTAAAAAACTTTTAATGGCCGAGGGACCAGCTAAACGTCGTTATAGTTCTTATCAACAAAAACCCGGAGATTCAACTATTAAATCCGAAACATCGGCCGTTAAACCCGGAGTTTCAGTTAATAGCCGTCCCCTGCGTCTTATTCTGCCTTCTAATTTAAATAATGCTGATTTAGAAAGTTTGAAAAAAATTTTTTCCTTATTTCCCGGAAAGGATGAAGTACGTTTTAAAATAATTCAAGATGATCAAATAAAAATTATTAAAACTTCTTTTTTAATAGCGAATACTGAAAAAATACATAGCAAAATACAAAACGAATTTTCTGACACAATTAAAATTGTTTCTTAGTTAAAATTCTGTTATAATTAAAATACTATTAAATTAGTTTTTATTTTTTATCAATGTTGTTAAATTTTTTTTGTTCTTATGCCTAGAGTTAAATCAAAGACGGCTCCGGTCGTCGCTTCTAAAAAATTAAAATCAACGAAAAAATCAATTATTAAAACAATTCATCCTAAACGGAAAACTAGATCTGTTTTAGTCGATGTTATTGAAGACGAACCATTGAATGATTCTGCCTGGCTTGAAGACGGCGGTCTTAAGATGACCAAAAATGAATCAGAAATCAACAATAAAATAATTGATGATATAGACAAGCTTGATCATCTTGATAATGATAAAATTGATAATCAGAAGAAGTTTTTTGAAACTTTAAATAAAGAAGTTAAAAATAAAACTGAAAAATCTGAAAAAGATGATATTGAATATAAAAATCATCGCCGTGTTATTTTGTATCGGCGCTTAGTTATAAAGTTTATAGTTTTAGTTGGTATTGTCGCTTTAGTTGTTTCTTATTTTTCTTTTTCCAAGTTAACCGTTACTCTGAATTTAAAAGGAGAAACAGTTAACGAGAGTATGCTTTTAAAAATAGTAGATAGTAATTTTAGTGCAACTAACACAGTTATAAATTCAGGCGATGAATCTGATTTATCAGCATCATCGAGCAGTTTATATAATTTAAGTGAAAATAACGATCCTCGAGAAACTATTTATGGAACCATTAAAGAGATTGAAGCCCGAGTAGTTAAAAATTATCCTGCTAATGGGGAAACTTTTTTAGGAAATGAAATTGTTGGTCGAGTTAATATTATTAATGATTATAATAAATCTCAGGCTTTGGTGGCTACTACTAGAATTTTGAGTCCGGACAATAAATTATATCGAATTAAAAATGCCGTTAATGTTCCGGCCGGCGGAGAAGTAGCTGTCGATATTTATGCTGATAAACCTAGTCAGGAGATGGCTATAGGAGTAACTACTTTTACTATTCCTGGTTTATGGGTTGGTTTACAAAATAAAATTTACGCTAAAAGTGAAGCGCCATTTACGTATAACCAAAAAATTCAAAAATTTATTAATGCCAGTGATTTGTCGTATGCCGCTCAGGATATTAATAAAGCATTAATTGCAGCCGCTAAAGCAAAGGCGGATATATCCTTATCTTCTGACGCTAATTGGTTATATACTACGAATGACCCAGCGACGATTACTATTGATGCTAAATCAGGAGATCAAAAAACAGAATTTTCGGCTGAAGCAGTTGGAAAAATAGTAGCTGTTTCTTTTCCTAAAGATGATGTTGCTAAATTAGCAACAGCTAGATTAAAATTAATAGTTCCCGATGATAAAGATTTAATAGATTTTAACCCGACTAATATTATTTATAGTATGGACTCCTATGATTCTGTTTCTCGAGTTGCCACTGTTAAAGCGACATTTACTGGAGCGATGATTTTAAAAAGTGATTCTTCCGTAATCAGTCCGGAATCATTAGTGGGTTTAACCGCCGAACAAATTGGGACTTATTTAAAAAATCAAAAAGAAATTAGCAGTTATAGTTTAAATTTTTCTCCATCATTTATAAAAAGAGCTCCTAGTTTAGTTGATCGTATTAAAATAATTATTAATAAAAATTAATTTAAAGTAAATTGAAAATAATTTAGTTCTAAAAACACCGCGGTAATTAACGCGGTGTTTTATAATGCTTATATAAATATTTCTTAATAATAAACTAAACTAATTATTAACAAACTATCATAATTAATTAAAATAATCCTAGAAATTTACTCTTTGATTTAGGTTTAAGAAGGGTTTTTGGAGAATAAATTTTATAAGCTTCACTGGCGCTTTTATTATGGAAAATAATAGCTCCTAGGGACGCCGTTAATTTTGAAGCTTCCTCTAATGATCGTTGATGTAAATTACGACCCATGGCTAAGCCGCTGGTACCGGAAATTTTAATTTGTTTTTCAAGATCTTCCAGTAACAATTTAACAGGACGTTTGCTTCCGCCTACGCAAACAACTTGCGTTCTACCAGCCGCTTCAATAGCTTCAGTAAATTTTTTAGCCGTGCCTGGTTTATCTTTTAAATTATAAGGATATTTAATTTTAATAAAGTCAGCGTCGGTAGCTGCGGCCACACCGGCCCCACCAGCAATAATTTTAATATCATCCTCCTTTACCTTGAATCCGCGGGGATAAACCCAAATTATAGCCGTTAAACCGGCTTGGTGAGCCTGATAAACCATTTGACTGGCAGCTACGAGCATTTCTGCTTCAAATTGACCGCCTAAATATAACGTATAACCGACTCCAACTATATTTAATCCGCTATCTTTTTTAAATTTAATAATATCATTAACCGACCACCAAGTTTTACTGGAATTTTTAAGTTCATTGTTTCCTAAATTAGTTTTTCCGTTCATTTTTACTAAATAGGGAATAGAGCGATATTCATGACCATAACGAGAAATAAATCCTAAATGAGTAGCTAAAACTCCGCCATGCGAAGTGGCGGCTATTTTAAATAAATGTTCCGGGGTTCTGTCTTCCGGGTCGATACCAGTTCCCACAAAATCAGCATTTAAATGTTCAACTTTTTGATCGCCGGCAATTAATAATAAATGGCCGCTATTATTAGTCAATGAACGGTAATTTTTGTTATATTCATTTTTTTTATTTTCCGGTACACTTAAAGGAATCTTAATTTGTTGTTTGGTCATAAAAAGAAAAATATTTATAAATTTATAATAATATGGTATTATAGAAGCAATAAAGATATTATATCATAAATATGCCAAAAGAAGAAAATCTCAACCAAGAAATAGATTTAAAAAAATATGATAATTCTGATAGCCCCAGTTTAAAAGAATTAAATTTCGGTTTATGGTTATCAGAAAAAAGAAAAAAAATCCGTCAATTATTTATAATTGGGCTTATTGTTATTTCCGGAGGGCTTTTTATTTATTCTATTTATAACTATTTTATTTATTTTACCTCTCCTGACATAAATAAACAGTCGGTAGTGGAGGGCACCATTCAATCACCAAAAAATCTTGTGAATGATTTAGAAATTAGTCCTCTTAATATTTTTAGTAATTCAAAAAATAGCGACTTAGCAGTTAAATTACGCAACTCGAATGATAAGTTTATGGCTAATTTTACGTATTGTTTTACTGAGACAGGTGAAAATTTAATTTGTGGTAATGGTTCTATTATGCCTAGTGAAGAAAAATATGTTTTAGCTCTTGAACAAAATATAACGACTGGTTCGGGAAATATAAATTTTGTTATTTCTAATATTTCCTGGCAAAGAATTGATGCCCATAGTATTCCTAATTGGTCCGACTATGCCAATGATCATTTAAATTATTTAGTTAATAATTTGGAATTTAATTCCGCGCAAAGTAATAATTTGGTAAATCGCAATAATTTAAATACTCTTTCTTTCTTCATCGAAAATCAGTCAGCTTATAGTTATTATCAATTGCCTCTTAATCTCTTGTTTTTTAATGGTGATAATTTAGTCGGAGTTAACCGTTATTTTTTACAAAATTTTTTAGGAGGAGAAAAAAGAAATATTAAAATTAGTTGGGCCGGAAATTTACCGACCGTTAATCAAACGAAAGTGCAGGCCGATATTAATTTAATGGATAAAAATGTTTATTTGCAGTATCAGGGAGATATTGATTAATAATCCTTATGTTAAATCATTTTAAGCTCTATTTAAAAAATTTCGATTGGATACTTTTGGCGGCAGTTATACTGCTCGTCAGTTTTGGTTTATTAGAAATTTATAGCGTTGCTTTAGGACAGAATAGCGCTGACATGCTTAACTTTAAAAAACAATTAATTTTTGCAATTATCGGCTTAGCGGGTTTATTCATCTTTACATTTACTAACTCTTATTTTTTAAAAAGCCTTAGTAAATATTTTTATTTTTTAGGAGTTATTTTTTTAGTGGTTGTTTTAATGATTGGGCATAATATTCGTGGACATCAAGGTTGGATTGTTTTATCAGGGTTCACTTTACAGCCCGTAGAGTTAGTTAAAATAATATTAATTTTTTTCTTAGCTAATTTTTTTGCTAATTTGGCTACTAAAGTTAAAACAACCCGTCATTTTATAATTTCAGCTATTAGTGTCTTTTTTTTCATTTTTTTAGTTTTATTACAGCCGGATTTAGGTTCAGCTATTATTTTAGGAATGATTTGGCTGATAATGGTTTTAGCGGCCGGTTTTAATAAAAAATATTTTATTACTATAGTATTAGCAGTTAGTTTATTTTTTGCTGCTTCCTGGTTTTTGATGTTTAAGGATTATCAGAAAAATAGAATTATTAATTTTTTAAATCCGGGCGCTAATTCTCAGGAATCTGGTTATAACATTTCTCAAGCCATGATTGCCATTGGATCGGGGGGGTTAACCGGTAAAGGGGTTAGTTTGGGCTCGCAATCGCAATTAAAATTTTTACCTGAAGCTCATACGGATTTCATTTTTTCGGTAATTTCTGAAGAATTAGGTTTAGTCGGAGTTATTCTAGTAATATCTTTTTATTTTATTTTCTTTTACCGTTGTTGGCGAATTTTATACCAAATTAACAATGATTTCGGCATTTATTTTATAATTGGCGCCAGCGGCTTGATTTTTGTTCAAATGTTTATTAATATAGGTATGAACTTGGGAATCATGCCGATCGTCGGTTTACCCCTGCCGTTTGTAAGTTATGGCGGAAGTTCCTTAATTTCGCTTTTAATCCTCGTCGGGATAATCGAGAATATTATTATTAAATCAAAAATTAGTTACTAAATTTATGACAATCAACTTAGGAGCTCAGACTAGAGAGAGTAAGGAAAAATTAAATTCCGATTTTATGCCGGGAGTTTTATATGGCAAAGATATCAATCAGAATTTAAAAATTAAAAGAACAGAATTTGATAAAGTTTTTAAAGCGGCCGGAGAATCTAATTTAATTAATTTGGATTTCGGTTCCGGTCAAGTTAAAGTATTAGTTAAAGAAACTCAAAAAGACGTTATTAAGAATTTTTTTACGCATGTCGATTTTTATAAAGTAGATATGAAAGAAAAAATTACTACTGAAATTCCTTTAAATTTTATCGGAGAATCTTCAGCTGTTCGTGAGTTGGGTGGAGTTTTGATGTGTGAAATGGATGTTTTGGCTATCGAATGTTTGCCGGGAGATTTAGTTGATCATATTGATATTGATATTTCTATACTTAAAACATTTAGTGATGCTATTAGAGTTAATAATATTAAATTACCAGCCGGTTTAAGTTTAGCGCATTCTACTAACGATATGGTAGCGGCCGTTAAAGAGCCTCGAGCACAAATAGAGGAACCGGTTGCTGAAGTTGTAAGCGAAAAAGAAGTTAGCGATAAAAAAGATGCTTCTGAAAATACTAAAAAAGAAGGAAGCAATAAAGATGACGCCAAAAAATAATTAAAAAATTTAGTAGAATATAAAAAAGACTGTTATTTAAAACAGTCTTTTGTGGACTAAATATATTTTTTAGGATAATTTATTATTTAAATTATTTTAATTATAAACAAGCGATTCCGGCCGCTTAAATCTCGTCGGAATGATTGCTTAGCTTGTGGTAAATATTTTAGAGCCAAGTTTTTTGTTTTTATAGCTTGACCCGGATCAATTTCACAATAAAGCCATAATTTAAATTTGTTGTTTATTGCTAAATATTTATTCTGTAAATCCTGTAAACTGATAAATAATTTTCGATAATATTTTAAGCCATCCTTTCCGCCGTCTAGAGCTAAACGGGGCTCCTTACTAATACTGGGAGATTTTTTTATTTGTGAGGGATTTAAGTAGGGAAGATTAGCGCTTATAATAATCTCATTGCCGGTGTGCTTATTGCTTGTAATAAGTGCATTTTTAGTAAAAGGATCCAATAAATTTCCTAGATAAAATTTAATCTTATTACTTAATTGATATTTTTTAGCGTTTTGTTTGGCGATTTTTAAAGCAGTGGCGGAAATATCTACCGCCGTAAATTTAGTATTTTTAAAAATAAGAGGGAAGTGATTCCTTAATTCATAAGCTAAACTGATAATTATTGCTCCCGAACCGGTGCCCAGATCAATAATCAAAATATTTTTAAAATTAAAATCTTTTTCTGAGTTATTTTTTGAATTATTTTTTAAGCTATTCTCGGAGTCATTTTTAGAATAATTGGTGATATTTTCAATAATTTCATCAATAATTAGTTCAGTTTCCGGTCGAGGCGTTAAAACTGCCGGAGTAATTTTAAGATTTAAATTATAAAATTCTTTTTCTCCGGTTAAATAAGCAATCGGCCAATTTTCCAAGCGTTTTTTTTCTAAAATTTTAAATTTTTTATAAATAAAAACGGAAATTTTTGTTTCCGGGTGGCTTAAAATAAATTCGGGAGATTTTTTTAATAAAAAAGCTAATAAAATTCGTAATTCTAATTGAGGTAGTGAGGAATTATTAAAAAGCTCTTTAATTAACATCTTTTTTTTCATTAGAACTTTTTTTGCCTTTAGTATCTGTTTGTCCCTTAGAATTAATTTGTCCCCTAGGATTCATTTGGCTTTTTTCAGCTTTTTTTAATTCACTAATCATTTCATCAATTTCACCGTCCATAATTCTAACAATACTATGCCAGGACATATTAATACGATGATCAGTAACTCTGTCTTGGGGAAAATTATAGGTTCGAACTTTATCCGCTCGATCTCCGGCGCCAACCTGAATTTCTCGGGCACTAGAATCAGCCTGGCGGCGTTCATCTTCCTGTTTAGCCAGTAAACGAGAACGTAAAACCTGTAAGGCCTGTTCTTTGTTTTGATGCTGAGATTTTTGATCTTGGCAGCTAACAATAATTCCGGTTGGAATATGTAATACTCTGATCGCCGAATAAGTAGTGTTAACGCTTTGACCGCCCGGTCCGGAAGAACAAAAAGTATCAATACGAATATCACCGGCTTTAATTTCAATGTCAACTTCTTCAGCTTCTGGCAAAACTACCACTGTAGCCGTTGAAGTATGAACCCGGCCCTGTTTTTCGGTTTCCGGGACGCGCTGAACTCGGTGTGTCCCAGCTTCAAATTTTAAAAAACCATAAGCATTTTCGCCCTTAACCTCAAAAATTATTTCTTTAAAACCCCCTATTCCAATAATACTGGAATTAATCAAACCTAATTTCCAACCGCGTCGTTCACAATAATGTGAATACATTCGGAATAAGTCACCAGCAAATAAAGCCGCTTCATCGCCCCCGGTACCGGCTCTAATTTCAATAATGGCATTTTTTTTATCATTAGGGCTGGCCGGATGTAATTCTTCTTCTAATTCTTCGGCAATTTTTTCCGCCTGGATACTTAAACCGATTAATTCTTCTTGGGCTAAATTTTTCAATTCCAAATCAGATTCTTGAGAAATTATTTCATTATTTTGTTTAATTTCATTTTGAATTTTTTCCAACTTTAAAATTACCGTTATAACTTTTTTTAAAGCGGCATGTTCTTGAGAAATTTTTATTAATTTGCTTTGGTCTTTAGAGTTTTCCGGATCCATTAATTGTTCTTCTAATTTCGCAAATTTATCCTTTATGTCTTGGTACATATAAATTATTTAAATTTCAAATTTATTACCTATATTATTTTCGTCAAATTATTTTAAATTATTAATTGATAACAAAAAACAACTAGTTGTCTAATTATTTTAGCATAATTATGCTAAATAACTAAAGCTAGTTGCTTTTTATTTAACTATTTTTTGTTTAATTTCACTTGAGCTATTTTTTTCAAATCTTTAGTTTTCACAACCACTTCTTTTTTAGAACGAACTTCAGCTCGAGCAGCGCGTTTAACTTTCTTACCTTTTATATCGGTAAGATTTTTCTTCGCGTTAACCTTAGAAGTAAATTTCTCAACACGACGAGCGGTATCAACCAATTTTTGTTTACCAGTATAAAAAGGATGACATGCCGAGCAAAGTTCAACTTTAATTTCCGGTTCAGTTGAGCCGGTTAAAAAAGTATTGCCGCAAACACAGCTTACTTTGCAATTTGGATAGTACTTAGGATGAATATTGTTCTTCATAATTCTCCAAAAAAATTTTATTAAGTCTTGATAAAATTTCTATTATTATATTTATTTTTATTTTATGGTAATATGATGTTAACATAACTTATAAATTAAATCAAGGCCAATTGGTTTATTTTTAGGTTAAGCGGAAGTCTTATTTTAAGCTTTTGATTACTATAAAGACAAATTTCATTGATTATGACTAAAATCGTAAATATTGCTAAAAATACCTCATATTTAACCCTGGCGCTTATTTTCCAAAAGGTCATTTCTTTTACTTATTTTACTCTCTTGGCTCGCTATGTCGGGCCGGCAGATTTAGGTAAATATTATTTAGCCATTTCTTTTACTTCTATTTTTTCCATTTTTATTGATATCGGCTTGTCTAACGTTTTAACGCGTGAAGTAGCTAAAGATCAGGAAAAAGCTGTTACTTGGTTAGGTAATATTGTTTCCATAAAGACTATTTTATCCGGTTTAATGTTATTAATAGTTTTTATTTTGGCTAATGTTTTAAATTTTGATCCTTTAACTAAAACCCTGATTTATGTTTCGGCAATTTCTATGGTTTTTGATTCTTTTGCCGGAACGTTTTATTCTGTTATTCGTGGTTTTCATAATTTAAAATTTGAAAGCATTGGCTCGATTGTTTTTCAATTAATTGTTTTGACTCTTGGTTATAGCGCTTTATTGTCCGGCGGCGGACTTCTATTAGCCATGAGCGCTTTAGCGGTTGCCAGTACATTCAATTTTATTTTTTCGGCATCTATTCTAAAATATCGTTTAAAAGTAGCTATTCGCGCCTTATATAATCGGGTACTTATTAAATCGATATTAACGATTGCTTGGCCGTTTGCGACTTATGCTATTTTACAAACACTCTATACTTATCTTGATTCAGTTTTTATTTCAATTCTAGCTAGTGATACTCAAGTAGGTTTATATCAAATTGCTTTTAAAGTTATTTTTGCTCTGCAATTTTTACCGATGGCTTTTAACGCCTCTCTTTATCCGGCTTTAAGTACTTATTGGCAAACAAACCGAGAACAATTAATTATTTCCTTTGAAAGGGCCATGAACTATTTAATTATTATTTCTTGGCCAATTGTTATTGGTATTTTTATTTTAGCGCCTAAATTTGTGTTATTATTTAAGAGCAGTTATAGCGAAGCTGTTCAACCTTTACGAATTTCCGTTATTGCTCTATTCTTTATTTTCCTTAATTATCCGATTGGTTCTTTGCTAAATGCTTGTGATGCTCAACGTAAAAATACAAAGAATATGGCTATAATCGCTGTTTCTAGCGTTATTGCTAATTTTCTATTAATTCCTTACTGGCAAGCCAGTGGAGCTAGTTTTACAGTTTTGTTTACCAGTTTGTTGATGTTTATTCTTGGTATGTATGAGATAAAAAAAATTATTACCTATCATTTGAAAAAAAATTTATTAGTTTTTTCTAAAGTTTTATTATCTTCATTAATTATGGGTTTAAGTATTTTCTGGGGACAGAACTATTTTAATATTTTTATTGTAGCTATTTTGGGCGGTGCAATTTATTTTACAGTTTTGTTTATATTAGGCGGCTTCAAGCGCGCTGACATTATTAGTATTTATCAATCATTTAAAAAAACCGCTAAACCGATTAATGATTTTAGTGTAGATTTATGAAAACCTTACTTTTTACCTTAGAATTTCCACCTTTTAAGGGCGGTATCGCTAATTATTATGGTAATTTAACTAATTATTGGCCTTTAGGCGAGGAATTAGTAGTTTTAAACAATAACAAAGGGGAACTTGATAATTATCATGGATTTTTATCATGGTGGCGATCCTACGGAGAATTAAAGAGAAAAATTTCTAGCAGTAAAATTGATTATGTAATTGTTGGGCATATTCTACCACTCGGAACAGTAGCCATGTTATTATCTTTATTTCAACCTTTAAAGTATGCCGTATTTTTACATGGTTTAGATTGGACTAGCGCTTTAAAAAGTTGGCGCAAAAGAATCTTGGTTTCTTTTATTCTACGACGCTCAGATAGAATTATTTGTGCCAATAGTTATGTGGCCGCTAGAGTTAATGAATTTTATCCCAGTGGAGAAGATAAAGTTGCTATAATTAATCCTGGAGTCGCTTCACAAGCACCTTATATAGATCCTTTAGACTTGCAGGATTTACAAAAGACTTATAATTTAGAAAATAAAATTACTTTGTTTAGTTTAGGCAGATTAATAAAACGTAAAGGAGTTGATCAAACAATTAAAGCTTTAGCGAGTATTCCTAAGTCTTTACTTAATAATTTAGTTTATTTTATTGCCGGCACCGGTTCGGATGAATCATATTTACGTAAACTAGTGCCGCAATTTTTAAATGATAAAATTATTTTTTTAGGAGAAATAAGCGAAAAAGAAAAATGGCTATGGTTAAAACAAGCTGATATTTTTTTAATGCCTGCTCGGGATATTGAAGGTGATTATGAGGGTTTTGGAATTGTTTATTTGGAAGCTAACCTGAGTTCTTGCCCGGTAATTGCCGGTAACTCCGGAGGGGTGCCGGACGCTGTTGAAGATAATTATAGCGGTTTGTTGGTTGATCCTTTAGATTCTAATAGTATCAAGGAAGCGATTATTACTTTAGCTAACGATAAAGAATTACGTCAAAAATTAGGAAGACAGGGGAGGGAAAGAGCTATTAATGATTTTAATTGGGAAAAACAAATTTCTCAATTAGCAAGCTTAATAACTCATTAATTAAAAAATTAATAATTAATAAGTATCCAGTAAATTTATGATTTCAATTATTATTCCGGTTTATAATCAGGCCGAAAAATTAATTAAAACTTTAGACAGTATTACTCGACAAAGTTATTTAGATTATGAAGTAATTATTGTAAATGATGGCTCCAGTGATAACGTGGAAATGCTTTTTGCTGAATATTATAAAAAAATAATAAGCAATCATAAATATTTATTTATTAATCAAACTAATTTAGGCGCTCCGGCGGCCCGTAATCGCGGTTTCAAAGAATCTCAAGGTGATTTTATCTTTTTTTGTGATGCTGACGCTATTTTACAAAGCAATGCCTTGGAACTTATGCAGGAAGCTTTAATAAATAATCCGGAAATAAGTTATGTTTTTCCTTCTTTTTATTGGGGAAATAAGCTATTTAAAGTTGGAGAATTTAATCCGGAAAAATTAAAAACCGCTCCGTATATTCATACCATGGCTTTAATTCGTCGTAGTGATTTCCCGATAAACGGTTGGGATGAAAACATTAAAAAATTTCAAGATTGGGATTTATGGTTAACAATGTTAGAGCAGGGAAAATCTGGTTTTTGGATAAATAAAATCTTATTTAAAATTACTCCTGGCGGGACAATCAGCTCCTGGTTACCAGCGATTGCTTATAAATTATGCCCCTTTTTGCCGGCCGTTAAAAAATATAATTTAGCTTTAACAGTTATTAAAGAAAAACATGGGCTTAATTAAATTCAAACATGAGAGTCATAAATTTTCGCTGACTTTTTTTAGAAAAATAATTGTTTTGTTTGCTATTTTATTTTTTATTTGTTTAGTGATATTTTTTAATCACTTAACTCTTGAACAGGCGGCCATAGGAAATGAAGTAAAAATTCCAGTATACAAAACGGCTAAAATAGGATCGCAATTAATTAATGTAGAATTAGTTACCACTTCAGCAGCCATGTATCAGGGTTTGAGTAATCGTCCGAATTTGTGCCCTGATTGTGGAATGTTATTTGATTTTAAAAATAGTTATAATTTAGAATTTGTGATGCGTGACATGCTGTTTCCTTTAGATATTATTTTTATTAAAGAACATCGTATTATTAAAATAGCCGCTAATTTACCGCCGGAAGGCCAAAATCCTAAAATAATTTATAGTAGCGATGGTCTAGCTGATCAAGTTTTAGAGCTTAATGCTAATTATACATCTAAATCGGGAATTAAAGTCGGTGATGAAGTTTTAGTTCAACCTTAATTATTTTTTTATTATGTCAAAAATTATACAAAAAATAGGATTAATAATAATCAGTTTATTTATAATTGAAGTATTATCATTTAGTGCTATTTTTTCTACGCTAGCCGCTTATATAATATTTGCGATTTTAGTTTTAGCAACATTTATTATAAGTATTTATAACTTAGAATACGGACTTTTAATTGTCTTAGGAGAATTATTCGTCGGTTCAATGGGGCATTTATTTTTTATTTCGCTGGGCTCTTATAATTTATCAATCAGAGTAGCTTTATGGTTGGTTATCATGTTAGTTTTTGTTGGAAAATTTATTAGACAGTTAATTATTAAAAAACAAGCCAGCCCTTATCTTTTAAGTTTAAAAAATTTTTCAGCTTGGAAAATTTTAAGCATTTTAGGATTTTTTATTCTTGTCGGAGTATTAAATGGCTTAGGGCATCACAATAATTTTAGTTTAATTTTATTGGATTTTAATGCTTGGCCATATTTTTTATTAATTTTTCCGGCGATTGTAATTTATGATTCTTATGGGTCGGAACTTATTAATCGTCTCAAAATAGTTTTTTTAGCTAGTACTATTTTTTTAAGCTTAGAGACATTATTTTTATTATTTATTTTTACCCATGCATCAGCTATTGGACCTGATATTTATTTATGGCTGAGAAAAACTATTGTTGGAGAAATTACTCCAACGACTACCGGTTGGCCGAGAATTTTTATTCAAGGACAAAGTTTTTTAGCAATTGGTTTTTTTATCTTATTTTGGCGGCAGATTATTAATTTTAAATTTAAAGAATTTTTTTCTAAAATAAATTTAGGAATTTTAATTATTAGCGGCGGTTTTTTAAGTGCCTTACTTTTAAGTTTTTCCCGAAGTTTTTGGGTAGCTTTAATCGGCGTTTTGGTTTTTAGTTTTATCTTAATTTGGTATAAATTTGGATTTAAAAAAATATTAATAATTAGCGTTTGGTTATTAAGCGTTCTATTTATAAGTTTAAGCTTAATTTATTTAACAGCCGCTTGGCCTTATTGGCACGCTCAACCAAGTAATTTCGGTCAAAGTCTTTTGGCGCGAACTAATAATAATAACGATGCCGCCGTTGCTTCACGCTGGTCATTACTACCAGTTTTAATGAAAACAATCAGCCGGGAACCATTACTGGGACAAGGTTTCGGATCAACGATTACTTATTTTTCTCAGGACCCCAGGGTTCTACAAAATAATCCCGGCGGTGAATACACAACCTATGCTTTTGAATGGGGTTATTTAAGTATGTGGTTAAAAATAGGTTTCATAGGTTTATTAGTTTATTTATTATTTTTATTGAAATTAATTAAGGATAGTTTACGTTTAGCTCTTAAAACTAATAATTATTTATTTTTTGCCTTGCCGGCAGGCGTTTTATTTTTGGTTTTTACTAATATTTTTACTCCATATCTTAATCATCCCCTGGGCATCGGATTTATAATTATTAGCTCTTGTCTAATTTGGCTAAATAGAGTATATTAAACCTATTAATCTTGAATATTTAAGTATAAAATTATGAACGATCAAATTATTTCGCAAGATGGTTATGACAAATTACAAAATGAATTAACTTTATTAACTACAGTTAAACGTAAAGAAATTGCAGAAAGAATAGAGCGCGCTAAAGATCTTGGTGATTTAAGCGAAAATGCTGAATATAGTGAGGCTAAAGATGCTCAGGCTCTTAATGAAGGTCGAGTTTTAGAATTAACCAACTCATTAAAAAATGTGACAGTTTTTAACGGCAAAACTTCTCGCGATGAAGTGAATATGGGTTCAAAAGTTACGGTTAAATCTCCAAATGGCGAAAGAGATTATGAGATTGTTAGTTTTAATGAGGCGGATCCTATTAATGGAAAAATATCTAATGAATCTCCTCTGGGAGTTGCTTTTTTAAATAAACATAAAGGCGATCAGGTTGAGGTTGATACTCCAAAGGGAAAAATGAAATATAAAATTATAAAAATATCTTAAAAAGTTAAATTAAACCATATGTCAGTTAATCCTCAATCTCAGTCACAGGATAAACAAACATCTTCTGAAGAAAAAAATGATCAAACAGAGGGAAACGAATATAGTGATCGTTTAAAAAAATTATCAGAAATTACAAAAGCGGGAATTAATTCTTATCCGGCAAAAGTTAAACGTGATCATGAAATTAATTCAATTTTAAATGATTTTGAAATTTTGACTGAAAAACAAACTGTTTTTAATATTGCCGGACGTTTGCGTTCTAAAAGGGAACATGGAAATTTAACTTTTGCCGATTTAGAAGACGCTTCGGGACGAATTCAATTAGCTTTTTCCAAAAAAGACTTAGGAGCAGATATTTATAAAAATTTTCTTAAATTTATTGATTTAGGCGATTTTATTTCGGTTAGCGGTCAGACCTTTTTAACTCACAAAGGAGAAAAAAGTGTCATGGTTAAATCCTGGAATTTACTGACAAAAACTTTGCGTCCTATTCCTGATTCTTGGTATGGCTTAAAAGATGAAGATGATCGTTTACGAAAAAGATATTTAGATTTATTACTTAATCCGGAACTTCGAGATATTTTTTATAAAAAAGCTAAGTTCTGGGAAGTAACTCGTAGTTTTTTAAAAGAGAAAGGATTTTTTGAAGTAGAAACACCAACTATCGAAACTAGTACTGGTGGCGCGGAAGCTAATCCCTTTAAAACTCATCATGAGGATTTTGATTTAGATGTTTTCATGAGAATTTCTGTTGGAGAATTATGGCAAAAAAGATTAATGGCGGCTGGTTTTGAAAAAACATTTGAAATCGGTCGAGTTTATCGTAATGAGGGTTCTAGCCCTGATCATCTTCAGGAATTTACTAATTGTGAATTTTATTGGGCTTATGCTGACTATGAAGATGGTATCAAATTAACTCAAGAATTATTTCAAACAATCGCTTTAAAAGTTTTTGGAACAACTAAATTTACTACTAAAGGATTTAATTATGATCTAGCCGGCGAGTGGCCACGTTTAGATTATCAAAGTGAAGTTTTGCGTCAAACTGGGGTCGATGTTTTAAAGGCTAGTGAAGAAGAAATGATGAATGTTTTGAAAAAATTAAAAGTTAAATATGAAGGAACTAATCGCGAACGTTTAATGGATACTTTATGGAAATATTGTCGTAAAAGTATTGCCGGACCGGTTTTTCTTATTAATCATCCTAAATTAGTTTCTCCGTTATCAAAAGCAAAAATAGATAATCCAGAATTAACAGAACGTTTTCAAGTTATTATAGCCGGTGGGGAATTAATTAATGGTTTTTCGGAATTGAATGATCCGCAAGATCAAAGAGCCCGTTTTGAGTTACAGCAAAAATTAATTGATAACGGTGATAAAGAAGCGATGATGCCTGACTGGGAATTTGTGGAAATGTTAGAATACGGTATGCCACCGACTTGTGGTTTTGGTTTTGGTGAACGTTTATTTGCTTTTATGGTAGACAAGCCGTTAAGAGAGGTTACTCTTTTCCCATTAATGAAACCCAAACAGGAATAAAATTTAATTAGCACATTCAGGGATCGTCTAATGGTAGGACTCATGCCTCTGAAGCATGCTATCCTGGTTCGAATCCAGGCCCCTGAGCCAACGTAGACTGAGCGAGGTTAATGCCTCGCTTTTTCTATAATTTTTGCCTAATTCTGTCGATTCTAACCTTGCCAATTCGGCGTTAAATTTTTCAATGTTATTTCTTAGTGGAATAAGCCAATTATGATAAGAAATGCTAATGTTTTTGCCAATTATTGTTTGGTTCGAACCTAATTTTTTGATGATGGTATTTCGGGTTTCTTTATCACCTTTATCAAACTCCTTTCGAGCTTGAGCACAGAAAATAAAATTTTCTTTGGTAAGCTCTACCAGTTCGGCCTTGCATGTGGCGTTGAGCAAGCTCTTTTTGATATACTTAGTCAGAAAACTAGGATAAACATCACCGAACTTATTGGCGGTATAAAGCACGAAGAACTCTATATACAAACAACCATTCCAATGGAGAAAGAAATTAATCTATACAAACAAAGAATAGATTTGATTTACAATAATCACAGACCAAGATTTGTTAAATTTAAAGTCGGAGTAAATATTGGATTAGAGTCAGAAGCCATACATTATTACAGGACCTTAGATAAGAAAGTAAGCATATCAATTGATGCCAACCAAGCCTTTAGTGGCGTGGATGATGCTATAAATTTTTTGGAAATGGTTAAAGATATTAATATTTCATGGGCCGAACAGCTTCTGGCTAAAGATGATTTACATGGCATGAAATACTTAAGAGAAAAAACGACTATTAAACTTATGGCTGACGAATCGATCCATTCGCCTCTTGAGGCTGAATATTTTTGCCAAAATAATTTGGTCGATTTCATAAACATTAAATTAGCCAAAACAGGTGGTATTTTAAAGGCTTTAGAGATAATTAAAATTGCTGAAAAATATAATAAGAAAGTGATGTTGGGTAGTATGCTTCATGGCAAACTTGGGATTGAATATAATCTTGGCTTTGCTTTGTCACAAGATTTTGTAACTCAAGATTTTTTTAGTTATTTTACGGTAAGCGAAACAAAAGATTTGGGATATATTAAAAGTAATTTATCGATAACAGCAAAATCATTGTATGGCCTTGAATAAAAAGATAATTAGTGGCAAAAACCCCGGTAAAACGAGCATTATAATGGCGGGCGTTCATGGAAATGAACTGTGTGGGGTAAATGTTTTTGCATCGCTTTTACCAAATATTTCAATTGAATCTGGTAGAGTTATTTTTGTTATTGGTAACCCAAAAGCAGTTAGTAAAAATATTCGTTTTACGGAGTTTAATCTTAATCGAGCTTTTTTGTCAGCTTCTAAATATTCAAATAAGGTAAAAAGGACCTATGAATATAAGAGAGCGCAAGAACTTAAGAAAATTTTAAATCAAGGTGATGCCTTGCTTGATATTCATTCAACGCTTCACCCTAATAAGCCCTTCATTATTTGTGAAAAAAATGCCTTAGAGATTGTTTCATATTTTTCTAAAGATTTTAAGAGAGTAGTCCAAGGTTTTGACCGCTTGGAGCCTGGCGCTACTGATGGTTATATGATTTCGCACCAAGGGATTGGAATTTGTATTGAATGCGGGCAACATAATAGTTTATCAGCGGCCAACATCGTTAAAAAGGCAATATATTCGTTTTTAGTTGCACGAGGTCATATAGATCATTTAAATATAAAAAAAAATGAAAACAGGGAAATCGTAAAAATGAATTATCTTTATAAGACAAAATCAAACTCATTTATTCTTGATAAAAAGTTTTCTGATTTTGAAAAAATAAATAAAGGAATGCTAATTGGTGTTGATGGTAAGGAGAATATAAAATCTCCAAAAGATTGTGTTATTGTTTTTGCGCATAATAGAGGTAAAAAAAATGAAGAAGCATTTTTACTAGGGGAATTTATTTAAAACTTATTAATTACCGTTCCAACTCCCCAACTATCTTATTCGCTTATATTTACTGCTTTTATTGGAGACTATAAGTTGGAACACGGGGCTAAAACCCCAATTGCGTCCTCATAACTCTCACAATAAAAGTATAGCCTAATTGCTATACTTTTATTATACGAACTATATCCCAGTCCCCGGGCAAATTTACAAAATAGCACTTTCGTGCTATTTTTGTTTTATAATAATTATTAAAATAATTTAATATGCCTAAATCTAAATTACTTGGAAAAAGAATTGTTCTTAAAAGACTTAAACCAACTTTGTTGACGGCAAACATAATGTTTAATGTGATTAATAAAAATCGCCAACACTTATCGCTTTGGTTTCCATGGGTGAATATCGAGAATAATGTCGAAGATACTTTAAAGTATCTATTTAGCGTAGATGAAAAATTTAAACTGGGAGAAAAAATTGATTACGGAATTTATTTGAATAATGAATATATTGGTAATATAGGCATATTTGATATTAATAAAAAAAATAAATCCGCAGAAATAGGGTATTGGTTATCCAAAAAATATATTAGAAACGGTTACATAACGGAGGCCGTTGGTATTTTAGAAAAAGAATCTTTTTTAAATCTTAATTTAAACAGAATTCAAATTAAATGTGACGAAAGAAATATTCCATCTGCCGGAGTCGCTAAAAAATCTGGATATATTCTTGAAGGGAAACACAGAGAAGATAAATATAGTGAATACTTTCAGGATATTAGAAATACTTTAGTTTTTTCAAAGCTAAAATCAGATTTTAACAAAAAGGATAAAATAAAGTAGTTTGGTAACTATTAGTTTTACAAAAAAGTTCCAAGCATATCCCAACCTCGGAGCAAATTTACAAAATAAAACTTTTCATGCTATTTTTTTTATATGCAAGTTCACTCACAAAAAAACAATTTAATAACCTGGTATATTACTTTAATCGGATTTTTCGGAATTTTTTCAACCACTATCTCAAAAAATCCTGTTCTGCCATTATTAGTTAAAGGCCTGGGCGCACCGGATTCAATTTTAGGAATAATTGCCGCGGCTTCGCCTCTTGCTGGTATAATTCTTTCTTTTCCTATTGGATTTCTTGCTGATAGAATCGGCAAGCGAAAACTTTTAATTATTTCAGCGATAATTTTTACTATTGCTCCGCTTCTTTATTTAGCCGTGAATAATCCGCTTTTCCTTATCCCTATCCGCTTTTTTCATGGAATGGCAACAGCGATACTGGGACCTGTTGCTTCGGCTATCATTATAAGTTTATTTGATGAAAAAAAAGGAGAAAAGCTGGGATTGTATTCATCAGCTACATTGTTTGGTCGTACTTTAGCGCCCTTACTTGGTGGGTTCTTAATCAGTCTATTTGCTTCCAATAACGGATTCTTTAATTATCATATTGTCTATTTTTCCGCTTTTCTTTTTTCTTTACCTGTTATTTTTTTAGCTCTGTTTATTCCCAAAGATCAAGAAAATAGTTCTATTATCAAAGCCGTTTCTTTAAAGCAAATGGCCGAGGTTCTAAAAAAATTTCTAAAATCAAGATTAGTTACAGCGACTGCTTCAATAGATATGTCTACCTACTTTATTTATGGAGTTTTGGAAGCTTATCTACCGCTTCTTTTAATTCAAAAACATATTCCAATAGGCCAAATCGGACTACTCTTTTCCGTCCAAGTAATCTCTATCGCGTTAACAAAACCTTTTTTCGGCAGAATGGCTGATCGGATAGATAAACGAAAGCAAATTTTAAGTGGTATTATTATTCTTATTATTTCTACTTGCTTAATACCCATACTGCCAAATTTTTATGCTATAGTTATTGATATTTTTATCTTTGGTATCGGCATGTCTCTCAGTACGGTGGCTACTAGTACTTATCTGGCGGATAATGTTATAAAGACGGAACTTACAGCCTCAATGGGTCTACTTAGCGCCATCATGGACATTGGACAATCATTCGGACCATTTTTAGTAGGTTTTATTGCCACTTTCTATTCCTATCGTGTAGGTTTTTATTTTTCAGGATTAGTCGCGATATTAACAGCTATCTTCTTTTATTTTGCAGCTTACCAAAAAAAAGATTCGAATTCTAATAACATATTAAATATATAAACAAAAAAATAAAATGAGCCGAAAGGCTCATTTTTGTTGTATTAAAAATATGATATAATATGATTATGAAAAAAGAACAAAAAATAAAAAATAATAGTATTGCGGTTTATCAAGCGAAAAATGGAGCTATTGAATTGCGAGCTGACTCTAAAATGGAGACAGTTTGGGCTACTCAGGCTCAAATTGCCGAAATTTTTGATATTGAAAGATCAGTTATAACTAAACATATTAATAATATTATAAAAACTGGTGAAATTAATAAGAAAAGCAATGTGCAAAAAATGCACATTGCAAACTCTGACAAGCCAGTATCATTTTATTCATTGGACATTATTTTGTCTATTGGGTATAGGGCTAACTCTGGAAAGGCGATTGAATTCAGAAAATGGGCAAACAAAATATTACGCCAACATATTACCAAGGGTTACACTATTAATCCGGTCATGATTAAAAATAATTATCAACAATTTTTAGAGGCAATAAACGATATCAAGAAACTTATTCCAGGCGACTCAAATATTGATAGTGCTAGTATTTTAGAGCTCGTAACGGCTTTTGCTGATACATGGTTGTCACTCGATGCTTACGATAAGGATAATTTAGTGGCAAGCGGAAAGACTAAAAAACAAGTTATTTTAACCGCCGTGCAACTCAATAAATTTTTAGGTGAATTTAAAAAAGAGTTAGTTAAAAAAAGTGAGGCAACGGAGATTTTTGGTATAGAAATCAGGAAAGATGTTGTGTCGGGAATAGTTGGTAACGTGATGCAGTCATTCGGTGGGAAGGCACTATATCCAACCGTAGAGGAAAAAGCGGCTCATTTATTATATTTCATGGTAAAAAATCACCCCTTTATTGATGGAAATAAGAGAAGCGGGGCATTTGCTTTTGTTTGGTTTTTAAAAAAGGCGGGTTTGCTTGAGCACTCAAAAATTACTCCGCCGGCTCTGACGGCTCTAACTTTATTTATTGCGGAAAGTGACCCTAAAAATAAAGCAAGAATGATTAAAATAGTTTTACAGTTATTAAAACATTAATAAAATAATAATTTATGAATATTCCAACAAAAAAGTTAAATAATGGTTTTGAAATTCCGGCCCTTGGTTTTGGCACCGGGCTTATGGGCGGTAGAATGGAAAAAGAGCGTGGCTATGATGAAGACCATGATATTGAAGCTATAAGAAAAACTATTGAGTTGGGTGGGCGTCATTTTGATACTGCCGAAATGTATGCCGACGGCTATAGTGAAGAAATATTAGGTAAAGCGCTTAAAGGATGTAATAGATCTAAAATATTTATAACCTCAAAAGTGAGCCCGACTAATTTATCCTATGCTGATGTTATTTCATCTTGTGAAAAAAGCTTAGCCCGTCTACAGTTGAATTATCTAGATTTATATCTCATCCACATGCCAAACGCCGACATCGCCATCAAGGAAACCATGAGGGCCTTCGATTATTTGAAAGAGCGGGAATTAATTAAAAACATAGGAGTCTGTAATTTCAGTGTTGAAAGCTTAAAAGAGGCGCAGAGCAAGACAAAAAATAAGATTGTTTTAGACCAAGTTCATTATAATTTATTATTTAGAGAGCCAGCGTTAAAAGGAGTTATTGATTATTGCCAGAATAATGATATTTTCATTGAGGCTTGGCGACCAATTCAGCAGGGAAGTTTAGCCAAAAAGGGAATAGATATTACCGACAGATTATGTGATAAATACAAAAAGACCCCTGCTCAAATTGCCCTTAACTGGCTTATATCACAGAAAAATGTCATTACTATTTGTAAAACTAGTAATATAAAACATTTAGAAGAAAATTTAGGCTCAATCGGTTGGAATATGGAAGCGAAAGATATAGATTTATTAATAAATGATTATCCAATCCAACTTGATAGAAGCAATGCGGTTCAGCTGAAATAATTATGGGTTAAATCCTTAACTATTAAAACGTATGAAACTAATACTAGCCTCAGATCTAAGTTTTCTATTAAAATATTGCTATGACTTAACCGGTATCCCAAAAGACCAAATAAAAATTGGTCATATTGCTATAAGAGAAACTGGATTTGTAGGC
>Ga0210057_1001050_pt1 | contig 43269 bp, 41 predicted proteins | sample CryGeyCG2114_010_2_FD_183968 | JGI IMG/M metagenome (GOLD analysis project Ga0210057, IMG submission 183968) | Groundwater microbial communities from aquifer - Crystal Geyser CG10_big_fil_rev_8/21/14_0.10 (SPAdes) (version 2) | ecosystem: Environmental > Aquatic > Deep subsurface > Groundwater ...
GAATAAATGCCCTAAATATAGGCAGTTCACACCCTCATTGCCTGTTCATCTTTTTTCGCTTACAATGGCTATGTGCCTGTGGGGCGTCAGCCCTATTACGGCTAACTCGTAAGCCGAAGGCAGGTACAACAAAGAACGCCACCTACGAGTGGTGTTTTTTGTTGCCCGAATGAGCTTTTTGCCTCTCCTCGCGCCGCAGAGCTTCCATAAAGAAGTTGCGCGTCAAAGCCTGTTTTATTTTCTGTTGTTCTGTGCGCGGCTTCCTTTTCATACATCAATCCTCATCGGGGTTGCCTTTCATCGTGCTTACGAACTTGGTGTCGCGGTACTTGTTTGTAGTCCACGCTGGCACGATGCTCCAAAAGTGCAGTTGCCCGCTATCTCCGATTTTGCGAAGAATGACTTTTATCTTGCGCCCGTCAATGATGGCGATGATGCCCCAATACTTTACTGGCTTGCTCTTGAGGACTTTGTGCTTGTGGCTTTTGACCCAGAACTCTTTGATTGTCTCCTCGTATTCCTGATAGGTCGTGGAGAGCCCTACGAGCTTGATGGCGCGTGGCAGGAGCTTGAAACGCATCATCTGCGAGGGGCGCTCCTGTTCGCTCCGTGAGCCCTTGAAGATGATGTGGTTGAAACCCTCGGCGGTAAAATGCACGTACTCATTGAGCGCGGGGGACATCACGGGGTGGGCATTGTTATAGAACTTCTGCGTATCGTCGCGGAGCGCTTCGTAGTTGGAAATATCGTCCATACGCGGTAGTTTACACTGTAGCTACCAAAGCAGGAATGTAGATTGTGGTATCGTTTCTACGCTCAAACACAGTTCTAACATCCTCTACGACGGCACCCACATTACTTTCTCTGGGTTTTTAGCAGTGTGGTGTATACTCTACCAATGTGGAGTCTGATATCGTCGTCGACCTTCAATACGGAGATACCGGAAAGGGCAAAGTAGCCCACTATTTGTGTAAGACGAAAAAATATACGCACGTTCTCCGCTACAACGGAGGATGTAACGCCGGGCATACCGTCTATCACCACGGCAATAAATTTGTTACACACCACATCCCGGTCGGTGTATTTTGGGGCGTGAAATCGATAATCGGTCCCGGATGCGTCGTCGATCCGGTCCAATTTTTTAAAGAATTGAAAGATATAGAAGCGGGTGGCGTTGATACGAAGGGAATGATTTTTATCGCGAAAAATACGCACATCATCACGGAAGCGCATAAGCACGAAGACGGGAAAGAAGCGACTATCGGCACGACGAAGAAAGGCACGGGTCCCGCGTATCGCGACAAATATGCGCGAACGGGCATCCGGGCGGAAAGTGTTCCGGAACTGGAACCGTACCTGATCGATATGTACGATGAGTTTCATCGCAAAGGAGACACTGTGATCTTGGGAGAAGGGGCGCAAGGGTTCGGGCTCGACATCGACTGGGGCGACTACCCGTACGTTACCTCGAGCCACTGCACGACCGCCGGGTTTCTTTTGAATGGTTTCCCGCCACAGTCCGTGCGCGATGTCTGGGGCGTTGCAAAGATGTATGAAACCTACGTTGGCGCGAAAAAATTTGAATCCGACAACCCGATCTTCGACAAAATCCGCACCCTGGGTGAAGAGTTCGGAGCGACGACCGGCCGTCCGCGCCAGGTCAATTGGATGAATGTTGAATTCTTTGAAAAGGCGATACGCATGAACGGCGTTACTCACGTGGTGTTCAACAAGATCGACATTATGCGCGAAGCAGGCGTGTGGGCTCTTATCGTTGACGGGAAGGAGCGGACTTTCCCCACCGAGGATGCGATGAAGCGGTTCATCGTTGACCGTCTCGCAAAAGTCGGCGTTCCGGAATCGAACGCGCATTTTTCAGAGAGCAAAGAAAGCATTTAAGCGGTCAGTAGTGCTCTTGGTTTTGGTATACTTACCTGAGTGAAGTATTTTGTGGCACACCTTCTTTCGGGGGATGCAAAAAAATACCACGAGCGCATCACTCGTGAACTCTCCGGTCGTTTTCGTATCGTTCCGTTACACGAACGCGTACCGCCTCACCTCACTCTCAAAATTCCTTTTGAGGCCGACACCGAACAGATCCATGATGTAGAAAAAGTGTTACGATCGTTTGCACGGGTTCGCCGGAGCGCGCCGCTCATTCTCAAAGGGTTCGGGCGTTTCGGTTTCAAAACCATTTATTTGGATGTCTGTAAAAGTGATCAAGCCGTCTCTTTGTCGCGTGAATGCATCAACGTACTAAGAGAAAATTTTCCTTGGCTTCCCAATGCTCCGCTAGAAGGAAATAAACTGCACGCGTCAGTTGCACGGTTTTTATCGCGCAGACAATTTCTCCGTATGTGGAAGTTGCTTCACGGTCTTTCTCCTTCATTCAACAGCTCGTTTGATAACATCACCATCCTTAAAAAGGAAGATTCCCACTGGAGTGTGCATACGCGCATTGCTTTGCCGGAAGAGCACGATCTTCACGATGTCGAACTTGAGTTGCGCGTTGCTCGGCACAAAACCCTGGTATCATAGAGGAAATGAAAAAATCAAAGAACCCATCCGACAGCTTTTTCCATCAGCCGACCCCGCTACGGAAGCCGCCGCGCCTTAACCAGAACCGCGGCATTGGCGGAATGAAAGGTGCCCGCCGTCCAGGCAACCGTGGCAAATAGCTCGTGTGAAGGGACTCAATTTTCTTGAAAGAATTCCCGACTATCTCTACCTATTCCCCGAACATTCTGAAAAGGGAACGGTTTTTTTCAGTGCCGCCTATGATGCGAAGCTTGCACTGTGTCAGGCACAGTGGGGAATAGAAGGCGCACAGCTTTACTGCATCAAGTTAATCCTGTGGCGCGCTCTGTCCCACTTTCTCGGCGCCGTCGGCGCTGTCATCCTCATTCACAAATTCCGGCGCCGGGCAGGCGCGCGCGGAGCACTCGCTTTGTCCGCCATCTTTACAGCGTATATCGTTTTTCAGGAATTCATTGCACAGCCGAGAGAGCTGAATCAGATCTTTTTCAAATCCGTCTTTGACTCGACAACATGGCTTTTCCCCCTCATGTCGTATTGGTCGATTGTTTTATACAGAAAACTTACGTCTCCAAGAAGACAAGCAAAAACATAGCCCCGATTCCAAGAATCAACCCCAGCAGTTGAGCAAGAGAATCCTTTGCGGAGTGTTTTTCATGTAATTCCGGCACCAAGTCGGCCGCCGCGATGTAGATGAAACCTCCGGCTGTAACCGCCGCCGCCGCAGTGTTGAACGACTCCAAAGCTCCACCCAACAGAAGCGCAAGTACGGTCCCGATAACTGCTGTCAAAGCAGACAGAAAATTAAAAAGAAGCGCTTTTTTACGCGAGTATCCGGCAAAGAGAAGTAATGAGAAATCACTGATTTCCTGAGGTATTTCGTGAAGAAAAACCGCGAGGGTGGTTGCGATACCGGCAGGAATCGAGACCAGGTAGCTTGCGCCAATGACAATGCCATCGACGAAATTGTGCACCCCGTCCGCTATCAGTATGAGCGGACCCAAGGGTGAGACCTGAGTGCTTATCTCAGGATGGCCGTTTTCGTGCGTGTTGTGGTGGTGATGCCAGCGCAATACCTTTTCGAGAATGAAAAAGATAACCATACCCCCCAAAACCGCAGCGCTGAACGAAAGAGCCGCCATTTTTTCAAGAGCTTCGGGGATCAGATGAATGAACGCGTCACCAAGAAGCGCTCCGGCCGCAAGCGCGACCACCAGGTGTAGCACTTTCTTGAGAGACTGCTCTCGTACGGAAAGTGCAACGATGCCAACTAACGAAACCAGACTCACAAGAATGACACTGCCGATGGCGTACAACTGGGGATTCATATAATACGCAGGATACACCGTTTTCTCCTCAATGGTGAAAGAATTAATAGGTTTGAACGTCATGTGAGATGCAAGGGGTTTCGCGTCTCGTCTGTCGTGATACGATGAGCGTCAAAAGTCTTTATCAACGCTTAAAAAAATATAATTAATATTTTTATGGATATGAATCAAGAAGGCAAACAGGCAACCGGGGTTCTTCACAGCCCATTAGTTTCTAAATTCGCTGTCGCGTTTCTCCTTGTCGCAACCGTTCTTGTTGGTGCGCAAGCTGTCAAGGCGCTTATCAACCTTGACACTCCTCCGCCGTCGGTAGGCAATGTGATCTCGGTTGAGGGAACCGGGAAAGTAACGGCGATTCCCGATATCGCAACAATTTCGTACACAATCTCGGAATCCGCAACGACCGCCGCGCAAGCGCAAGACCTCGCGACAAAAAAATCGAACGTCGCACTCGCCCTGATCAAAGATCTCGGGATTGAGGATAAAGATATCAAGACCACCGCATACAACGTCTCCCCAAAATATAGTTATCAGGCGCCGTGCTACTCGTCGTACTGTCCTCCGTATGAATCTCGCATCAGCGGATACACGGTTTCGCAGACGGTTGAACTGAAAGTTCGCGATCTTGATCAGACAGGAAAGGTCCTCTCAAGTCTCGGAGAGGCCGGGGTGTCGAACCTTTACGGTCCAAACTTCGTTATTGATGACGAGAATGCGCTTCGCGAAGAAGCGCGCGCGGAAGCAATTAAAGACGCCCGCGCAAAAGCAAAGACTCTTGCAAAAGATTTGAACGTGAGACTCGTTCGCGTTGTCAACTTCTGGGAAAATACCGGCCCTTCGTACCCGCCAATTTACTATGGCAAGGCTGCAGGTCTCGGCATGGGCGGGGATACAATAATGGTGGAAAGTGCCCCCCAGGTACCCGTGGGGGAGAATGGGATTGCAGTTACCGTCTCCATCACCTACGAAATCCGCTGACACTTGACTCATCAGATATGGTGCGGTACTCTGAAAAAAGCCCGAGAAGGGCTTTTTTCAAACCAGCCATATGAATCCATTACTCAATTACTTGAAAGCAGTTCGAGGCGAAATGACCCACGTTTCGTGGCCGTCGACGAATCAGGCGGTCGGCTATACGGCATTGGTCGTCGGAATTTCAGTTTTCGTAGCGGCTCTCTTGGGGACGTTTGATTCCGTCTTCAGGTTTCTTATTGAATACTTCATTCGTCTTTTCTAACTATGTCAAAACAAAGCGGAGGAATGCGCGCGTGGTACGCGGTGCACACATACTCGGGATATGAAAATGCGGTGATGAGAAATCTCAAACAGCGCATGGAGTCGCTGGGCATGCAGGACAAGATTTTTAATGTAGTCATTCCCACTGAAAAGAAGATAAAAGTCGCCGGCGGCAAGCGCACGAACGTTGAAGAAAAAGTGTACCCCGGCTACATCCTGGTTGACATGATAGTTGACGATGAAAGCTGGTATGTCGTCCGAAACACGCCACGCGTAACCGGCTTCGTCGGCTCGGGGGTAACGCCCGTTCCGCTCTCCGAAGAAGAAGTGGCGGATCTTTTCAAACGGATGTCTGCGGATACGACAAAGCACAAGGTTGACTTTACGGTGGGCGAGCCGGTGGTCGTTGCTGACGGACCGTTTAAGAATTTGGAGGGCAAGGTTGGAGAGATCGACGAAGAGAAAGGCAAGGTTAAAGTATTGGTTTCCATGTTCGGTCGCGAAACGCCGGTTGAGCTGGACTTTTTGCAAGTTAGGAAAATATAAGTAGTATTGAGACTGATATGGCACAAATCGTAAAGAAAATTAAACTTCAAGTTCCCGGTGGCAAGGCAACGCCCGCGCCTCCGGTGGGAACCGCTCTTGGGCCCGCAGGTATTAACATCGGTGAGTTTGTCACCAAGTTCAATGCCGCAACGGCTGACAAGGCGGGAGAAATCCTTCCGGTTGAGATTTCCGTGTTTGATGATCGCACGTTCTCATTTATCGTGAAGGTTTCACCGGCGTCACGCCTTATTTTGAAATACGCAGGAGTCGAAAAGGGCTCCGGCAAGGTTCCTTCGGTCAAAGCGGGATCAATAACCAAAGCACAACTCAAGGAAATCGCTGAAAAGAAAATGCCGGACCTAAATACCACAGACACGGCGCAGGCGGAGAAAATAATCACCGGCACCGCCCGAAGCATGGGCATAGACATCAAATAATAGGGCATTCCAGACAGCCAGTAACACACTCAAATCCCGCCTGAGGCGGGATTTATGGACGTTCCAACGTGACAAATGAGTACGGTATACTCTCGTGCTCGTGTTTTTCTTCAGAAATCGTTTTTGTAAATTCCGAATAATCAGGGAAAAATGCATCCGCTTCTTTTTCTCCCTCTATCACCGTCAAATACAGGCGGTCGGTGTAGGGGAGTGCCGCTTTGTATATCTCGCCGCCACCGATGATGAATACCTCCTCACCGTCCAGCATCTTTGCTTTTTCAATCGCATCCTCTATTGAGTGAACAACGACGCAGTTTTCCTTCCTGTATTCTTCGTCTCTCGTTACGATGATGTTCATTCTGCCCGGAAGTGCCCGCCCCATAGACTCGAAGTTTTTTCGCCCCGTGATGACAGGGTGGCCGAACGTTGTTTTTTTAAAATGAGCCATATCCTCCGGAATATTCCAGAGAAGCCGGTTATCCTTTCCCAGGCCTCTGTTATGTGCCGATATGGCGGCGATTGCGCTGACGCGGGTCATCCTAGTTCCTCTTTTTCTTTTTACTCTTCGGGCTCTTCTTTGCGAGGTCGCGATCGCGGTACAGCTTCGGCAACATATCGGCCGGTCTCCACATCTTTTTAAGTTTCTTGATATCGGTTGTTGTCTGATATTTACCCTTTTTCGTGTAGTCGGTGTTGAGTATTGGTCCCGTTTCAAAAAATATTATCTGTGCGATTCTGCGGCCCGCAACCAAAGGAATCAAATAATTTCGCGAGTTATTGGTAATCTCCATCGTCCAACGGTTCACGTAGCCGACATCGCCCCATCCTGCACACTTGCATACCTCGATGAAGTTTCTTCCCAACGATGAACGCGCCTTCATCATCGTGGTTACTTCGTCTCGCCCGCCGATAAATTCGTTCGTATGCGCGAGAATCGTTTCCCCGGGCCGTAAGAGGATGACCTTATCGTCCGGGCGGATTCCTTCCCATTTGAAGTTGTATTTCTTAAATGCCTCTTTTGCGGGAATCGCGCGTTGCGGCGTATCCGCCCCCCACACATGTTCCATGTGCGCTTTGCTCCAGATGTTGTAGAGACTGTGGTTGTATTTTGTTGGCTGCTCCCTAAAGTACCACTCACCCAACGTGACGTCGTAACTTGAGGTTGCAAGATTCTTGCGGTCAAACGGCTCAATGACGACCGAGCCGTTTTTCATGCGTTCAAGAATTTTTTTATCTGAAAGTGCCATGGAAGAATAGTGAACAGTGTATAGCAGGCGCGGGGGAGTTCCAAATAAGGCTCTGTAACCCCGGCAGCAAAAGAGAGGTATGATTAGTATGCCTTACTAACCTAAACAAAATAACCTATGTCTACAGTAGAAAAAGGCCCCTCTCTCCGCGCTGGAGGTTCTCCTAAGAAGTCTGAAGATAAAACCGAGCAAACCCTTGCCGAAGAATTTTATTTTAATGACGGGACGTACAAGCGTTATTAAACCAAAGTATCTCGGATAAAAAAACGAACGCAAAGCGTTCGTTTTTTTAAACCGCCATCTTGGCTTTTATTGTCGGGTGCGACTGGTAATCTCTAAGCTCAATATCTTCCATTTTAAAATCATCAATATTTTTTATCTCAGGGTTTAACCATAAAGTTGGCAGGGGAAGAGGCACGCGTGAAAGTTGTTCTTTTACTGCGTCCATATGATTGTTGTAGATGTGGGTGTCGCCAAGCGAATGCACAAACTCATGCGCCGTAAGGCCGGTCACTTGCGCGAGCATATGGAGGAGTAGGGAATAGGAAGCGATATTGAACGGAACACCGAGAAACATGTCGCAGCTTCTCTGATGCATCAACATTGAGAGTTTTCCGTCCGCAACAAAAAGCTGAAAAAACATATGACATGGGGGGAGTGCCATGTCAGTTAGTTCGCCCGGATTCCAAGCGGTCACAATAAGGCGTCTGCTTGAAGGATCGGTTTTAATTTTTTCAATTACATCTGCAATTTGGTCTACCGTTGTCCCGTCGGGCTTCTGCCACTTTCTCCATTGCACGCCATAAATTCTCCCAAGGTCGCCCTCAAACTTTGCTTTCGGTTTCCAGTAGTCAGCGTTCGCATTCGCGCTCCAAATGGTCTTTTCAGATGTATTTAATTCTTTGAGTCGGTTGTCGTCGTTTGAACCTTCAAGAAACCATAAGAGCTCAGATTTCACCGCTTTGAATGCAAGCTTCTTTGTAGTTAAAGCAGGAAAGCCGTCTGCCATATTAAACCGCATTGACTGCCCAAAAATGGCCCGCGTTCCCACCCCAGTGCGATCCATACGCTCATCCCCCTCGTCCATTACTTTTTTTAGAAGATCAAGATACTGTTGTTCCATTACGCTATAGTGTATCGCATGCGGGGAAAATTTATCGTTATTGAGGGAGGGGACGGCTCCGGCAAGGACACGCAAGTAGAACTTTTAAGGAAGTCTTTCTCCGACGTCGATATCGTATACACCAAAGAACCCGGGGGCACGAAATTGGGGAGCACACTCCGGGAAATCCTCCTTGGAGACGAATTCACACCGCTTGCGTTTGAAACCGAAGCGCTTCTTTTTTTGGCCGATAGGGCGGAGCATATGACCAAAGTTGTACAGCCGGCGCTTAGTGCGGGAAGACATGTCATTTCAAACCGTTCATGGTTCTCATTTGTTGCCTATCAGATATACGGAAGAAACGGCCAAACACTCATGCCATTGGTTGAACTTGCACACAAGACAATTTATAAAGGAGCGGAACCGGATGCCGTTGTCCTCCTTGATATCCCTGTTTCCGTGACACTGGAGCGCATCACATCAAGAAACAAACCGATAACCTCGATAGAGGCGGAGCCGAAGGAATTTCATGAACGTGTCCGGCAGGGATTTTTGGAAACGGTTGAATACGCCAAAGGGTCGCTCATCATTGACGGTACCAAGTCTCCTGAGGAGATACATGCAGATATCATGAGGCACCTCATGCCGATACTGGAAGTCCAATAGAAATCGGTTGCACTAAAACATCTGGTCCATTTCCCGAGTGGCTGTGTTTCCTATATAATTAATTCTTAGAAGGTAATTTTTCTACTCATGCACATTGCGCAACAAGACCCTGAAGTGGACGCGGCGATTAAAGGTGAAGCGAAACGTCAGGCAGAGGGATTGGAATTAATACCGTCGGAAAATTATGTTTCTCAAGCCGTTCTCGAGGCCCTCGGGTCGGTGTTGACCAACAAATACTCGGAGGGGTATCCGGGTGCGCGTTACTACGGTGGCCAGTTATACACGGACATTACGGAAAACATCGCACGCGACAGAGCGAAAGAACTTTTTAATTGCAAATTCGCGAACGTACAGCCACTCTCCGGTGCGCCGGCAAACGTGGCAATGTATTTCGCACTTTTGGAACCGGGCGACACCATCCTCGGGATGGACCTCTCGCACGGTGGCCACCTGACACACGGCCACCCCGTTACGTATCTCACGAAGATTTTCAACTTCATCCGCTACAAGATGAAGGACACTGAAACGGGAGAAATTGACTACGACGAGATGCGCGAGGTTGCAAAAAAGGAGAAACCGAAGATGCTGCTCGCCGGCTACTCCGCATATTCGCGTGAACTGAACTACGAAGCATTCATGTCGATTGCACGGGGAGTCGGTGCGGTCGCCGTCATGGACGTTGCTCACATCGCGGGGTTGATTGCCGGCAAAGCGGTCAAGAATCCGTTTGATTACGGTTTTGACGTTATGACAACCACAACGCACAAGACACTCCGCGGACCACGCGGCGGTATGATACTGACCCGCGAAGACGAAACAATTGCAAAAAAAATTGATAAATCAATATTCCCCGGATTTCAAGGGGGCCCGCATATGCACCAGATAGCGGGGAAGGCAGTATGTTTTGGAGAAGCACTCCACCCGAATTTTAAAGTCTATGCGGCGCAAATCCTGAAGAACGCAAAGGCGATGGAGGAAGTATTCCGTAAGGCGAACGTGAGGATGATTGGCGGAGGAACCTCGAATCACCTCATCCTGGCGGATGTGTACGGTTCTTTGGGTGTGTCCGGCAAGGAGGCAGAGACGGTACTGGACGAGGTCGGCATCACGTTAAACAAAAACGCGATAGCGGATGACTCTCGAAAACCCATGGATCCCTCAGGCATCCGCTTCGGCACGCCCGCGATAACAACCCGGGGCTTTATGGAGAAAGAGTGCGCGCGAGTTGCGGAGCTGATGATTGACACCTTGAAACACAAAGATGATGTCGCCTTTAAAAAGACGGTACACGAAGAAATCAAAGGCCTTGCCGCCCGATTCCCCATTCCGGAATCATTTGTGTGATCACTATGAGACGAGACGGTGTTATTGAAAATATAAAACGCACACTTGAATTCCGCCAGAACATCCCCGAGCATCGGCGCTTTGTCGATGAAACCTATGTGCGGAAAGAAGCGCACGTTCCTGCCGATAGACGCACGCCCTTCGCATCATCATCTGCACGTCGTGCATCACCGCAGACGCCCGACATAACAAAAGAATTTTCCGTGTCTGACGATGTACAAGCTGAACGCAGGCGTTACAAAAATGGAATACTGAAACCGCTTCTTACACTTCTTATGGTGCTCGGGTTTTCTGTGGCGGTCATTGTTGGTGTCGTTGTTGTGATGGTAAACGTAGGCATCAGCGCCGGGCTGTTAACTGTGGCGGGAGGACTATCTTTGCTTGCGTTATCCAGGAGGTGGGGTCGCTCAAAAGACAACGCATAATTCAATTTTCCTTGAGTATAGGATTTATATTTGACAAGTGTCTTTTGCAAGAAGATGCTGTATGTATGAACGAGTCTGTTGAACGGAAATACACACTACCTTTGAGTGAGAGTAAAGACGTTCGGCTCTTGAGCGGTGTACGTTCAAGGGATTTGTCGGAAGCGGAAAGACGGCAAGTGGCGAAATTAGTTCCTAAACTGTTCGCGCTTATTGCCGTTACATTTTCCGCCGCACTTGCCGCGTCATGGTGGTTAGGTCCCGGCGCAGTCCCGGCGGCAGTTGCTTCAACCACCATTGCCGTAGGCGCATGGGTTGACGGTTTGATTGCCGCGGGATTGATCACAAAGGCCGTAGGAGTGGTGCTTATGGGTTTTGCGGTGTGGGGAATACGCCGTAAGGCGGGGGCGAGGAAGAGTCATGGCGATCCCTTGTAGTGTTGCCACAACAAATTGCCAAGACAAGAAAACCAGAGAATTCCACACTCACTCCGTCAACGGCTCAATCACTACAGTTAATTGTAGTAGTTGTGTGATAGGGTGGAGATATGGTCAATATATCGAAGCAACAGTTGAAGCCACATCTTCAAAAAGAAATCATCGCACAGCTCGTTCACTATGTTTCGCAGGTACGAAAAACGAAAGATACGCACGAATTTCTCTTTGAGTTTCTTACACCAACGGAACGCATCCAGCTGGGGAAACGACTCACTGCCATTTTGATGCTCATTTCCGGATACTCGTTTGTTCAAATAGAAAACGCCCTCAAGCTAAGCCCAGCGACCATTGCCAAACTATGGCACGACCTCAAGAGCAACAAGTACACGCGCACCCGCTCGCTCTCTATATGGCGCGGTCGATCAATTCGCGAACGGAGCGCCCTGGAGTCATTTTTCAAACTCATGACCAATGGCTTGCCTCCGCGGGCGGGGAAAGGGCGGTGGGAGTTTCTCAAAGGTCTCTAACTACTACAGTTAACTGTAGTAGTTAGAGTGAATGTGCCGGTTGAATATCTGCTATGATTGTTTTTATGAAAGACGTCGCTTTTATGGAGAATATTTTGAAAAAGAAAATTACCGAAGCACTTGAGGCAGTGGGGATCGTGGAGGTGGAGCCGATGATTGAATACCCCAATGAATTTTCGCACGGGGATTTTGCGACGAACGCGGCGATGGTTGCGGCAAAACAGGCGGACAAGAATCCGAAAACGCTCGCCGAAGAACTGGTGCATGCCATCGGCGAAATAGAAGGTGTAGAGAACATAGAAGTCGCCGCGCCCGGCTTCATCAACTTCACTCTCTCCCGAGAGTATTATTCCAATGTTCTGCAGAACATAGGAATAAACTGGGGAAAGAATACTGCGCTGTCCGGGAAGCGGATTATTGTTGAATATTCCCAACCGAACCCTTTCAAGCCGTTCCATATCGGGCACCTTATGTCGACCACGGTCGGCGAATCAATATCGCGACTCGTAGAATTTTCCGGTGCGAACATTTTTCGCGCGAACTACCAGGGGGATATTGGGCCGCACATTGCCAAGTGCATTTGGGGCTTGCAGAAAAAGGCGCTCAATCCTGCAAGTGTTGCCGATTTGGGTGATGCATACGTCGCCGGAAGCGCGGCGTACGAGGATAGCGCCGAAGCGAAAGCCGAAATCGACTCGATAAACAAACGCCTGTACGCGCACGACGCCGAACTCCAACCGGTGTATGACGCCGGGCGTGCGACTTCTCTGGCGCATTTCGATGAGCTCTATACGATTCTCGGTACGAAATTCGATCATTTGTTTTTTGAAAGCCAGGTTGCCGAACGTGGCGTTGAACTGGTGCGTGAAGGTCTTGCAAAAGGCATTTTTGAGGAGAGCGAAGGGGCGGTTGTTTATAAGGGAGAAAAGAAAGGCCTCCATACACGGGTATTCATAACCTCACAAAACAATCCGACCTATGAGGCAAAAGAGGTTGCTTTGGCGGAAGCAAAGAACAAAGTATTTCCCTATGACCTGAACATCACCACAATCGCGGTTGAGCAGGACAATTATTTTACAGTAGTCGAAGCGGCACTCGCTGAATTGTTGCCACAATTTGCCGGCAAGTACACACACATTGCATTCGGCATAATGCAACTTACGGGCGGGAAGATGTCGTCTCGGAAAGGGAACATCATTACCGGGGAGTCGCTTGTGGAAGATATGCGGGCCAAGGCACTCGCGAAAATGGAGGGCAGAGATTTGGGCGACCAAAAACAGCATGTGGCTGATGCGGTTGCCGTGTCTGCCATCAAGCACGGAATTCTCAAACAAGCGCGCGGGAAAAACATCATATTCGATCCCGAAGCATCGCTTTCATTTGAGGGGGATTCAGGGCCGTATCTGCAGTACTCTTACGTCCGCGCAAAAAGCGTTCTGGAAAAAGCCGGAGGGAAAGACACTATCATATATGATAGTGTTCCGGATAAGATTCCTGCGTTTGAGCGGTTACTCCCGCGCTTTCCTTCAATTGTTCTTCGTGCGGCGAAAGAATATGAACCGCACTACGTTACGACGTACCTCACTGAGCTCGCGAGCGCGTTCAACGGTTGGTACGCGGAGGAGAAGATCATCGGTTCTTCCGACGAGGCATACAAACTTCGCACCGTCGAGGCGTTTGCGCACACCATGAAAAACGGCCTTTGGCTGTTGGGCATTGATACTCCCGAAAAGATGTAATCTTGGAATTTTCTGAGCAACAAACGCAACCCATGTTGAACCCTCTTATTCTAATGTTCTTAAGAACATTAGAATAAGAAAAGAGACGGGGATTTGTACGCCGGGTTTGTTACCTTGTGTTACGATAGCCATCATGGCTGATATGGCGAACAATGGCGATAAAAGCGACACAGCGAAGAAAGAAGAAGAGGTATTAGCGTTTTGGAACAAACGCGACATTTTCAAAAAAACACTCGAAAAAAAAGCACCGAAAGGCGAGTTCGTGTTCTATGACGGGCCACCGTTTGCAACCGGATTACCTCATTCCGGCTCGCTTTTATCATCTATCATCAAGGATGTTATTCCGCGTTACCAGACGATGCGTGGTCACCACGTGCGGAGGCGTTGGGGCTGGGATACGCACGGATTGCCGATAGAATCTTTGGTCGAGAAAAAGCTCGGTTTGAAAACGAAAAAAGACATACTCGATATTGGTATCGGGAAATTCAACGAGACCGCGCGCGGGATGGTCCTCGAGTATGTCTCCGAGTGGAAGCGCTATGTCGAACGCGTAGGCAGATGGGTTGATTTCGACAACTCCTATAAGACGATGGACAACACCTACATTGAGTCCGTTTGGTGGGGATTGAAAAAAATTCACGGACAGAAACGCCTCTACGAGGGAAACAAAGTCCTCATGTACTGTCCGCACTGCGAGACGCCATTGGCGAAAGCGGAAATCGCGATGGACAATACCTACAAAGACGTAACCGAAGAAGCCGTCACAGTGAAATTCAAAGTAAAAAATCCGGAAGACCACGGGCTTCCGCAAAACACGCATTTCTTGGCGTGGACGACGACGCCGTGGACCTTGCCCGGGAATGTCGCCTTGGCGGTCGGGGAGAGCATCACCTACGTTCTGGTTGAAAGGGAAGACGGCAAGTTTTTGCTCGCGAAAGACCGCTTTGACGGCGCTGGGGGAATCATAAAAGAATATCCCGGGGAGGAACTTATCGGCATTGAATACGAACCCCTGTATGGCATACCGAAAGTTTTGGAACACAAGGGGCAAAAACACGTCGTCCTCGCGGCTGATTTTGTCTCAACCGAAGAGGGAACCGGCATCGTCCACACGGCGGTCATGTACGGTGAGGACGACTTCACGCTCGGGCAGAAAGAAAATCTCCCGATGGTTCAGCTTTTGGACGCGTCCGGAAAATATAACGATGGCGCTCCGGAATTTGTGCAGGGCATGTATATCAAAGACGCGGAAAAGATAATCAAGAAGGACCTGGAGTCGCGCGGGTTGTTGTTTGAGAAAAAAAATCACACACACTCGTATCCGCATTGCTACCGTTGTGGCACGCCTTTGATATACAACGCGGTTGCGAGCTGGTTCATCGACATCCAGTCGGTGAAGCAGAAAATGATTTCGGAGAATGAAAAGATTACCTGGGTGCCGGAACACCTGAAGCACGGCCGCTTCGGCAATATCGTTAAGAACGCTCCCGATTGGACCATCTCCCGCAACCGCTTCTGGGCGAGCCCACTGCCCATCTGGAAGCCCGTCCGAATGGATCATCCGGGCGGAAAAAAAGATGGCACTCCCGTCGTTATCGGATCACTTGAGGAACTGAAAAAATACACAAAAAAATCAGGAAACCGCTATTTCGTCATGCGGCACGGTGAAAGTGAGAAGAACCTGAAAGGAATCATCAGTTACAAAATTGACGACGGATTCCATTTGACTGGAAAAGGCAAGCAACAGGCGAACGAGAGCGCCGAAAAATACAGACATATCGGTATCACACGCATTTATTCTTCCCCGTTATTGCGGGCGAAAGAAACAAGCGAGATAGCGGCACATGTTTTCACCATCCCATCTTCTGCGCTCATGGAGGACACACGGCTCGTTGAATACAATAGCGGAATTTTTAGTGGCCGCTCCGACAAAGAGTGGTGGAATGCCTATCCGGACGCGAATTTGTTGTTTGATACCGTGCCGGAGGGAGCGGAAACTCTCAACGACATGCGTCGGCGCTTCGGAGAATTTTTATATGAGGTTGAGAGTAAACATAACAACGAAAACATTCTTATTGTTTCCCATGAATGGCCCTTGCTCGCATTGCTCGCGGTGGCGCGAGGTGCCGATCGCGCCGAGGCGGCCGCCATTTTTAACCTCTCAAGTCATTTTGATAGAAAACCGGGGGCGTTGAATCCCGGAGAAATCCGCGAATTTTCTTTCACGCCGCTTCCTCATAACAAAAATTACGAACTCGACCTGCATCGCCCGTATATCGACGACCTTCCGCTTGTCGACGAAAAAGGAGAGCCAATGGTACGTATCCCCGAAGTTGTCGACTGCTGGGTTGAATCCGGTTCCATGCCGTTTGCGGAATACCACTATCCGTTTGAGAATAAAGAACTTTTTGAAAAACGTGCGCCGGGAGATTTTATTGCAGAATACATAGCGCAGACGAGAACGTGGTTTTACTACATGCATGCGCTGGGGGTTCTGCTTTTTAACCGACGCGCGTTTAAAAATGTCGTAACCACAGGAAATGTGTTGGCCGCCGATGGCACGAAGATGTCCAAGTCAAAAGGGAATTACACCGACCCACTGGTCGTTATCGACCGGTACGGAGCCGATGCCTTCCGCTACTACCTCTTAAGCTCTGTTGTCATGCAGGCGGAAGACTTCAATTTCAAAGATGACGATGTCAGAGACGTGCATAACCGCGTAGTCAATATATTGCGGAATACGTTTTCTTTTTATCGACTCTATGAAAAAGATTCGCCGGAACCAAGTGATACGAGCCCTCACATCCTTGACCGCTGGATTCTCGCGTGCCTAAAGGAGGTAACTGATTCAACGACAGATGCGTTTGATCGTTTTGATACGGTGCACGCGACACGCCCGCTAAAGGGTTTTATTGACGATTTTTCAACCTGGTATGTCCGTCGCTCACGGGAGCGCGTTAAAGGAGATAATGAAGAAGATAAAAAAAGAGCACTCGGAACGATGCGGTATGTCTTACGAGAGTTTTCAAAAATTATTGCACCCACTATGCCTTTTATTGCCGATGAAATATACCAAAAAGTTAAAACCGACTCGGATCCGGAGTCCGTACATCTTGCCGGATGGCCGCGCCGTGCGGAGAAAAATTGGTTCGGTATGTTTGCACATAAAAATATAAACACAAAACTCTTGTCCGACATGGCAGAGGTACGCCGTGTCGTTTCGCTCGGTCTTGAAAAACGCTCGTCCGCGGGTCTAAAGGTCAGACAGCCGTTGGGAACCCTGGCTACGAAGAGTAAGGTGGCCGTAGCGTTCGGAAAAGGATTGATTCTTGATGAAGTCAATGTGAAAAACGTTGTGTTTGACCCGACGCTTTCGGAAGATGTGGTGCTCGATACGACCATAACCCCCGAACTGAAAGAGGAGGGGGAACTGCGCGAGGTTGTCCGTGCCATCCAAGACATGAGAAAGAAAGCGGGTCTTTCGCCGCATGACGATGCGGTTCTGATTGTTGATTCGGTACACGAAGACATGATTGCTAAAAACTGGACGTACATCAAAAACGCCGCTCGCCTTACAGCAAAAGAAAAAGGAGAAACGCTCAATGTCAGAAAATCGTAATATCACTGTTCGGGGTGTCGTGATCGCACATCGGGGGGCGGGCGAAGGCAACCTTCGCGTGTCTTTATATTCAGACGCGCTCGGCCTTGTGGAATCAATCGCGCGGAGCGGTCGTGAAGAACGCTCACAACTCCGTTCGCATCTTCAGGAAGGAACCGTGGGCGTATTCACTCTTGTCCTTGGAAGGGACATGTGGCGCGTAACCGGTGTTGTTAATGCCCGCAATCTCTATTTCGACGGCATGGGGAAAAAAGGGAAGGAGTCTGTCGCTCGCGTGCTGGGGATGGTGCGGCAGTTTGTCCGCGGGGAAGGGAATGATCCCTACCTTTTTGAAGTGCTTTCGCAATTTCTTGCCGCGCTCCCTCGTTTGGAAACCGAAGAAATAAAAAATGCCGAATATCTTGTCGTACTCAGGATGCTCTCCGCTTTGGGATATGTGCAGGGCGGGGATTACATAAAAAGTTTCCTCGGCACAAACTATAATGCGGAACTATTCGATTCGGTCACTGCCTCACGGAGGATGCTGGTGCGTACTATCAATGAGGGCATGAGTGCGGCCGATCTTTCATAAGCTTTGGTATCATAGAGTGCATGCCCGACAATGATTCCCTGGATCGCCTTTCGAAAAAACTGAACACAAAGAATGTTTTGGATGGCATACGCCGTTCTCCACTTGCTGAACATCAAAGCAAGGCGCGGCACGGGTGGCAGGCGCCTCCCGGGGCCCCTCGTAAAAAGACACCGCGCCATTTCGGCGCCTTCGAACTGCTGTTCGGAGCTTCAGCGGTGTTTTTTGTCATTGCGCTTTTTGTGTCCGTTCTTCTCTTTGCATCCGGCAATAACACGGTTTCGACACGTAACGTCGATGTCGTCATATCGGGACCTACTGAAATAGGGGCAGGAGACACGTTGTCATTGCAGATTGCAGTCACCAACAGAAACGCCGTACCTATGGAACTTACCGACCTCATTGTCGAATTTCCACCCGGAACCCGCTCTGATGCAGATGTTTCAATAGAATTGCCGCGCATACGGGAGTCTCTCGGAACCATTGAACCCGGCGAAAGTATCAACAGAACTGTCCGCGCCGTTGTGTTTGGCGAGTCAGGTTCCGATATCGCCGTTAAAGCATCGGTCGAATATCGCGTCCCTTCGTCAAACGCCGTTTTTATCAGCGATACGAACTATTTGGCAAAACTCAACAAGTCCCCGGCGTCCATCGTTGTTGATGTTTTAAAAGAAGTGGTTTCAGGCCAACAGGTTTCCTTTACGGTTTCCGTGTTTTCAAATGCGCCGGACACGCTTCAAAGCATGCTTTTGCTGGTTGAATACCCCCCGGGCTTTTCGTTTGTATCGTCATCGCCGACCCCGGTTTCAGGGACGGCAGTGTGGGACATAGGTGACATAGAACCCGGAGGGAAACGATCGGTAACGATTAGAGGAACGTTTTCCGGTGAGGATGGGGATGAGCGTGTGCTTCATTTTTCTGCAGGTAGCAAGAAAGAAGGACGCAACGATGCAATATCGGCGCCGCTTGCCGCGGGGACAGGTACCGTGACCGTTGCCAAACCGTTCGTGTCGGTCTCGCTCGCCTTGGATGGTTCCGTTTCGTCGGAACAGGTGGTGGGACGAGGAAGGGAAATACGAGGAGATATCCGCTGGACTAATAATCTGCCCGTACGGATACAGGATGTTGAGATTGAAGTCGTCATAAACGGCGCTGTTCTGGATCGATCCAAAGTGAAGGCCGAACAAGGATTTTTCAAATCAAGTAATCAGACGCTCACGTGGAGCAGAGAAACACAACCGAAGTTGGCCGATGTCGCTCCCGGAGCTTCGGATGTTGCATCATTTACTTTTGCAACACTCCCGCAGACGGGCGGGCTATTCAGGAATCCGGAATTAAACCTCGTAGTGACGGTTCGCGCGCGTCGCTTGTCGGAATCGAATGTTCCCGAAACTGTCACTTCAAACGCAGCGGTGCATGTCTCGGTAGCAACCGATCTCGCGCTCAATACAGTACTTTCCAGGGGTTTCCTGTTTACCGACTCCGGCCCGATTCCACCGAAGGTAGACACGGAAAGCACGTACACGGTGCAGTGGATTGCTTCAAACTCGACGAACGCCATTGCGAATGCCTCAGTCTCCGCCGTTCTTCCGAGTTATGTGCGGTGGGTCGGAGCAGTCTCTCCCTCGAGTGAGAACATCTCTTTTAATCCGATTGGGGGGATCATTACGTGGAACATCGGGGATCTTACCGAAGGTGGCTCGAAAACCGTAGGATTTCAGATTGCGGTGACTCCGTCATTGTCGCAAGTGGGGACAACGCCGACATTGGTCGGGAATCAGCGAATCTACGGGTTTGACCGATTCTCACGAACCAACATAGAAGGGTCGGCACCGTCCCTCACCACGAGTTCATTTTCAACTCAGCAAGGCTCCGTGGTACCGTAACCTAGGCACATATATATCAGACGCTCAGAAAACGTTAAGATTTAGAGGAAGAAATGAAAGCACAAGAAGATAATGTAATGGAAAAAATAGTCTCTCTTTCAAAAAGGAGGGGGTTTATATTTCCCGGATCGGAGATTTACGGCGGTCTTGCCGGAACGTGGGACTACGGCCCTTTGGGTATTGCACTGAAGAAAAACATCGAGAATTTGTGGTGGCGCATGTTTGTCGAATCACGTACCGACATGTACGGGCTCGACGCCGCCATTCTCATGAACGAGAAAGTCTGGGAAGCGAGCGGGCACACGGGCGCGGGGTTTACCGACCCGGTGGTGGAGTGTGAGAAATGTAATTCACGGTGGAGGACAGATGCAATTGTTGAAGTTGGCAATATTGATGCAAAAACTGGCAAACACTTCTGTCCAAAATGTAAAAATATCTTAGGCACAAAAGACGAAATGTATGCAAAAACACGCCAATTCAACCTGATGTTCGAAACGAAAATCGGCGCCGAAGGAACGCAAAAATCCTACCTTCGTCCTGAAACCGCGCAGGGCATGTTCGTCAATTTCAAAAATGTCATCGATTCATTTCATCCGCGACTCCCATTTGGCATCGCGCAAATCGGCAAGGCGTTCCGAAATGAAATCGCACCGCGCGATTTCATTTTCCGTGTCCGGGAACTTGAAATAATGGAACTGGAATACTTTATAAAAGGACATGAATGGGAAAAACAGTTTGAATATTGGAAAAATGAAACACACCGGTGGTTCCAAGCACTCGGCTTCGAAAAAAGTGACATTCAGGAAATCGAGGTCGGGGGAGATGATCGTGCGCACTACTCGAAACGTACGATTGATTTCCATTTCAAATATCCGCACAAGTTCGACGAGATAGCGGGTCTCGCATACCGCACGGATTTCGATCTTAAAAACCATACGGAACACAGTGGTATCGCTCTCGAATATCTTGACCCCGACACGAATGAAAAGTTTATTCCGCATGTGTTGGAACCGACATTCGGCGTAGGCAGGCATGTGCTTGCCGTTATGACGAAAGCGTATACCGAAGACTCGCTGAGCGGAGAAACGCGTGTCGTGATGAAGTTCCCCGCACATCTTGCGCCGGTCAAGGCGGCGGTGTTTCCGCTCCTCAAAAACAAACCGGAATTAGCCGCCAAGGCGCGCGAAGTGTATGACGCTCTGAAGAAGGAAGTACCGCAGATTATGTGGGACGACAACGGTAACATCGGCAAGCGCTACAGGAGGCAGGACGAGATTGGTACGCCGTTTTGTATCACCATCGACTTTGACACGCTCGGTGAAAATCCGGAGCACATAAACACCGTTACCGTCCGTGATCGCGACACCGGGGAACAGGAACGACTCCCAATTGATGAAGCAATTGCTCGCGTGAGAGGAGCTTCAGTGCTACGATAGCGTGTATGGAGCGAGGCCCGCTCACCATTTCAATAACTCCGACAACCATCATCGCCGCTGTTGCGATCGTTTTGGGTGTCTGGCTTCTGTTTTTTCTGAAAGCTCTTGTCCTCATTGTGCTCACCGCGGTGGTTATCGCCTCAGCAATCGAACCGGGCGTGTTGTGGTTTATGAAACACGGCGCTCCACGGGCGCTGTCCGTTGCCGTGATCTACATCATTGTTACCGCCACTCTGTTCGGCGGGGCATACAATTTTTTGCCTCCTCTCATCGATGAAGTAACCAGTTTTGCGGCTATAGCCCCTCAATATTTAGGCGATCTCAATGTCGGATCGTTGTTTTCCGACCAGATTTCCGATCAAATCATAACGTCAACGAAGGAAGCGGTTAGCACCGGTTCATTCAATGGGACGCTCCTTCAATTTAGAAACATATTAAGTTCAACATCGGGGGGAACGTTCCGAGCGATTTCTTCTATATTCGGTGGCGTATTTTCGTTTCTCTTGGTTATGATCCTTTCTATCTATTTCGCATTGCAAGAAACCGGCATTGATGATTTTTTGAAAATCGTCACCCCGACAAAAAATCAAAAATATGTTCTTTCGTTGTGGAAACGGTCCCAGATTAAAATAGGTCTGTGGATGCAAGGTCAGCTCTTACTTTCGCTCATAGTCGGGGTGTTGGTCTTTTTGTGGCTTACGATTCTCGGTGTTCCATACGCGTTTCTCCTGGCGGTATTCTCTGCAGTTGCTGAATTGGTGCCCGTCTTCGGCTCTTTTATCGCGGCCGCGCCGGCACTTGCGCTCGCATTCTCCTCCGGGGGGGTACCGACACTGGTTCTTGTCGCCGGTGGGTACCTCATCATCAATTTGCTCCAGTCAAACCTCATGTATCCGCTCGTTGTGAAGAAGGTTGTCGGTGTCCCGCCTCTTTTGGTCATCCTTGCATTGATAGCCGGGGCGCAACTTGCCGGATTTTTGGGCGTTCTGCTTTCGGTTCCCATCGCCGCCGCGATCCAGGAATTGGTGAACGACGTTATAAAAGGGAAGGAAAGAGAAGCCGCACGCATTGCGAAAGGGTAACGTGAAGCCCATGAAGAATTTTTACCTGACGACAACACTGCCGTACGTCAATGCGGACCCCCATATCGGTTTTGCGCTCGAGTTGGTGCAGGCCGATTCGCTCATCCGTTTCCGGAAATCCCTCGGGCACGAGGTCTTTTTCAACACCGGGACCGATGAACACGGCCAAAAAATTTTTGAAGCGTCTGAAAGGGCGGGGAGAGATGTGAAGGAGTACGTTGATTATTATGCAAATGAGTTTAAGAAGTTGAAAGATGCTCTCGGGTTATCAGATGATTTGCATTTCATCCGCACGACCGATAAGCACCATGTGCGTGCCGCACAGGAGATGTGGGAACGGTGCAAAAAAAAAGGAGACATCTATAAGAAAGCATTCGAAGGACTGTATTGCATCGGTTGCGAGAAATTTCTTACGACGCGAGATATTGAAAATGGCTTGTGCAGTATCCATGCAACAGAGCCAAAGCCACTCAAGGAGGAAAATTACTTTTTTCGTCTGTCGAAATATCAAAAAGATCTCGAACAATATCTTTCAAACGGAGAAGCCATTGTTCCCGCATGGAGAAAAGAAGAAGCACTTGCGTTCGTCAAAGACGGCCTTGAAGATTTCTCGATCTCGCGGGAAAAGAAACGGCTGTCATGGGGTATTCCGGTTCCTGGCGACGATACCCAGGTCATGTATGTCTGGTTTGACGCTCTGACAAACTACATCTCGACCCTGGGGTGGCCGGAGGAGGAGGGTGACTTCAAAAAATTCTGGCAAGAAGGGCAGGTTGTCCAAATGGCGGGGAAGGATCAGGTTCGTTTTCAATCCATTATGTGGCAGGCAATGCTTATGTCGGCGGGCATAAAAAACACCAACCAGGTGTTTTACCACGGTTTCATAACCTCAGGCGGGAAGAAGATGTCGAAGTCGATAGGCAATGTCATCAGTCCGTACGAGTTAGTGAAAAAATACGGTACAGAAGCAACACGATATCTCTTGTTGCGACATGTACACTCAACGGAAGATTCCGATGTTACGTGGGAAAAACTTGATGAGTGGTATACAGCGGGACTGGTGAACGGTCTTGGAAATCTGGTTGCCCGTGTGATGAAACTTGCAGAACAACATCTCGAGGGATCTGTTGGTGCAGCAGACGTTCGTCCAATGCCCGATGTGTGGGATCCGATAGAGAAATTTGAATTCAATCGCGGCATGGATAGTCTGTGGAGTTACATTCAGGATTTAGATGGGTTGATTCAAGAACAAAAACCTTTTGAAGTTATTAAAAAGAATAAAGTTGCCGGGAAAAAACAAATACAGTTTTTGGTAACTGAAATTGCTCGGATAGCAAAACATCTTAAGCTATTCATGCCCGAAACAAGTAAGAAAATCCTCCAGGCGATCGAAGAAAATAAAAAACCTGGAAATTTGTTTCCTCGACTACCCTAAATGCCACGATATTTCGACATCCATTCACACATCCCGTTTCGGGACTATGATCAAGACCTCGAAGAGGTTGTCTCGCGCATGCGGGACGAGGAAGTGTGGACCATAACCGTCGGTGTCGATCATAAAACGTCTAAAGAAGCCGTTCTGTTCGGAGAGGAACGGGAGGGATTTTTTGCATCAATCGGATTACATCCGACGGGCACTCCTCTTGAATCTTTCCATGCACGCGAATATACGTCTCTGGTCGAACACCCTAAAACGGTTGCCATAGGGGAGTGCGGGATTGATTACTACAGGTTGCAGGGAGCAGGTGGCAGTGAGCAGCAAAAAGAAAAGGAGCGACAATGGGGCGTTTTCAAACAGCACATTGAATTTGCACTTGAATATGACAAACCGCTTATGATTCACTGCCGTCCCTCCAAGGGCTCTATGGACGCCTACGAAGAAGTAGCCGGCTATCTCGAATCCTTAATGCTTGATGTCCGACATCAAGCATTAAGGGGGAATATGCACTTTTTCGTGGGGAATGTGGACGTAGCGAGGCGGTTTTGGCGCTTAGGGTTCACCACCTCATTTACCGGCGTTCTCACCTTTACCCATGACTATGACGAGGTGGTGCGTGAAGCGCCACTTGATATGATTTTAACGGAAACCGATTCGCCGTTTGCCGCTCCGCAACCCTTTCGTGGCAAGCGCAATGAGCCCGTTTACGTAAAGTACGTGGTCGAGGCGATAGCCAAAGCGCGTCGGGCTGATGTTGAGAGCATACGGGAGGCGACTGTGTCGAACGCATTCAGGGTGTTCGGCATAAATAGCTAGAAATTGCGCCAAAAAACAACCTATGGTACGCTCTTCGGACATGACCCAACATAACGATACTCTGGAAGACACAACCGAGCTGGATGTCGACCTTGCCAATGTTGATGACGGCGATACCGAAGACGGCGCCGGCATCAGCGCCGTGTATGAGATTGGATACCATTTACTCCCAACGCTTCCCGAAGAATCATTGACTGAAGCGGTATCGAATATCACGAATGCCCTGAAAGAGGCGCATGCTGATTTTATCGGCGAGCGGTTTCCGTCGAAAATAGGTCTCGCTTATCCGATTTCAAAAAAGATTGGCGGAAGGAAGGAACATTTTGATTCCGCATATTTTGGGTGGATTGCATTCGAAATCCCAAGAGCATCGTTGGAGTCGATACAGGCGCTCTTTGAGGCACACACTTCCGTGTTGAGGTATCTTATCGTTCGGACCGACCGTGACGCGGTCGCGGCGGCAATGACAGGCGCTGTCGCTACTCCGGGTGGCGATATTGGAAAACCAAAGCGTGAAGAGGAGCAAGGGGGAGAAATGTCTGAGAAGGATTTGGATGTTGCACTTAAAAACATTGAAGACGATATAAAAACAGAAGAATAAAAAACATGTATCTCAACAAAGTATTTATTGTCGGCAATCTGACACGGGACCCCGAACTTAAAGCGCTTCCTTCTGGCGCGCACGTCGCTTCGTTCGGTATTGCGACAAACCGCGTGTGGAAGGATCAGAACGGAGAAAAAAAAGAAGCGGCGGAGTTTCATAACATCGTTGTGTTCGGTCGCCAAGCGGAAACCAGTGCTCAATATTTAAAGAAAGGGCAACAAGTTTTGGTTGAAGGGCGTTTGCAGACCCGGAGTTGGGAAAAAGAAGGTCAGAAACAATACCGAACAGAAATCGTCGCTGATCGCGTGCAGTTCGGCGCCAAAGGGTCAGGAGGAGGTTCATACAGTGGAGACACAGCGCAGCACTCGAAGCCGAAGTCAAAAAGTAGCGACACCAACGAAGAAGAGATAGCATATCCTTCGGAAGAGGTAAGTCCTGACGATATTCCTTTTTAAATAACAAACATGTCTGACAACAAACAAACGATGAATACGCTCCCTAAGTATGTCGATTACAAAAACGTCACCTATTTGAAAACGTTTTTGAATCCGCACGCACGCATGATGAGCGCCAGAAAATCAAAAATCCCCGCGAATCATCAAAGGAAAATACAATCGGCCATCAAACGCGCGCGATTCATGGCGCTTCTGCCGTATATCTCTCGTTAGTGAGTGTTACCAACGCAAAAAACCGCCCCTTCGGGCGGTTTTTTGTTACGACTTCTCCGCGCGTTCAACGTAGTCACCGGTTTCGGTGTTGATCCGGACAACATCGCCTTCGTTTATGAACATAGGCACGTTTATTGTCGCCCCGGTTTCCAAGACAACCTGTTTCGTGCCGCCCTGTACGGTGTTGCCTTTGATAGCAGGAGGCGCCTCCTTGACCGTAAGATCAAGTTTTATCGGCAGTGAAATGCCAATCACTTCGTTTTCGAACCGTTTGATTTCGACGCTGGAGTTCTGTTTTATAAAACGCACTTGTTCACCCACGGTCTCCTTGTCGAACGAAAATCGATTTTTAGGGTTGCCTTCTTCGCAGAACCAGTATTCCCCGCGGTTTTCGTACAAAAATGTGATATTCCCCGTTTCAATCTCCGCCTCGCTCACAGTCTCAGCTTGATGAAATGACACCTCGGTCACCTTGCCGGTTTTGAGATTTCGGAGCTTGGTCTGGTTGACCGGCTTTCTCTGCTGTTTTCTGAATACGTGAGAGGTAAGCACCTCATATGGCGCTCCTTCGTAGAGGATGACCTTTTTCGGGGTTATCTCATTATAGGAAAGTGTTGCCATGAAACCTTTGTATAAATGTGCCGGTAATGTAATAAGAGGGCCGATCAAGGGCCCCGTGTGGCATTACAATAGCAGATTCATGACTATTGCTCAAATTCGCTCATTGGGGTTTAGTGTAAAGGCAATGCATAACCTCTCGTCTTTGCCTGATGAAGAACTGCTTGAAGTTTCTTTAAAGAGCCCGGGGGCTTTCGAGGTTCTTCTCGGTCGTTACCAAAGTCAGTTTCTCTCACGGGCTCAGTCGGTCACCGGAAGCAGGGATGTGGCGGAAGATGTGGTACAGGAGACGTTTGTACGCATTTATCGCTTTGCTCCGCGTTTTCGGAAAGATGCGGGCAATTTCCGCGCGTGGGCGATCACCATATTGATGAACGTAGCGCGTACGCATTATCGAAAATTTGCACGTGACCGCGAATTTTCAGTAACGTTGAGTCCTGACCACTATGAATCTCTCGCGGATCATTCCGTCGAGACAAAAGAAGGGGATTCGGAATATGCGCGCGACGTGATTCAAAAAGCACTCGCTCACGCGCCACAGGACGTCGCACGCATTCTCACTCTCGCGTTTTTGGACGATCTTCCGTACAAAGATATCGCGAAAAAAGAGGGATTGTCAGTTGCCGCGGTTAAGACGCGTGTGCACAGGGCAAAAGCGGTTCTTAGAAACATTATTAACGGTTCACCTTCTTAATATTTATTATATGCACACAAATGAAGAGATACGGAAAAAGATCATGGCCCGGGTCTATCTCATGTATTTTTTCCGTCAAATCGGTCAGCCGGCGATACGTACAGGGATCTTTGCAGTAGCGGCGCTTACCGCGCTTTCTTTTGTCTCAGTGCCTCATGTCATTGCCAATGTCGCGCATGTAAATACCGTAACCGGCGTGATTGCCTTTTTTGTATCCGCGTTCCTCAAGACGGAGTTTTTTGTACAGTTCGCTCTCGTTGTCACAGGACTTATCGGTGTATGGAGTGTGGCTGATATCCTTACAAAACATTCTTTTGCCGAAACCGCACACGCGGTGTAATTTTTTCACGCATTTTTCTCACGTCGTCCTTCTCTCTATGCACGCAATGACTTGATATATCAAGTCATTCGGATTACACTATTTGTATGAAGATACGGATGCAAAAATTATCCAAACAACAACGTATTGAGACGCTCGACTCGCTTTACACAGCTGCGTCGTCGGTTAAAGGGAGGGCTGCCATGAAGTTGTTTCTTCGTGATCTACTCACAGAAAGTGAGAGAGTTATGCTCGGCAGGCGTATTATGATCGCGCGAAGATTGATTTCTGGGGCGACCCACCGTGAGATTGCTGATGAAATGGGAGTTGGTACTGACACTGTGTGGCGGGTAGACACATGGCTCAAAGACCAAATGCCAGGGTACGAAGAGGCGATTAAAGGTCTCGAGAAGGAAACAACAAGACGGAATACGGTTCGCGCTCGAAGAGTAAGCATGCACCCGCTTGCCGTACTGAAACGGAAGTACCCTCTGCATTTCCTGCTCTTTCCGTGGCCGAAAGATCTTTCATAGATACTTTTTAGTCCGCATGTAAACTGACTTGATATATCAAGTCAGTTAAAGTTGGGCATTGCGTTTAAAAGTTTTGTTGGTGGTGTGGTGTGATGTGTGCACGATGACTTGATATATCAAGTCATTGGTGGGGAGTATTTTTAAAGTTTAAAAACTACAGATATAACAGACTACAGATATAACAGCACTGCAGAAAATACGCCCTCACGTCATAAGGCGTTAGAGAAAGGGGATGAGAAAAGAGTTTTTTCTGGTTATTCTCCTCCTGCGAGTTTTGCTTTGATTTCTTTTAACAGTTCGTTCGAGATTTTCGTATTCTCTTTCAAGAATGTACGCGTTGCATCATAACCTCGGGCAAGCGGAGTCTCCCCGTATTTGTACGAGGCGCCAGACTTTGACACTAGGCCGTATTTTTCACCCAGAGCAATCAGTTCTCCTTCGCGTGAAATACCTTCGTTGTACATGAGGTCAAACTCGGTCACCCGAAACGGCGCCGCTACCTTATTTTTGACTACTTTCACCCGAACGCGACCGCCGACAACCTCTTCGCCTTTTTTGATCTGGGCGATGCGTCGGATATCGAGCCGTACCGATGTGTAAAACTTCAGCGCTTTTCCGCCCGGCGTTGTTTCCGGATTGCCGAACATGACGCCGATCTGCATACGGATTTGGTTGATGAAAATTACGACGGTTTTCGATCGTGCGACGATTGCGGTCAGTTTGCGCAATGCTTGGCTCATCAGACGCGCTTGCTTGCCCATATGCGATTGACCCATCTCTCCTTCAATTTCATCTTTCGGTGTGAGCGCTGCGACCGAATCGATGACGACGACATCAATTTTTCCGGAGCGGATTAAACTTTCGGTAATCTCAAGGGCTTGTTCGCCGGTATCCGGCTGTGAAACCAAAAGATCATCCGTCTTCACGCCGAGGCGTTTTGCATAGTCGGGATCAAGCGCATGCTCCGCATCCACGAACGCACACACACCGCCTTTTTTTTGCGCCTCTGCCGTTATGTGGAGCGCGAGTGTTGTTTTCCCGGACGATTCAGGACCGAAGATTTCAATAATCCTGCCTCGGGGAACTCCGCCGATACCCAAAGCCGCGTCCAATCCAAGCGAACCCGTGGGGATTGCATCAATACCCACCTTGGGTCGCGCTCCCAGCGTGGTGATAGATTCCTCTCCGAATTTTGTCTTGATGCTCTGTATTGCATCCTCTATCGCTGTTTTCTTGTCGGATGACGGCGGGGTCCTTGGTTCAGTTTTTTTCTTCGCCATACTCTTCGTTTTGTTTTTTGTTATCGGTTATAAATGTTACAGTCTCTGTTTTTTCACGACCAAAACGGTCGCGGGCTTTTATTACCAAGGCAGTATACCCTGCCGGGTAAGCTCGATACACCGCGAATTTCCCTTCTTCAGAAAGAGGGATCGGCTCGCCGTTTATCTCAAGGAATGCAACGCGTTTTGTCGTTCCGCTTATCTTCGTAATGCCCTCAACAACAGGAGTCTGTGGTTCAAGGATCGAAAATGACGGCCCCTCAATGAGAGGTAGCGAGACAAACAGCACGTACCCAAGGAGTATGAGCCCGAGTCCGGCGCTTACAATCATCACTGCACGGCGCGGAGTGAAAGAAAACGGGCGGGGAGTCATGTCTCGTTGTCCTCTTCTTCGTCACCATCTTCTGCATCTTCTTCTGGTTCGTCTGTTTCATCGGATCGTGTCAGTACGTCGCGTGGACGCGCACCATCGGCGGGTCCGATGATTCCTTTGTCTTCGAGAATATCCATAATGCGCGCGGCGCGCGCATACCCTATTCGCAACTTGCGTTGTAAAAACGAAGTCGACGCTTTGCCCGCTTCTTCGACCGTGCGTTTTGCTTCGTCAAACAGATCATCGTCAACGTCATCTTCCAGCGAGGTTGAGAAGAGTGCATTCGGCGATTCAGCACTGCCGCTACTCAATGTGATCAAGTCGACCGACGGTTCGTTATGTGTGCGGATGAAGTCGACGACATTTTTGACTTCTTTTTCGGAGATAAACGCGGTTTGTATACGATGCGGTTTACCCATTTCCGCCGATTGATACAGCATGTCTCCCGCACCTAATAATTTTTCCGCGCCGGCCGCGTCAAGAATTGTCCGCGAATCAATTTGGCTCGCAACCTGTAGAGCAATTCGTGCCGGCACGTTCGCCTTAATGAGTCCGGTGATGACGTCTACCGAAGGGCGCTGTGTTGAAAGGACCAGATGAATACCGACTGCCCGTGACATCTGTGCGAGTCGTACCACAGCCGCTTCAAGTTCGCGCGGATACGTCTGCATGATGTCGGCAAGCTCGTCGATAATGATGACTATGTACGGCATCTGATCCGGGGCCTCTCCGTCTCCTTCCTTCCATTTTGAAACGACATTTTCATGATACGAGTGAATGTCACGCGCGGAGTGCGATTCGAGGAGATTGTAACGTCGCTCCATTTCCTTTGCCGCCCACTTCAAGGCAAGGATGGTTTTTTTCGGATCGGTGATAACAGGGGTTAAGAGGTGGGGGATTGCGTTATAGAGCGTCAGTTCAACCCGCTTCGGGTCGACCATAATCATGCGCAGGGTGCCTGGTCCGTTACGGTACAAAAGGGAAGTGATGAGTGTATGAATAGCGACCGATTTCCCCGAGCCGGTCGCTCCTGCTATGAGGATATGTGGCATTTTTGCGATATTGGCAAAGTGCGACGAGCCGGCAATATCTCTGCCCAGCGCTACAATAAGCGGTTTCTGATCATTGGCAAATTTTGAATCACCCAAGAGCGTTGCCAATCCGACCGTTGCTTTGCGTGTGTTGGGAACTTCAATACCGACCAGCGACTTACCCGGAATGGGGGCTTCAATGCGGACAGGATGCGCGGCAAGTGCGAGCTCGAGGTTGGTCTGCAGAGAAACGATTTTTTGCAGACGTACTCCTTCAGCGGGTTTGAGGGCATACTGAGTAACCGACGGGCCGATTGAAACCTCATCCATCTCGACCGTGATACCGAAATTTTGCAGTGTCCGCTTAATGAGATTCGCATTCGCTTTTATGTCGCCAACCTCCGGTTTTCCTTTATCCCGCTCCAGAAGTGAAAGGGGAGGGGGGCTGTAGGCACTATCAACAGGCGCAAATGAGACTTCTTTTAAGGACTCGTCGTCGGGGATGGGAACCTTTTGTTTCTTCTGGCTCTTTTCGCGCCGCGGTTTTTCTTCGCTCTCTCCTTCTTCCTCGACTTCATCTTCATCGTCGTAACCCCCGCGTATCGTCACCGTGTCATCTTCCTGTTTCGCATTCTGTTCGCGTTTCTTGAGGAATGGAATGAGCGACAGTACGTCCGGAATGCCCAAAGGAGTGTCAAGGGCAAGCAAGGTGCCGACAATCGCTATGCCGGTAAAGATGATTCCGGTGAATGTTGTTTCAAACAAAGAAACGAGCGGTACGGCAACCCAGTGGCCGACAATGCCCCCGTATTCGTTTACCAAGGACAACAGCGCTATGCCGGCAACGAAAAGGACAACGGCTCCCAAAAGACGGGACCCGCCAAATCCCTCGTGCCCTCGTTGTCTCACTAACCCGATGGTGAGCAGGAAGAAGGAAACCGGCAGTAAAAAATAACCAACCCCAAAGAGTGTCGTCAACCCTTCATAGAGGAAGGTGCCTACCGGACCACTTTTTCCTAAAGGGGCGAGGAGGAAAAGGACAGCAATAATACCGGAAAGAATAGCGTAAATACTGCGAGCCGTTTCAGGGCGCAAATCGAATGACAAACGAGGACCTTCTTTCTTCCGCGCCCGTCTCTTTCTTTTTGCCATGCGAGGAATTTTACCACGTCGAGCGAGGAGCGCGTGGACGAGTCTTCTCGCCCACAGCGTCCGAGCGACGACGTGGCGCAGGTTTACCACGTCGAGCGAGGAGCGCGTGGACGAGTCTTCTCGCCCACAGCGTCCGAGCGACGACGTGGCGCAGGTTTACCACGTCGAGCGAGGAGCGCGTGGACGAGTCTTCTCGCCCACAGCGTCCGAGCGACGACGTGGCGCAGGTTTACCACGTCGAGCGAGGAGCGCGTGGACGAGTCTTCTCGCCCACAGCGTCCGAGCGACGACGTGGTGCAGGTTTAACCACGGCCTGTTTGGACGCCCCGCTTAAGAAGCGTCACACAAGAAGGAAAGACACACTATTTTTGAGAGTGAGTTGCCCCATATCGTTATTCGTGTCGCGGACATTGTATCGGCTTGCATCGGACAGTTTATCGGGCGTATAATCGGTGCTCAACAGACAATCTTCGGTGTCCCTGAATCATTCATTTTATGACTGATATCCTTAAAGACGGGAATAAAGACGTCCCTGATAAAAAGCAAAGAACTCTGGAGTCTATCAGCAGTTTTCGGAATTTTTTTTCTAACGAGTATCATACATTTTTAGTACAAAAATCAGAACGTCTTGCTTCTGCCCTTTACATCATCACCGGGTTTATTCCGGCAGAAGAACCTGTCCGATTAAAGTTACGGACACGGGCGCTTGACCTTATAAGCTGTTCTGCTGATGCGCATGGCCTTTCCGGCGTGGGTATTGATACCTTTACCTCGCGTTGCACCGAAATAGGATCATTGCTTGAAACGGCTCTGAGCGCCGGCCTTATTTCCCATATGAATGCGCGTCTTATCTGTGATGAATATGCGTCATTGGCACACTTCGCAAAAAATGAACGAGGAAACATAGCAGAAACCAATGATGTCACAGAATCGGACATTCAAAATAAATTTCTTCCGCAACAAACGGTGTTTAAAAGCCAAATCCATAACTCCACATCATCAAGGACATTCAAAAAGACAAATGGTGTTCCGAAGAAGCGCCAATCAGACAGAAGAGCATCAATTCTTGCCCTTTTCAAAAACAAAGACGGTATATCCATAAAGGACGCGGCATCGTCGGTTATTGGGTGCAGTGAGAAAACGATCCAACGAGAGCTCCTATCCCTGGTTCAGGAGGGGGTGCTCACCAAAGAAGGAGAAAGGCGCTGGACCGTTTATAGGAAGGTATAAAAAGCATGGAAAATTTGTCCTCAAGGGTATAAAGGTCCACCTTTCAACACATGCCATAGGAGGTAGTTCCCCTCAGCTCGAGATTTCTTTACTTTCCTGTGTTTTTTGCTACTATTTCCGGTGTGGTCAGTTTTGTAGCCAAATAGAGAAATAAGGACCCCGAGAGGGGATTTTTGGCTATATTTGTCCACACATGGTATGCCTTGCGCATCTCAGTTGAGGTCGTTGCGCATATAATGTAGTGAACTCCCGAATTCAGTATGGGTTGCGCTTCTTAGTGTGTAAGAGGTCAACGATCCCGAACCACCGAACATTGACATCATTCATACGCTGAAGTTGCCGTTGAGATACCATGGTCGGCGTCCCCATGTCTCCTTAAATTTCTTAAGAGGAGCATCGACGTCATTCTGTAAGGAAGCACTGTCCCGTTTCGTCTGTATGTCCGCACGACCAATTCCTTCCCTTACCATTGATCCCGCCGTATCGAAAGATATATCGGGTTGATGGAATCAGTATTTATTTTTTCTCGAGAGAAAAAATAAATATCTTGTTGTGCCTACCGTTAAGCAAGCGAGCGAAGTAAGAATTTTATTTTTATTTCCGAGCAAGCGATGACGGAAAGTACAACACCTTGTTGTGCTTATTATCAGATATGCGATTCCGATTTTTCGAAAGAGAATTCGGGATACACGTACGAATCTCAAACATTTTATAATTAGAGAAACTCGTACGCATCACATTAGAAAATTATTAAAAGCTATGACATCTATTATTGCAAACAAATCTGTCGTGAAAATTGCGGCGGTTGTTGTTGGGGTGGCATTCTTGTTCTCGCTCGCCATGCCTGCGCATGCGGCGCTGACAGAAAGTCAGATCCAATCAATTCTCTCGCTCTTGCAGTCGTTCGGTGCTGACGCATCGACCGTTGCGAACGTCAACGCGTCACTGCGCGGGCAAGCGCCTACGGGCGGCACATCGGGCGGCTCTTCGGCTTCCTGCTCGCAGTTCACGCAAAATCTCACGCTCGGCTCAACCGGCGCTGACGTTCAAGCGCTCCAAGTGCTCTTGAACGCAAACGGTGCGCAGGTTGCGGCTTCAGGCGCAGGGTCTCCCGGCAATGAAAGCCAAACATTCGGCCCATTGACTCAGGCGGCACTTGCGAAGTGGCAAGCTGCACACGGTGTTACACCTCCAGCTGGCTACTTCGGCCCTATTACCCGCGCGGCACTCGCATCATCAGGTGCGTGTGGCGCAAGCTCAACTGGTGGCACAACCCCCCCGGCTCCGGCAGGCTCCGGCTTGACCGTATCCGCGGGAAATCAGCCCGCGAACGCGCTTGCTCCGCAAGGCGCATCGCGCGTCCCGTACACCCGATTCAACGTGACCGCCGGCTCTGACGGCCCCGTCACCATGAACTCGGTCGTTGTCCAGCGCGTCGGCCCCGGTTCGAACGCTTCGTTCGCCGGCGTCATTCTGGTCGACCAGGACGGCAACCAGATAGGCACCGACAAGAGCTTCAACTCGAACGACCAAGCGACTGTCGGCGAGGCGGTAGTCATTCCGGCAGGCCAGACCCGCTCATTCTTGATTGCGGGCAACATGAACACGTCGCTTGCATCAACTGTTGGTGAAGCGCCGGGTATTTCCGTCATCAACATCAACACGTCGGCGGCGGTCTCGGGCTCGTTCCCAATCACTGGTGCGTTCCACACGAACAACTCAACTTTGGTCGTGGGTTCTGTTACCGTTGCGCAATCGAACGCGAACGCGACCAACGCGAACGCGACGAAAGAAATCGGCACTACGGCCTACAAGTCGGGTGGCTTGCGTCTGACCGCGGGCTCCGCCGAGGACCTTCGCTTCAAGATGTTGCGTTACAACCAGACAGGCTCTGTCTCGACCGTGAACGACCTTGCGAACCTCAAGATCGTGGTTGACGGCACCGCCTACCCAGTTACGATCTCCGCGGACGGCAAATACGTCAGCGCGAACTTCGGTACCGGTATTCTGGTTCCTGAAGGCAACTCCGTCGAGGTGTACGTCCAGTACGACATCGTCGGTGGCAATTCGAACAACCGCACCGTCATCTTCGACGTCGATGAAACAACCGACATTCTCTTCGAGGGTGTAATCTACGGCTACGGCGTTTCGCCAGCGGCGTCTTCAACGGCGGTTCCGACGTCACGCGGTACCTTCACCATTACGAACGGCACCCCGTACGTCTACGACACGCAGGTCACCATCTCGGGAGCTTCGGTTACCTCGATTGCGAAGGACAACACAGTCCCTGCGCAGAACATTGCGGTCAACCTTTCGAACCAGCCTTTGGGCGGTTACATCGTTGACATCAAGGGTGAGGCGATTACGGTTCAGAGTACGGTCTTCTCGGTCGCAACGACCTCGGGAGCCGGCCGCCTGACCAACGTCTCCATCGTTGACGAGAACGGCGCGACCGTTGCGGGTCCGGTGGACCTTCCGGCGACCGCGAGCGGCTCGGGCACTTTGACCTTCACAGACTCGATCACCTACCAGCCGGGCATACACAAGTATCAGCTCCGCGGCAAAATCGCGGCCGGCTCGACGAACAACGCGACCTACATCATCTCGACAACTCCGTCTTCGCAGTGGACCAACGTCAAGGGCGACATTACGGGTAACACCATCTCGCTCTCCGGAAACGGATTGTTCTCGATGAACACCATGACCATCAAATCTCCGACGCTCGTCATCAGCCGCGCATCATCGCCTGCTTCGCAGACAGTGGTTGCCGGCGGCACGTCGGTACTTATGGTTAACTTCCAGCTCGACGCAACAGAGTCGGGCGAGGACGTTCGCCTCTCGTCGTTCCCCGTTCTCGTCGAAGCGGACTCTGACAACAGCACGACGGAAGGTGACTACGACCTCCTCACCAGCTGTCAGTTGTTTGACGGCTCGCTTGGCCTTAACACCGGTTCGAACGTCTTGAACCCGACAGGTGCAACGACGACAGCCGACTACACAGCAACGGCAACCTTCGACAACCCGGTGGTTGTTTCGAAGGGAGGCGTCAAGACCCTCGGCCTACGCTGTAACATCTCCGCTTCAACAGCAAGCGGTGACACGTTCACGTGGGACCACGGCGCGATTGGCACCTTCTCCGCGACGGGAGCCGTCTCGGGTGAGGCAATCACCGAGACCCAGGGTGGCGACTCCGACATTGTTGTAACCGTTTCGACCGGCTCGACCACGGTAACGACCGACGCGTCGTCCCCGGGCTACAAGCTCGTTTCGGCCGGCCAGACCGATGTCGTGGTGGCCGCGTACAAGTTCCGCGCGACCAACGAAGCGGTGAACTTGACTAAGCTCGGCCTTACACTTACGAACACGGCATCGTCCGCTCCGGGCGATTTGGTGAAAGTAACCGTCTACGACGGCGCAACGCCGCTCGGAAGCGCGTTCTTCACCGGTTCGAACACAACGGCAACCTCGACCTTCTCTTCGGCGGTTCTCTTGCCGAAGGATCAGGACAAGACCTTGACCGTGAAGGCCGACCTCTCGAATATCGGCGTCTCGCAATCTGTCGCGTTCTCCGGCCACCTTCTTGCGGTTGACTACTTGAACGCAGAGGGTGTCGGGGCTGAATCCGGCATTACGCAGAGACTCGGTGTATCCGCCGGCTCGACGGCGGTTGCGGGAGCCCGCATCATGAAGTCGTTCCCGACCGTTGCGAAGAGCTCACTGCCTTCGACCGGTATCGCGGACGGACGCTTGATGCGCTTCGCGGTAACTGCGGACTCGCAAGGTCCGGTAAGCGTTACGGAGTTCAACTTCACCTTCGCGACGACCACGGCGACTCTGTCGAACGTGAACGTCTTCGCGTATGAAGACGCGAACTTCTCGAACTCGGTGTCCGGACTTGTTTCGGGAGCGTTCAACAACAACCTCTCGAACTCGCTCGGTGCATGGGCGGACTCGACGACTAACTTCGAGTTCACCGCGCACAACGGAACAGCATCGTCAACGCTCCAGATTCCTGCCAACGGCACCCGCTACTTTGAAGTACGCGGTACCGTCACCGGTTCGGCTTCTGGCGCTTCGATCACGACGACCTTGAAGGGGGCTTCGGCCTTCGTTACCGGCACTACGCCTACCGCTAGCGGGACCAACCCGTTGGCTACGGCGGCAAGCGCAAACTTCGGTAACGACTTCATCTGGTCGCCGAACTCGACGACGACGTCGGCTCGTGCCGACCTCGACTGGACTGGCGGCTTCAACGTCTCCGGTCTCCCGTCGAACGGCCTCATCGAAACACGCTCCAACTAATCTCTAGTTAGAGCAGGTCTTCGGACCCCGGCTATCACTTCGGGATAGCAACAAAAACCCGCGCATGTGCGCGGGTTTTTGTATGGGGCAAGAAGATTAGTTTTGTTTACTGGCCATCCAGAATGCCCCAAAGCTTTGCTTTGGGGCTGAATGGACACATTAAAAAGAGCCGCGGAGGCCGCATCCTTATCCGAGATATCTACCCCGGTCCCCGCAGCAGACTGACCGATAGATGTTTTTAATGCCTCGTAGCTCTGCTGCAGGGTAGTTTACGAGGGAGAGTTCGGATACAATGTGCCGTATGATTCAAAAACACATTCTTGCCGTTGTCGCAATTGCGGGCGCGGTTATTGTTCTGGGGGGTATATTTTTCCTCTTTGTGGTACAGCCGAACGTGGTGCGTGCACCAACTGAAACCGCCAATTCCACCCCGCGGTCTGATGAGCAAGTTCAGAATCCCGGCAATCAGGGTTATACCATCACCCAACTTCCTGTTGATGACATTCGTTCGCAGATGCCGGACTTGTCGCGGGACATAGTATTTGATAATTCGATTCCGACAGAGGTGCAGATGAGTTTGACTGAAAAAGCACGTTCGCTTAAGGCGGTGCTCACCGATGACCCGACGCGTACTGATTTGTGGTTCAACCTGGCGATTGTGTACCACTCGGCGAATGATTATGACGGCGCACGCGCGGTATGGGAATTCTTGATCAAAGTAGTCCCGGAAGATACGACATCCTACGATAACCTCGGCAAGCTCTACCACTTCTCGCTTCATGATTATCCGAAAGCCGAGAGCTATTTCAATCAATCGCTTGCAGTCAATCCGAACCTCATGACTCCTTATTTGGAATTGTTTGAGCTGTATCGCTATTCATACAAGACCGACACGACCAAAGCGGCTGACATCATACACAAAGCTATTGCAAAATTTCCCGGAACGCTCGATTTTCACGTTCTTTTGGGCGACTACTACCGCGACCGAGGTGATGTTGTCAAAGCAAAAGCAGAATATCTCACCGCCATGGATCTGGCGCGTACAGCAGGGGACGTATCGCGGATAAACGCGATAGGGGAATCAATCTTAAAATTACCACAATGAGGTTTTTCACGAAGAAAAAATCAGGGGAAAATCAAGACAATCTTCCGAAATCCGAAAACAACAAAGAAAAGACAGTTTTTACCAATGATTTTTTCAAATTGTTGCTGAGCTTCTCTCTCCTGATTTTGGTGAGCGTTGTGGTGTTGACGTACGTCTCAAAAGTGACCCCGTGCGAAGCGAAGGGCACGGACAGTCAGCCCGACCTCTCCTCTGACTGCCTGCACTAGGAATTCACTATTTGCATCGCGCAACGTTGTCTCCCCCAAAACACCACCAACCACTCCTTCCCATTGCCGCCCGTACCTCCCCACCACCTCAATCTTTCCAATTGTCTGTTATTTTTTCTGCACCTCCATCACTGCTACCACCACTTACAACCAGCCCCACCAACTATGTCCGTACGGACATAGTTGGTGGGGCTATCTATTTGCTAAGCCAAATCTCTCCCGATACGGTGCGTCGTATTCAATGGTGTCGGCAATCAAATAACGCATATCTTTCCCAATTTTGAAATCAGCTTTGAGCATGGCAATAAAATCTTCACAATCATACGGATAAATCCACACGCTTTTTTGGAGCAAGACAAACCCGACCGCATGTAAGCTACGGCGCACTTTTGCGCGCAATCCTTTTCGGTAGTCGGGAATATCAAAAATGAGAACACGCCATCGCCTGTCCCACCGCTTCGGTTTCGGAAGTCCGTGGCCATATATTTGCATTTTTTCAAAGACTTTTATCCCGCTCGGCGTCATGCGCAAAAATCCGTTTTTTCGTGTGAGTAATCCTTTTTTTATAAGGCGATTTCGGGCTCTGTTGATTGATTCTTCCTGGCGTTTGAAAGGTAAAAGATCGTATTTTTTCATCACACCGATTACGTTCGGTGCCACCAACGCAATGCTTAGCGCACCGGAAATGGTAATTGTTTCCAATATTAATTTTTGCAAATCCCTCTTCTTTTTACGTTGTATGCTGTTCTGTTCCAGTTTTCCCATACACTAACTATGTCCGTACGGACATAGTTAGTGTATTTTACAGGAATATTTGGATCCTTGCCTTATTATCCACTGTTGTGGCAAGATGGCGGGCAAAGGAATGAAGAAAAGCACCCTCTATTTTGTAGTGGCTCTGCTCATAGGTGTACCACTTGGCGCGCATGCTGAGTTGGTTATACCAGAACCCCCTCCACCCTCTTTTGTTTCGTTTACATTCAATGATGCGGAAGCTGATGCTGAAATATCCTCCACAACACCGTCAGTCGTGATTTCCGTTTCGACAGACGAAGATGTATATTTCACCCGGCTCTCAATCTGTCCCGAAACAGCTGATCCCTGTGACGCAAATTCTTCCGTAGCATTTTTCAGTCCTGACGCGACTACCACCATGATGACGAACACATGGGACGGTACCACGATATCTGGAGCTTATGCTGATCCCGGGGTGTACCGCGCAACTGTTCGTTTTTACCGTTATGCAATTCAACCCGAAGCACTTGAAGAAACTGCTCCATTTTTTATCCACATAAATACTGGATTAAACCCCGACGGTTCAAACGAAGTATCCGCGACTTCACTGCCCACCCTTTCTTTTCTGCTGAACAATATAGATGGTAACGCAACCATTGCCTCAACCACTCCGGAAGTTTCGATCGCTGTTTCAGCCTCCGACATAGTATATTTTTCACAATTATATATCTGCCCGGAATTGCAAACGCTGTGTGACGATACTTCCAACACCATGTTTTTTGATATTAATGCAACGTCGACCGAGTTTTCAAGAATGTGGGATGGAACCGCCTCATCAAGCGAATCAGTCGGTGGAGGATATCGCATTGTTGTCCGTTATTTTGCATATGATGTTTCTCCGGATGTCGCGGAGTCGACCGCAACGTCAACTGTCTTTGTTGTGGTTCGTGATATCCCAACTGAGGAAGAACCAGAAACGCCTCCACCACCTCCTGTTCCCACGTATACATTAATTCCCTCCGGCACCATCACGTCAGATCAAACATGGATCAAGGAAGGGAGCCCTTATGTCATTGAGGGTGCTGTGTCATTCCTGCAATTTCGATCGTTTACTATCGAACCGGGCGTGGTAGTCAAATTTAAACCGGGAGCAACGCTTTCTGTACACGCCAGCACACCGCTCACGATCGCCGGAACCAAAGACGAGCCCGTCATCTTCACCTCGTTTAAAGATGACACCGCAGGCGGCGATACGAACAATGACGGCGCCGCTACGGAACCCGCACCTGGCGATTGGGGGTACGCTTCTTTTGGTGCAGGTTCGTTGAACAACCAAATGGATGTCCGTTATTTGCAAGTGCGTTATGGAGGAGGTGTGACGTTTCTTCCGTTCAGCGTGCACCCGGCGCTTGCGCTTACATTCCAATGGTTTCAGGGTTCATCCGGTGTTTCTTATGACATTGGCACCATAGCGGTTTCACATAGTGCCGATGTCGGGCTCTACGTGCATGTCGGTAGAAACAACAACCTCTCCATTTCAAATTCAAGTTTTCACGATAATGCGACGTTTGGTGTCTTAAAGGCCGCGGTGTTTGGTCGCCGCAACTTTGATGAAACGGGGTCTCTCAATTTGTCCGGATCTTGGTGGGGGAGCGACACAGGCCCAACTCATACCACGCTCAACCCTGAGGGGGTTGGAGACGCGATAGACGGAACAAAAATCTCTCTCAATTCGTGGCTTCCTGAAGACCCGTTCATTCTCAAATCAAGCACGCCCATTCGTTATGATTGCTGTTCATCTGTCGTCTTCTTACCGGGCTTCGAAGGGAGCATCTTAGCAAGTGGTTCGAATACGTTGTGGCCACCAACCTTTGGCGACGTCAGTGGCGACTTGGAGAAACTTGCTTTTGAAGACGGTCAGCCGGTTACTAATAATGTGGTGGTTGACGGAATCTTGAATAACTTTCTTAGCGTGCCGGTGTACCAGGGCTTCAGTGATTTTATGGATGGGTTGAGCGTCATCAACGGCGAAACTGGTACTTCTACCATCAAGGCGTGGAAACCGCTTGCTTATGATTGGCGCTACGGCCCGGACGAGATTGTAGGAAATCCTATACACATCTCCGACGGAGACATCAATCTAGTTCAGGAAATTGAAAACCTTGCCGCAAACTCATACACGGGGAAGGTAACGCTTGTCGCTCACTCCTACGGCGGCCTTGTGGGCAAAGCCCTCATCAAAAAGCTTGCGGAAGAAGGCAAGGCAGATCTCATCGACACATTCATCATGGTCGGCACCCCGCAACTCGGCACGCCGCAGGCGGTGGCGGGATTGCTGCACGGCGACAGGTCGGACTTCGGTTTTGATCTATTTGGAAGGAGAATCGTCACATTTGTGAGTAAAAATCAGGCGCGCGATTTAGGTGGTGTATTACCAAGCGCGTACACACTCCTACCTTCGTCAGCATACTTCCAGCGTGTTCTTGATCCGGTCCTATTCTTTGATTTGGGCGGGCCGAAGAGCGGCGAGTGGCGCGCCGTGTACGACAAAGACAAGGGCGTTACGACGTACAACGACATGATTTCATTCCTCACGGCCGCACTCGTGCCACGCACGGGCGGCATCCTTGGGATGCCGAAGACATTGAATTCGTCGCTCATTGCAAAAGGCAAGGCGGTGCACGATACATACGATTCCTTCGGGTTTCCCGAAACATTGCGCGTTGTACAGTTAGCCGGCTGGGGGTTGCCGACTATTAAGAACGTCACTTACTCGGGTGGCATTGCAAAAACGACACACAGCGTTAAGTTTACGACCGAAGGAGATAAGACAGTGGTGTACCCGAGCGCAATCGCTACAGATGCGGAAAAATATTTCTTAAATCTAGACATTTACAACGTCGATCCAACCATCGGTGATTTCAGTCATATAAACCTACTTAATCTTCCACCAGCACAAGACACATTGAAATTCATATTTACTAATATTCCAGTTCGCACTTCAATTTTTGTAACTTCAGAGAAACCAGAGGAAGAAGATGTCGGAGATAAACTCATCGTCAGCGCCCATTCTCCCGTAACGCTCGGCGTGACCGATCAGTTCGGCAATTACACCGGCATCACGCCGGGCCAGGATCCTGACGCAGACATTCTCACCATCACCACCGATATTCCCGGTAGCTCATATTTCACTGTTGGAGACGCAAAGTATCTTATTCTCCCCGATGACGGCCAATATACTTTCGTTATGGGCGGCACAGGAGAAGGGGAGGTAACGGTCATTATTGAAACACTCTCCGGCGATGAACAAACAACCACCGCAACTTACAATTTTTCCGTTTCTGAATCATCCCAAGCAACGTTCGTAATAGAAAACAGTACACCTGGAACCATAACACTTGATCAAGATGGCGATGGCAATGCCGACGAAGAGGTGTTTTCAGATGAAGCGCAAGCCGCCCAAGAGGAACAGCAAGAAAACAATGAAAGCGAAACATCGGCGGCAACAACCTCCATTCCACCTAGCGGAGGAGGCGGGCCATTGTGGACTGCCTCGCCCGCACTATCTCCTGTAGTGCTTGGCGTTTCGACAACAGCCGAAGCAACTACATCACCTACCGCACCCTCAGATATTACGGAAGTAGTAGATGAAGTAGAGGGTCCAATTATGGAGGTGCTGACTGATTTTATACCGCAGGAGCCAAATAACGAGGTCATCGAGATTTCGACTGGCGAAGCAGACAACGTATCAATTACCTCAACAAATATTCACCAACAGGCATCAGCAATCCAAACAGGGTGGTATGATATCTTTGTCAGGTTTATAAAGAACTTACTTAAGAAGTCTGTCTCTTTCTTTAAGGTAATTAGGGCGTTTCGTAACCATAGGGAGCTACAATATCCTTATGGTATATGGACGAAAGAATGTTTTTGGGTGCGCGGCCAACTTTTTGAGGGGCAAAAAGTGTGTTTTCTGCGGTTCGTTTA
>Ga0210057_1001051_pt1 | contig 43251 bp, 35 predicted proteins | sample CryGeyCG2114_010_2_FD_183968 | JGI IMG/M metagenome (GOLD analysis project Ga0210057, IMG submission 183968) | Groundwater microbial communities from aquifer - Crystal Geyser CG10_big_fil_rev_8/21/14_0.10 (SPAdes) (version 2) | ecosystem: Environmental > Aquatic > Deep subsurface > Groundwater ...
CTTGGGGGAACCTTAGAAACACTGACAAAGATAGATCTTGGAGGATATGACTTTGGCTTTTTCGGAACTGGTAATGTAGGCATTGGAACAACCAGTCCAGGAGCGTATAAGCTAAATGTAGCCGGTAGTGGATACTTCTCTACTAATCTTAATGTTGGTGTAGGATTAACAACACCAACATTTACAATGGTAACCGGAGCAGGAGATGGAAAGATCTTTACCTCTGATGCTAGTGGTAATGCTTCTTGGAGTGATATTACTTCTGTTGGTGTTGGTGGTAGTGGAACTGTAAACTACTTGCCTAAATGGACAGCAGGAACTACTCTTGGTGATTCTTCTCTTTACGAAACATCTGGTTCTTTGTACCTTCCTGGTACTGGTGTTTGGAACTCTTCTGGTAATGTAGGGATTGGGACGACAGATCCAGGGTACAAATTAGAAATAGTAGGCACTCAATATCTTAGCGGTGATTTAAGAATCGCTGGCAACAATAGAAGCATTTATTATGTAACCAATAGCAACTTAACCTTTAAAACTTGGGATGGGTCTAGCAATAGAGATATTATGATGATGAACGGGTCTGGAGCTTTTTTCACATATGGCAACGTTGGCATTGGCACTACTGATCCTTCAGAAAAACTTGAAATTTCCGGAGATATTTTAGCCTCAGGAGTTTTACAAATTGGCGGAGCTTCTTCTGGTCTTGCATATCACCAGTTTGGCTCAGGGACAAAAGATGAAGCAGCAATTGCTGATGCCGAGGATGTATACATCTCCGGAGATTTGGAAGTGGATGGGGTTATTTATGGAGATGGCTCCGGACTAACTGGGGTGACCACCTCAGCAACCCCGGGGGGTAGCGACGGGCAAGTACAATACAACAATGGCGGCAGCATGGGTGGAGCATCAAATCTTTTTTACAATGACAGCACCAACCAAGTTGGAATCGGTACTACTGTTCCATATACAATGCTTGATACTACCGGAGCGATAAGAACTACCGGAAGTACCGCCACAGGATCTGCAGCAGGGGCAGGACTAGAAATTGCTTATCTTGGTGGAACTACTGGAAGTAGATTATTCAGCTATGATAGGACTGGCGGAACCAGATTGCCAATGACTTATGATGCTATCAATCACCATTTCAACATAAACGGAGCAGAAAAAATGACAATAGATTCAAATGGCAATGTTGGCATTGGCACTACTGCCCCAGGGGCTCGTCTTGAAATTGTTTCTGCCTCTGGAAGCACGCTTGACCTTAAGTCAACTGGCGCCTATGGATATATGAGATATCTTGAAAATAGCACTATTAGGGGGTATATGGGCTTTGGAGATTCTGGACATTTGTTTACTGGTGGAATTGCCAATTCAATGAGGCTTAGATCTGAGGGAGCGATACATTTTGGAACAAATGGAGATCACATTGTCATGACCATAGATACTAATTACAACGTTGGTATTGGGACAACCAGTCCTCTTCAAAAACTACAGGTAGCCGGAGATATTAATATCGAAAGTGGATCAGGAATAAGAATAAACAACACGGCAACAGCAGGACAATATCTTAGAGGTGATGGAGCAAGATTTGTATCATCAGCAATACAAGTTGGTGATCTACCAACAATAACAGCAGCAGGAGGATGGACAGATGATGGCAGTATTGTCAGATTAACTACTGTTGGCGATCTGGTTGGAATTGGATATGCTGATCCCGGAACAGCCAAACTGGCAGTAAATGGCAATGTTGGCATTGGCACTACTAATCCATCAAACAAAGTAGAAATTGTTGGAGGCCTTACTGTTACTAACAACTGGATTGACGTTACTTCCTATCTTGGGCTTAGAAGCGATTCTGGAACTGTAGGAATAAGAGCTGGCGCAAGTACCGGTGATATTCTTATGGACCTGGGAGACTATGTGGCTATAAGAGATAGAGATGATTCGTATGCAGAAGACTTCAGGTTTGACACCGACGGAAATTCCTGGCTCAATAGTGGCAACGTCGGAATAGGAACTACCGCTCCGGGGACAAAGCTTAACGTTAGCGGAGGTGCTTTATGTGTCAATGGGGGCGGTGGCGGTGGTTGCGTTAACAGCACCGGCTATGTTACCGCTTCTGGATTATATGACTACGAAGCTAACAGTTATTTTGTTGATCCAGGATCAGCAGGAATCGCTGCTGCTTTTTCTGGAAATATTGGCATTGGGACAACCACTCCAGATGCAAAACTCACTATTCAGGCACCAGCTGGTGGAACAGGCAACTTAATGGAATCGTATAAAAATAGTGCTGGTGATACTAGATTTACTTTTTTATACGATGGATCAAACATCAGATATAGTATTGCTAATAGATCGTCTTCTCCTTTGCTTACGGTAGCAGAAACAAGCGGCTACGTTGGCATCGGAACGACTGCTCCTGGAGCAAGATTACATGTAGACGGCACAGAAGCCTACACTTCTACAACTCCTAATTTCATGGTTAACGATGACGCAGACCGAACAATTGGAATCTGGGGAAACCATATATCCAGAACCGATTACGATGACGACTCTGCTGCCTTAAACATAAACTACCTAGGATACAATGGCGGAACAACAAGATTCAGAGATTTTGCAGTTTATGATGGTAAGTCTAACCTCGTTATGAAAGTTGATGGGAGTACCGGTTATGTCGGTATCGGTACCACTAATCCATCTCGGCAGCTTGAAGTTATCAATAAGACTTCATCTGGTAATATAGTAGGAAAGTTTGTAAATGAAAGCGCTACCAGCGGAGTCTTCTCAATTGTCGATATCGTTCAGAGTGGTGCTGCCAACTCAAAATCTCTGCTTCGCTTTGCTACAGACAATGGTGGATGGATGATTGGAAAAGATGACGCTAGAGGAGAAATATTCGGCATCGCAACTGGGCTTTTTGGCGATCTAAGAAATACTAAGTTTGCGATTGATTCTTCAGGAAATATTGGTATTGGCACTACTTCACCAACAACAATTTTGCATTCCCTCACTTCTGGAGATGCCTCTTTACAGACTAATCTTAGGCTGCAAAACCCGAGCGGAACTGCTGGAACCGCAACAGGAATTCAGTTTGTAGCCGCATCAGACATGACCGGAAGCGGTAAAGGAGGAATATTTTTTGAAAGAACTACTTCTTACGGCCGAGGAAATCTCTATCTTGCAGTTGATAATACTGCCGATGCCAGCAATGCAGATTTATCTGATGCCAAAATAACAATTGCTGCTAATGGCAACGTCGGCATTGGGACTACAGCTCCTTCAGCCCAGTTAGAAATTAACGCACCAGTTGCTACAATAGGAACTAATCAAATTAAGTTAGCTGATGGAACAACTGGCGGATATTTCTCTGTTATGGAAGGATCTTCAGGGGCAAGTTTATATTTACCAATGTTTACATTCGCCAGTGCTGGTATAAATGGATTTGGCGGCTTGTTGCTTGGTGGAATTCCATCAGCAAGTGATGTTTTCGATGGTACAGGTGGAGCAGTAGTTATTGATGGAAGAAGAAATCCCAGTGGAAGTTTGACCGCCTCAAATATTCTTAATATTAGAAATAATGGTGCTTCTAAAATGGTTGTCGATTATACTGGTAACGTCGGCATTGGGACTACTGCGCCAGGGGGAAAACTGGAAGTTAACGGAACTATTAAATTTAGCAGTTATGGTACAGGAAGCTACCAGCTTGACTGGGGCGGAATATATTTGCAAAGAAACACCGGAAGCAACACTGTTTATTCTAACGGAAACCTATCCAACGCCGGCACTTTAGCAACCGGTGGAAGCGGAGGAAACTACAGTAATTATATTTGCAGCTCTGGAAGCGGCAGTGGAACTTTTGGCACCTGCAGTTCTTCAAGAGAGTATAAAGAAAACATTAATTACTTTGATACTGATGATTACGAAAGAGTTCTTAAAGAAATTCAAAATATTAACGTTGCTTCATTTACAGTAAAGGATGAAGAAGACTCTTTCCATCATATTGGAATTATTGCCGAGGAAGCTCCTTCATCTGTTCAGTATATTGATAAAAACGGCAATGTTAATGTTGATTTTATGTCTATCCAAACCGGATATACTTGGGCAGGTATTAAGGCTTTAGCCAATTACGCTGACAAAATAGATGAACAAGTAAAAGATCTGTCTCTTTCTGTTGCCACAAAATCTCTAGAAACTAGCAGTTTTGACAATCTAATTTATGATTTAGATGAAGTTGGTAATATTGCCATTGAAGATCAAGGCAATGAAAATTTCGTAGTTAAAATCAATGAGGATAAAGCTCCTTTTGAAAAAATAATTGCTGCCAATGTTGCTTTTTTTGCTGACCTTAAGGCGGGTATTATCAAAGCTCAAAAACTAATTGTTGATAAAATTGAAACAAAAGAAATTATTTCTCCGATGATCAGTTCTGACGAGATAGAAACTAAAAAAATAAAATTGGCTGAAATTGCTCCTTTAAAAGATGGTGATGTTGAAATTAACTTAGAAAGAGACCAAGAAAATGGTTTTGGCTCCTTAATTGTTAAAGGAGAAGAAAATGAAACGGTTGCTTCTATTGACAGTTCGGGAAACGGCAGTTTTAGCGGAAAGCTAACTGCTAAATCAGTTAAATCAGATTCTGTCGAAACCGATACTCTGACCGCCAAAGAAGCTAGTTTCAGTTCCGTATATGTCGATAATTTGATTAGCAAAGAAGGCAGTTTTGGAGAAATTATGACAAACAAAATTGCTTCGGTAAGAGAAGAGTTGGAAAAATTAATTAGCGGTAGTAGTACCGATGATGGCAGTGAAACAGAAGCTACCGGCACTTCTTTGCTTTCTCAAGCAGAAGACTGGGATACCGATTCGGCTACCGGTTCGGCCACCATTTCACTTGATTCTACCGACCTGGGAGAGATCTCTCTTGCCAGCACTCTAATAATTCAAGGGCAGTTAAGTGTTGAGGAAGCATTCATAAACAAAGGGGCTTTAATCGGCAATATTGCTATCGGTGAAAACTCCGTCTCTGCTCTCTCTGAGATTTTATATCTCCAGCCTTCCGGAGGAAAAATTGATTTTCTTGCCGGAGTAATGACGGTTGAAGACAATGGTACCGTAACCATAAACGGCAATCTAAGTGTAACTGGCAGTATTGCCGCCAATGAATACCGAGGTAGCGGGGGTGACTTTAATATAAATCTGGCCAAAAACGACCCCGAAAGCGGTTTTGGTAACTTAATGATTAAAGGGAGAAAAGGCAATGTGGTTGCCTCCATCGATGCCAGCGGATCAGCTTCATTTGAAAAATTAAATATTTCTGCCGATGCCAGCGCCAGTGCGATTATCGCCGCCGACTCAATTCTGGGTCAGCTGGCAACAACCTCGGCGGAAATTAAAACCAACGCTTCGGCAGGAAACGGAGAGATTCTTCTCGGCCAAACTGAGGTGGTAATTTATAGTGAAAAATTAACGGAAAACTCGATGGTCTATATTACCCCAACCTCAGACACTAAAAATCAGGTTTTGTATGTCAAGAATAAAAACAGCCAGGGAAAAAAATACTTTACTGTTGCTATCGGCCAAGCTTTAGGCGAACCAATAACCTTTAGCTGGTGGATAATTAATTAGTTGTTGACCAAAATTTTTAACAAAGCTATATTTAGATAATGAAATTTAACAAAAAAACTGCCCTGTTTTCTTTGCCGATAGTTGTTGGTCTGATAGCAGGCCAGCTGGTGGGACAAAAAAGTGAAACCAAAAGCCAAAATACCGTGCCAATTGTTGAAGCCGGTTCGTCTTTGCAGTCTTTTAAAGGTATTAGTGACTATTTGATTACCAGCCAGACGTTTTTTTCTCAGGCAATTGAACTTTCAGCTACCAGTAAAAACGATCAGTCATTGGTTGACAGCAACAACCAGCGCGTAGCTGAACTAATTAACGAAGCGATAAATCAAGCTACTGAGGCAATTTTACACTACCCAACCGACGCCAGAGGCTGGTATCAACGGGCAAAAATTTACCAAACAATTGAGAAATACAATCCGGGATCTATCGAGGCGGCAGTTGCCGATTTAGAAAGAACTGTTTACCTGGAACCGGAAAATAAAGAGTATCTTTCCGCACTCTCCGACCTTTGGTTGCAAAAAAGCGATTCTAAAAAAGCGATTTTTTACCTTTCTCAAGCAGTCGAAGCCAATCCGACTGATGCCCAGCTTTGTTTTAAATTGGCCAAACTGCAAACCACTCAAGGACTTCTTTTTGAAGCTCACGCCAATTATAAAAAAATTGTTCCCCTGCTTGTCGACAGTGAACAAAAAGAGTTGGTAAAAAAAGAGATTACCGCAATTGAAAATTTACTTGCCCAAACCAAAGGAGTAGATTTTTCTTCTCTGGCAGTACCCACCATTACCGCTACCAATGATCTTTATCTGCCAGACTCTCCGGCAAAACTGGAAGCTAATAATCTGGCTCAGCAGGTGATTATTACCGATCCCGAAGACCAAGAAAGATTTATCAGTAAAGACTCCAAACAGTACTCGTCTAATGCTCTTTCCGGCAACAGCACAATCCCTGCCGGTCAAACGGAAGTAGAAATAGAAAGTAACAGCTTGACTGAAAACACTCAGGTGTATGTTGCCTCTGTCGGTGATAGCCATAATGAAGTTTTAAAAGTAAAGACCAAAGGAGAAGATTCGTTTGTCATTTCACTGTCAAATTCAATCGGAACAGATCTGGAATTTAAATGGTGGCTGATACAAAACAATTAGGCTTTGAGCAATCTGTTTTAAATACTCCTCGGCTACTTTAGGCATATTTTACTTCTTTATTAATACGACCATCTTTTTTTTCATAGATTCTTCTGTTCACCCTCCTGGGAAAATTAAGTGTACAAAAATATATTAATGTACTTTATTGACATTTTGGTAACTAGCGCGATATAATCAGATCATGGTTAATAAAGGAGGAAAATGTTAGTTAAAAAAATGTCGGCCAAAGAGGCCAGGAACAGTTTTTCTGACCTTTTGGGAGTGGTCTACTATTCTAAAAAGACAGTGATTGTGGAGAAACGTGGCAAGCCGGTGGCGGTAGTCATCAGTCCCGAAGACTACAAGCGACTACTGGCTGGGCGAGACGAGAGGCTGGCGGTGTTTGATGAAGTTCGTGTTAAAAACCCCAAAGTAACTGCTCAGAAAGCGGAAGAGGACGCAATCCGAGAGATCTCCGCGCGACGCAAAGAGAAAGGTGCGGACATCGGAAGGAGTTGATGTGATCAAGGTTGTTTTTGATACCAACATCATCGTCTCTGGCTTGATCGCCAACACTGGCGCGCCTTACGAAACTATCGAATTATGGAGGCGAGACAATGTGGTACTTTTAATATCCGATGCCATTATAGACGAGGTCTCTGATGTGTTGACACGCCCCTTCTTCCGTGACCAGCGCCATATCACCAAATCGGACATTGATCGAATCAAGCATGCCTTGAAAACAGATGCGACTATCGTTTCTCCAAACAGCCGTCTGAAAGTTGTTGGAAACGACCCTGATGATAACAGAATCATCGAGTGCGCACTTGATGGTGGTGCCGACTATATAATCAGTGGCGATCATCATCTTTTGGAACTGAAGCGGTTTGCTGGCATACAGATTGTCACTGCAAAAGAGTTTCTCACTATTTTTAAGACTGAGAACCGATAAAATTGAGAATGCTGGCAAATATCTCTTTATTTGCTCATCCGAAGATTTTGCCTCCTCGAAATATCTAGTTTCTTCGTCTAGCAATCCATTATATCGATGTTATCGACAACAATATGGATTTTGTGCACAGGTATTTACTCATATAAAATCATTGTTGGAAGTAACCATACCAAAAACCGGTCAATTTTTGAAATTTTAAAATCTTTTCCTTTTTAGTCGCTTAAAGGAGTGGATTGTGGTTCCGGCTCAATCTCCGGAGCCGCATCTGGAGAAAGTTCAATTGGTTCCTGATCGAGAGCAGGGATAGCTTCCGGTTCGGTCAGTTGCGCCGGCGCTTCTTGCTGTTGAGCTTGTTGATCTTTTACTGCTTCACCTAGTTCATTTCTCCACTCTTCAAATTCAGCAAGGGCTTTTTCATAGTCGGCAGAGCTAGGATCAACTAAACTAACCACCTGTTGCATTGCCTGGACAGCATCAAAAAGTTGATTTTGCTGTTTTAACGCCCAAGCCCAATTATACCAACCGTTAGCAAAATCGGTTTTTAACTGAACTGCATTTTCAAAAATTCTTCCCGCTTGAACATAGTTTCCCAAACCATAGTAAACTCCCCCCAGAGCCACTCGCAACTCAGGATTAACCGGATCAAGAGCTACTGCTTGCTGATAAGCGGAAATTGTCCATTGATCAGCTCCCTCGGCAAGATTAATTATCTGGCGATAAATTTGCGCCAGATTCTCCCAAGGGTAAACATTTCTTGGCTCTAAAGCAGCTGCCGACTTGGCTTCGTTTATCGATTCCTGAATTAACAAACTTACCTGTTGTTTATCTTCATCGGTTAAATCCTGCTGGGCAGAAACCGCATTAGCCAAGGCAAAGTCGGTCTGAGAACGAGAAATACGATAGTCAACCAGATAGCGATTTATTCCAATTGCTTTAGCTTGAAGCTGGTAAGCTTCGGTGCCTTTGCCTTCAGAAACCGCTTTTAAAGAATTGATAAAAGTCACCTCTCCGGAAATAAAGCGGGTGAGAAAATAGCCAACAACAACAACAAAAACAAAGACTATCGCCCCAACCGTTCGTGAAACCCAAACCCAATCAGGAAGAGAGATTTGTTTTATTGGTTTCAGCAAGGCAAGAAAAACAAAGTACAAAAACAATAAAGAAATATTGCCCGGCAAAAAAATCTGGAAAGCAATAATTGCCAGTAAGGAATACAAGTACTTTTTATCCTTTTTTGCTTGTTTCCAAGAAAAATATAATACCACCAGCCAAAGACCCAAGCCCAAAACCCCCATCTCTGTCCAAAGATGAAGCAGAAAGCTTCCCGACTGATCAAATCTTAAAGCCCAGTTTTCGGACTGATTAAACTCAATTGGCCGATAAAGAGAAAAAGCGGTATTAAAATTAGCTGAACCAACCCCAATTAATGGCTTTTGTTTAAAAGCCTCTGCACCAATTGCCCAGGAAGAAGAATAGTCAAGCAAAACCGGCTTAGTTTTGAAAATCTGATACCCAGAAACCCCAAGACCGATTAGTAGAACCACAGTAAAAACAGCCGCCTTAATACTTTCCTTTCCCTTCACCAATCTGAAAACCCAGTAAGCAAGCAAAGGCAGGGCAAAAAGACTCAGTTCAAAAATTGATCCTAAAGTTGACCAGCGTGAGCTGTTGATTATTACTAAATTCGCAATCTTAATCGGATAACTCGAAGCCGGCAAAAGAAATAAGATTACCGAAACCAGAATAGATAAAGACGAAGAAATTGTTAATACAGAAATTGCTTTTTTGGGACTTTTTCTAAGCTCTGTCTGAGAAAAAAGAAACGAGAAAAAAAGAAAACCAATAAGTGTTCCTAATGCTCCTGGTTGAGTTAAAGCCCTGGTCCTAACCCCAGAAGAAACAAAAAGCAGGGAAAAAAGACCAAAGATAGAAAACAAAACTAAAATCCCATCAATGGGAGAGACAGCTATTTTTGTTTTCTTCTCGGTTACCAAAGACGCAGCCCAAATTAAAAAACCAACTAGCAGCGAAAGCCACAAAAAAATGTTTTTTCCTGAATAAACAAAGCTTCTTACCCAGGGAAAAGAAAAAAGAGGGAAGATAAATAAAATCGCAAGAATTAGATAGGACAATAGTTTTTTTAAGGTCATTTTTACTACTTAAACTATATGTAAAAAAAGCTCTATTGTCAATTAGAAATAATCTGGGAAAGATAGATTATTTTAAAAGTGTCAATGGATTTAGCTTAGTTCCATTTTGAATAATCTCAAAATGAAGGTGTGTTCCGGTAGATCTACCGGTCGAACCCATCTGGCCAATCGCCTGCCCCTGAGAAACACTATCTCCGGCATTAACATAAATCTTGTTCATGTGAGCATAAAGCGTCTTAAACCCGTTACCATGATCAATTATGACATGATTTCCGTAGCCAAAACGACTATAGATTACTGATACTATCGTCCCAGAATCGGCAGCGGTAACGGTCGGACCGGTTTTGTCGGCAATGTCTACAGCCGGATGGTACCAAGAATAACGTTGAGAGATTTTTCCCGAGGTTGGCCAGATAAAGTTGCCTGATCCTGCTCCCTGAACGACAGCAACATATGTGGAAGACTGCGGAACAACCGGTTTATCTTCCGGCATTACTCCGTTAGGAACGACTAAAGACTGACCAATACTTAAAGTAAAAGTTTCGTCGTTGGCAAAACTATTGAAAGGAAAATCAACGATCTCCTGAGGTTCAACCCCGTACCTTTTTGCAATTGAGTAAACCGTTTCCCCTCTGCCAACCTTATGGATAATTCCTGTTACCGGTGGGATTTTCAATTTTTGGCCCGTTTTTATCGCTGTTTTTGCCGATAAGCTGTTTGCCCAGATAATTGTGTCGACAGAAACGCCATACATCTTTGCAATTGAGGACAAGGTGTCTCCAGACTTAACCATGTAGTCAACCACCTCACCACGCAGTCCTTCAGTAGCAAAAGTTGACGCATTGTAAAGACCTTCCTCACCATAAGCCATCACTTCGTTTCCTGCCGGAGCCTCATCCCAATTCATCTGTTGTCCCCGTACGGTTTCTTCAATCGCGGTAGAAAAAACTACCCCTAAAAAAAGAAAAATACCCAGCCAGAGATGGGCAATCGGCTGAGCAAATCTTCCTCTCTGCCGATAAAGAAGAGAAGCAAATATCTTTTTACCTTTTTCAAGAAAACCAAAAACAATCGCCAGCCTCCTTTTAAAGTAAAAAAAGTAGGCGGCGATGAAACTTCGCCAGTTTTCGCGCAAGTTTTTAAACATTGATCACCTGTCGTTTAATGTTTTTAGAAATTCGCTATTACTTTTGGTTTCGCCAAGTCTTTTAATTATTACTTCCGATCTTTCGTCTTTGCCCAAAAGATCTATCATTCTTCTCATTCTAACAATCTGAGGATAGTCCTTCTTTGAGTACAAAAGCTCCTCTTTCCTTGTTCCCGAGCGCTGAACGTCAATTGATGGGTAAATTCTTCTCTCGGAAAGCTTACGATCCAGATGAAGCTCCATATTACCAGTACCTTTAAATTCCTCATAGATAAGATCGTCCATTTTACTGCCGGTATCAATCAGGGCGGTTCCAATAATGGTCAGTGAGCCTCCGTTTTCAATGTTTCTGGCCGCACCAAAAAATCTTTTTGCTGGGTAAAGCGCCGCTGGATCAAATCCTCCCGATAAAGTTCTTCCTGAAGTAGGAATGGAAAGATTGTAAGCTCTTGCCAGCCTGGTAATTGAATCCAAAATTACAAAAACGTTTTTACCCATCTCTACCAGTCTTTTAGCCCTTTCTATCGCTATCTCGGCCACTCTGGTTTGGTATTTAGGTTCCTCATCAAAGTTAGAGGCCAACACTTCTCCTTTTACACTTCTTTTTATATCAGTTACTTCTTCTGGCCTTTCCCCAATCAAAACCGCCATTAGATGGATGTCAGGATAGTTTTCTGACACTCCTTGGGCAATATCTTTAAGAAGCCAGGTTTTACCTGCCTTAGGAGGAGAAACGACCAACCCTCTTTGGCCAAAACCGATTGGCGAAACTAAATCCAAGAGCCTCACTGAAACAGGCAACTTCCCCGTTTCTAGCCTTATCTGAGGTTCAGGAAATATCGGGGTCATTTCCGAAAACCAAGGTCGAGCACCAACCTTATCCATCAGCTCTCCATTTACTTTTTCTATTCTTAAAATTCCATAGTAGCGCTCGTTTTCTTTGGGAGCTCTCACCTGGCCACCAACCATATCTCCCTCACGAAGATTAAATCTTCTTACTTGAGAGGAGGAAATATAAATATCTTTATTTGATGGGGTAAAGTTTGGTCTTAAAAACCCGTGACCCTCCGGAGTAATATCTAAAACTCCTTCCGTGTATTCGGTGGGCAGATGAGCATCAGGAATAACCCTACCGTCAATATGCATTTCCGCACTACCGCCACTGAAACCTCCCGGTTGAGGCATTCTTCTAACCGGCCTTTCGTCTTTTTTAGGTTCCTTTTTCATATCATCAGCAGTAACAAACATCCCGTCATCATTTTTGGAAACCTTTTTGGAAGCTTTGATCATTTTTCCTCCCTTTAAATATATTAATGAAGTAAATTTCCCTGCACCCAAGGAAAAAGCGTTAAAACGGGGCAAGATTTCGTGGGAACACCAATATTAGACCACAACTATCCCAATCTGTCAAGAAACTAACGCCATTTTTTTATCGCTTTCTCGTATTCTTTCGGGGTTGTTAGGTCAAACCAAGGACCTTTAAAAGGAAAGCCTATCAGTTTCTCTTTGGTTATTAACTTAGGAAAAACAACCTCCTCTAACATAACCTTCTTTCCTTTGGGAATCATTTGAAAAACTTCTGGCTCAATAACATAGATTCCACTACTAACTAAATGAGATACTCGTTCTTCTTTAGCTCTTTTAAGTTTTCTATCCACAAAGCCGGTTACCTGAAATCCTTGAAGCTCAACCATGCCAAAGTCTTGAGGATTGTCAACCGAGGTTAGGGCCATTGTCACCAATCCTTTGTTTTGCTGATGGAATTTAATAAGTTCGTTAAAATTGATTCTAACCAATAAGTCGCCATGAATTAATAAAAACGGTTTTTTGCCAATAAACGTTTGGGCTAGTTTTAAAGCTCCTCCAGTGCCCAATGGCTTTTTTTCTTGTGAATAGGTAATTTTTACTCCAAATTTCGAGCCATCACCAAAATATTTAACTATTTTTTCCCCCAGCCTACCAGTGCAGATGATAATATCTTTTATCCCGCTGTCACGCAAGGCAGTAATCATATGCTCCAATACTGGCTTTGAGTTAACTGGAATTAATGGCTTGGGAATTTCGTAAGAAAACGGCCTCATTCGCACCCCATCACCACCAGCAAGCAAGACCGCCCTGTCAACCACCGGCTGGAAAAAACCTCGCAAAAGATGGTCAAATACCTCAGAACGGCTCTGAATTTCATTGCCATCAACCAGTCTATCAATTTGAGAAAGAAGCTCTTTATCAATCGTTAAAGAAATCCGTTTTTTCATTAACTAATTGTACCACCAACGATCAGTAGTAGTCGTTTCCCCGAACCGCATCTGTCCAGGCCAGGTTTATAGCCAAATCATTAAGACTCCCATCAATTTCTGATAAAAAAACCTGCCAGTTTTGATCGGCCAAAAACGGAGGCCCTTCCGCTCGCAAAAACCCATTTGCTACTACCGTTCCAACTCTTAAAAGCTGACCATTTTCCGGAGGCAGGTAATATGCCAACTGCCAACCATTTAATATACTTACTTCTTCCGGCGGTTTCATTGCATCATAACCACAGTAGGTCGATCCACCAGGAAGAAAAACTTCTCTTTTGCCAACCAAAAGATAGGTTTCTTCTAACACTTCTCTCTTGGGCCAAATTCCGCCAGACGACAATTGAGAAAAAAATTCTCTCAGCAAATCTTGGCCATTTTTACCCCTTGATAATTCCGGACATAAAACCAACATTGGCAAATCTTTTCTTCCCTCTTTCCACCGTGAAATTTCCAATAAAGGGATTCTTTTTTTGCTAGCAAAACGGCTCAAATCCTCCAGCCGACAGCCCAAAGGATAAACCACCTCAACTGAAGCGGTATGACAAAGCTGCTCTCTCCTTTCTTTCCCAGCTCTTCGCAAAAATTCTCTCTTAAAAACTCCCATTTCTACCGTCATTTTTTTCTCCTTTATTTAACTGATAATTTCTTTCTTTAGTGGCAAACTGCCCAAAAAACCAACATAATCTTCCAGCTGTGTTCCTAAAAATGGCAAAAAAACAAAAGTCCCAGGACAAAGCGGAGGGTGACCGTTTTCTAAAGTCACCGTTTTTAAAGCAACTCTCAAGCTGTCAACAGCCTGGCAAAAATCAGCAATACTAAAAGGGTTTGTCCTTTCAAAAAGAAGATATAGGCCTCTTGACTCACCCGGAGTGATTTTACAACCGGAAAGAGCCTCAAGCATTGTTTTTGCATTTTCTACTGGCGAGCGCGCTTTTTCTAAAGGAGGAACTACTATTCTAAAACCGACTTCTTCTGCTGTGATTAAACGAACATCACCGCAAGAGCTAATACCGGCAAGACGAGAACCGTTCTCCGACAAAGGAAGACAAAAACCTGTTGAAAAAACAGTTGTCTTTTCTCCCTCCTCAAACCACACATCTGGACTCATTATTTAGCAGTATTACTAAGTAATACTCGATTTTATCAAAAATATCCTGCTTGTCAAATATGTAAAGTTTAGGCTATAAATAGGAAGAAATGAAGATAATAATTCTAAAAGGGGGTAGTATGCCTGCCCCGCATATTACCCCCTCTCAAAAAACAAGAACCATTGACAACCAAAGGCTTGGCGTGATATTTTAAGTCATTAGGGCATTGCTACTCGCAATCCATTTTCCTTGCCCGGAGTGACGGTAGCGATGCTCTCTTATTTTCTCAAAGTAACGTTCCCGTTGCCCTCATTATCACCAGTTTACCCCCCAATTTCCCTAACGCGGAAAACTGTCTTTGGTCGGAAATACTCTCTTTTTTAAATAAACCCTTAAATCTTGCTACTACACCAGTCTTTTTTGTCGCTTTTCTTTTCATCTGATCCAATCTATCACAACCCCAATTTCATTGTCAAGTCCTATAACAAAGCTAGCCTCGGGAACACACCTCGATATAGTATTTATTATTAGTCTATTCAGGTTTAAAGATGGTTGTTTTTAGCAACCAATAACTCTATGTGGAAAACTTTTATCTTTTTGTGGTTTTACGGTTTTAAAAAAGACGGTATAATTGGCTATGGCAAAACAAACAGCCGTTTTTACTTGTCAAAATTGTGACTACCAGTCGCCCAAATGGATGGGTCAGTGTCCGCAGTGTGGCAAATGGAACACCATGGTCGAGGAAGTTAAAGAAAGAAGGTCATCCAGAAGGGTTATTGGCAAGATTGAGCCGATAAATTTAAGCCAAATCAAGACTAGAAAGATCGAAAAAAGACCGACAAAAATAAGAGAACTGGACCGAGTATTGGGAGAAGGTTTGGTAGCCGGCCAGGTGATTTTATTTGCCGGTGAACCAGGGATTGGCAAAAGCACCCTGCTTACTCAGTTGGCAATTAACATTTCTACAAACGAAAAAAAGCCGGTCGTTTACGGCTGTGGTGAGGAGTCCCCCAACCAGGTGGGGCTAAGAGTCGAAAGGTTGACTGATAAAAAAACCAACAACATTGTTTTTGTTCCCGACACCGATGTTGATCAAATAGTAAACTGGCTTGAGCAAAATCCTCCTCCCCTGCTTTTAATCATTGATTCTGTTCAAACCCTGACCACCCAGGATCTTTCCGGAGTGGCTGGATCGGTCGGCCAGGTAAGAGAGTCTGCCCAAAGACTAATTACCTGGGCGAAAAAATCACAGGTGCCTCTGCTTCTTGTTGGCCATGTTACCAAACAAGGAAACTTGGCCGGACCGAAGGTGCTTGAGCACGCGGTCGACACGGTGATCTATTTTGAAGGAGAAAGATCACATGATCTTAGAATCTTGCGGACAATTAAAAACCGCTTCGGCCCTACTGACGAGATTGGCGTTTTTCAGATGACCGGAAAAGGGCTTTTAGAAATAGACGAAAAGGAACTGGCCAAAAAGGTAGGAAAAAGCGGTTCTAAGGCCGGATCCTGCCTGACAGTCACTGCCGAAGGAAACAGAATGATGGTAACCGAAGTCCAAGCGCTGGTAACTCAAAGCTTTACCCCCTTTCCTAAAAGGGTGATTACCGGACTTTCAAAAAATAGAACAGAAATGCTGATTGCCGTGGTGCAAAAACAGCTTGGTGTCCCTTTGTATAAATATGACGTTTTTATCAATGTTGCCGGCGGAGTAAAAATTACCGAACCGGCAGCCGACCTGGCAATCTGCGCCGCAATCTATTCATCATTTAAAAACAAGCCGTTGCCTCCTAAAAGCAGTTTTGTCGGCGAAGTTTCTCTGCTAGGGGAAATAAACACCGTTCCCCAACCAGAAAAAAGAGCCAAACAGGCTAAAGGGGTCGGGCTTTCTAGTTTGTTTGGAGCCAAGAACATCCCTACTCTTAAGGACCTTAAAGGCCAAATCTGATGAAGATTAAAATAATCAAAAGTATTAAAAGAAGAAGGACTGTTTCTGCCAAAGTTGTGGGTGACATTTTAGAGGTTAGGGTACCTTTTTTGCTCCCCGGAAACGAAATTGAGCGTGTTACGGGCATATTTTTAAAAAAAGCCCAAGCAAGAAACGCCATTGGTAGCGGCAGTTTCCTGGCTAAAAGAGCAATCTTTCTTTACAGCAAGTATTTTTCAAGAAAACTGCAAAATTTTCAAATATCCTGGTCTAAAAAACAAAAAAAAGGTTTTGGCGTTTGTTATCCCAAAACAAAAAATATTCGTATCTCTCAAAGACTTAGCAAAGTTCCTTTGTGGGTTTTGGATTATGTAATAATTCATGAACTGGCTCACCTTAACCATTCAAACCACGGCAAAGATTTTTGGCAGCAGGTAAAAAAATATCCAAAAACAGAAAAAGCGCAAGGGTTTTTGCAAGGGATGGAATTTGACCGTCAATGATCTCTTTCCAGTATAAACTCCATTCCAGCGATAAGTTTGTTTCTGGCCGGCTGGCAAGATAGAAAACCTAGGTTTTTATCAAAAACGTTTCTGGCTTCAATTTTAAATTTTTCCGCCAACTTCTTGCCGTGAGCAATACTGCCGTATTTGTTCATTGCTTCAATTGTCCAGGACACTTCGCGATCAGTTTTCTCCTCTCTTGGTTTTGCCATTATTTTTTCTAATTTCTTTTTATCATTGCCTTTGGCCTTGGAAAGAAGATGAACCAGCATCACTGTTCTTTTGCCCTCATAGATATCATTTCCCGGTTGAGACTTAAGCCCGGCGAAATCGGACGTCAAATCAAGTAAATCGTCAACGATTTGAAAACATCTGCCCAAGGGTCTACCAAACCGATAAATAGCCTCAAGTTGAGAACCGCTGGCCCCGGCCAAAATCGCTCCCAGTCTCATCGGCCCGGCAATAGTATAATAGGCAGTTTTGCTTTCTAAAATAAAAAAAACATCCTCGTCGGTCAAATTTCTTTTATTATCCTTTATCCATTTCAACTCGACTGTTTGACCAAGAACAGTTCTTGACAACATTTGATAAAACTCTTCACTTATTTCCCTGGCCTTCTGACTACCAACAACAGAAGCGTTATCGGTTAAAGCTTTCCACATTAAAACATGAAGTCCATCACCAGCGTTGATAGCCAACTGTTTGCCAATCATTTTGTGCAAAGCTGGTTTTCCTCTTCTTTGCAAAGAGTCGTCTTCAATATCATCATGATTTAATATCCAGTCTTCAGACATCTGCATAGCAGCCGCTGTTTTAACCGCTTTTTCCTCTGGAAAACCCATTGCTGAAGCAGTTAGCAAAGTTAAGCTGGGTCGCAAATATTTTCCCTGTCTTTTAGGATACTCGGAAATTATCGATTGGTGAAATTTAGCCAGCCGTTTGTATTTGACAGGCACCTGGCAAAACTGAGGAAAATCCAACAAGGTGTCAAGATGCGACTTTATCTCCGGCCAAACAAGGTCTCTTTTTTGCGCTAAAACCTTTTTAAAATCTATCTTCATTGGAGGCCTGGGCGGGAGTTGCACCCGCGTAGACGGTTTTGCAGACCGCTTCCTAGCTGCTCGGACACCAGGCCACAAACTTATTTTATCATTCCCTTCCCCTACCAACAAACATTGGGTTAAAATGAAGCAATGAAACTAATTTGGTTTGTTTCTGCTGTTTTAATAATACTGATTATAAGCTTAATCTTATTGTTTGCTGGTAAAAATAATAAACCGGGTAGCAACCTAAAAGAAATTGAAATTGGTGCCAGTCGCTTTTATGTCAAAATAGCCGATACCAACCTCAAAAAAGCCAAGGGCCTTTCAGGTAAAGAGTTTTTAGCAAAAAACCAGGGAATGCTTTTTACCTATCAGTCTTTAGTTATACCAAAATTTTGGATGAAAGGAATGATTATCGGTATTGACATTATCTGGATAAAAGAAAACGAAGTGGTTGAAATTAGCAAAAATATCACTCCTCAAAACCTGCCTTTCCCTAAAACTGTCAGCCCCAAGTCAAAAGTTGATTCTGTTTTGGAAATATCTGCCGGTGAGGCGGACAGACTGGGTATTAAACCAGGAGACAAAGTCTCTCTAAATCACTGAGCGAAGAACAATTAGCAAAAAAATCAACAAAAAGGCAAAACCGATAAAGTAAAAAACTACTCTTGTCTTTTTTGCCCTAGCAAAGCCGGGCAATCTTTTTTTATTTAAAAACCAAACCAGAGGGAAAGCCACCGCCATTGCTCCGGCATTCAAAACCGCCCCTAAAGTAAGAAGAAATCGCGGTTCGGTAAAACCCAAAAGTAAAATTACCACTCCCCAGAAAATCTGTAACCAAAGCGCAAGATAAAAATACAAAGAAAGATTAACTTTTCTGCCTTTTTTATATCTCAAAAGAAGAACGTTTTCCGATATTATTCTCGAGGTTGATTCTAAAACTCCTACCTGTGTTGAGTAAAGCATTCCAGCCGCCGTCAGTAAAAAAAGCAAACCGAACCCAGAACCGATTCTGCCGGTTATCATACTTGACTGACCGTAAAGAAAATCAATCCCGGAAGATTGGCCGGACCCATAAACCAAAACATAAGAAAGCAAAGAAAGAAGGATTATCGTTAAAAGCCCCAATCCCCAGAAAACAATTAAATGCTCTTTTAAAACCAACTGCCACCAAGAAAAAAATTTTTTCTGTTCCTTAGGACTTGCAATAAAGGTCTTTCCGGTTAAAAGATCGGTCTTTGACTTGCTAATCAAAAGAGAGCTTATTTTGGCAGTAAATTTTCCCATGCCAAAACCCTTTTCTTTAATGTAATATGACTGGGCTAAATTTAGATTGCCTCCTGCTCCCGAATATGCTACCGCCCCTAAGAAACTCGCCCAGACAATCCCGGCAGGAAAAAACCACCAGCCTTCTCCTCTACCAACCAACCCTTTTGCCAGAAAAACCAAATCGTTTTTACCGGTAAAAACCAATACCAAAAAAAGGATAAAAGGCAGTCCGGCAAGAATTATTGTTTTCTGGATAAACTCCATTGTTCTGTATAGTGTTTTTCCAATAGTTAAAACTACTCCCGTCAACACTAAAAACAATATTGCCAGCCATAAACTGCTTTCAAGTCCAAGGGTGTGAGCCAGTATTTCTGCCACTCCGGAAGAAAAACCGGGCAAACTCCAGGGAATAAAGGTAGAGAAAATAAACCAAATCGGGAAGAAACGAGACAAGCGCCAGAAGCCAACAAAAACACTTTCTCCCCAGCAAAGAGTGTAGCGCATCACCTCGGTATTGAGCAGAAACTGAAAACTAATCCCTAAAACCGCTCCCCAAACAAGACCCATCCCGTACTGAGAAGTTAGATATGGCCACATGATAAGCTCGCCGGAACCAAGAGCCAGACCAAGCAAAACAAACGAGGGACCGATTATTTGAGAAAGCTTTGGAGGAGTTGGTAGTTTGTTTCCCATAAATGAATAATAACAAAAACTCCGCTAAGTTTAAAAAGTTTTTTCAACTCCCCATGCTTACCTTTTGTCTCCGTAGGCAACCAGTCTTATTTCGTGAGGAATTGCTTCCTGCCTAACCATTTTTACCGTTTTTTCTATACCAAAACAAAACATGTCAATAAAGGCAAAGAAGGTGTCTTTGTTCCAAGACTCTCCCCAAAGCTCAAACCCAACCTCTATTTCAAGATTGTCTGAATCTTTTGAATTAACACTATAAACTTTAACCAGTTTAATATAGTCGTTAAGATTTAAAAATGCAGAAGCGTATTTGACAGGAACCGCTGACAAAAAGTGATCCGTAGAGGCAATCACAAATTCACCCTCTATCTTGAAGGTTATATAAATATTATCTTTTGTTCCCTCAAGAGTATAATTAGATATTATTGCCTCAGATCCGTCGCTTAGAACAATCTTTTTAAATCCCCAGCCATATTCTCGCAAAAACTCAGAAACTTCTTCGATTGTTGGGTATTTTATATTTTCTTCCATAAATGATAATAAACAAATAATAATCAATTTTACTACAAATTGATTTTCTTTTTTGTCACAGGTAGTTATAATTAAAATCGAATGGCTAAAGATAAAAAACCTTTTTTTAAAAAAATAGTTCACGGTCTTATTTCCGGGGCAGCCGACAATGATCCTTCGGGAATTTCTACCTACTCGATCGTTGGCGCTTTAACCGGATTTGCTCAGCTTTGGCTGGTAGTCATCTCTACCCCGCTTTTAATAAACATTCAGTCGATTTGTGCCAGACTCGGAGATGTCACTAAAAAAGGACTGGCTCAGGTAATGAAAGAAACCTACGGGAAAAAAGTGGCTGTTTTTACCCTGCTTTTATTAATTATTGGCAATATTACTACCTTAGGAGCCAATTTTGCTGCTGTTGAGGAAAGCATTGAGCTTTTATTTCCCAACACCAACGCTTATTTTCTACTTCCTCTAATTGCTCTTTTTGTCTGGTGGGTAGTGGTTTTTAAAAGTTATAAAACGATTTCTAAGTTTTTGACTGTTATCTCGATGGTTTTTGTTGGCTATATAGTCACCGGATTTCTTGTCAGTCCAAATTGGATCGAGGTTTTAAAAGCGACTTTTGTCCCCCAAATAGAGATCAGCAAAGACTACCTGCTTCCAGCAGTAGCGTTTTTAGGAACAACAATCACCCCTTTTCTTTTTTATTGGCAGGTAACCCAAGAAACCGAAGACCATCCAACCGTTAAAGACGTTCCTTTTGAGTTTTCTCAAAATAGCTTTGGGTTTATTTTTTCCAATACAATTACCTTTTTTATCATCATCACCACCGGAACTTTATTTTTTAAACATGGATTGGAAATAAACACCGCCGCTGACGCCGCTAAAGCCTTGGTACCCCTAGCAGGAGAACATGCCAAGCTTCTTTTTGCTATCGGTATCATCGGCTCAGGAATGCTTTCCATCCCGGTTCTATCAGCCGTAACCGCCTATGCGGTTGCAGAAACTTTCGGCTGGAAAAAGGGACTAAACCACTCACCCAAAAAAGCCAAGGCTTTCTATACCACCTTGAGTGCCGCTTTTCTGGTCGGTCTTTCCATTGCTCTTTCAAATTTCCCTACCATTAAAGCTCTTTTTTATTCCCAGGTTATAAATGGGATTCTATCTCCGTTTTTAATTATCTTTATCTTATCTTTGGCTACTAATCCCAAAGTGGTCGGTAAATATAAAAGTCCCTTCTGGCAAACCGCATTGGGCTGGATTACGGTAGCGTTAATGATGGTTGCCGTAGTAGGAATGTTTTTTTAATTTAAGAAAACACTCTTTTGTAGGAGTCCATATATATTTTTAGTTTTTTTTCGTCCACTACTCCATCGGTCATGATTGCTGTACCGACAATAATCCCATCAGTATATTCAAAAAGCGTTTTAAGATTCTCTGCGGTTGAACCGCTACCAACAATTATTGGTCTTTCTCCTGCTGTTTGACGAGCAACTTTCAAATCGTCAACTTTGGGAGAATCTCCTGTCCATTTGCCGGTAACAATAATTGCTCCGGCAAAACTGTCAAATGCCTGCGCTACTGACAAGGACAGTGGCTTTTTGGGATCGACCATTTCTGAATGCTTAACCTGAACATCGGCAAAGATTGCTATATTCTCAAGACCAAGTTTTTTTCGGCAAGAAACGACCTCTTTTGATCTTGCTGGCATATCACCATAAACGGTTCTGACGCTGTCAACAAAAGCAGGAACGCGAAAATAGGAAAGACCAGAGGCAGCACAAATTCCCAAGGCAGATTTAAAATCGTTCCACAAAACATCAATGCCAACAGGAAGATTGGTGTTTCTAACTACCAGATCAGCTAATTTTGCCATCATCGCAGTAATCTCCGGAGAAACAAACTCGTGGTGGGGAATATCATAATTATTTTCAATCATAATTGAATGAACTCCGCCTTTATTTAAAATTTCTACTTCCCCCAAGACTCTTTTTTCTATTTTTTTAATGCCGGGGTAGTCAGGATAGCCGATTAAGGGAGGAAAATGAATCATGCCAATTATTGGCTTTTCTACAGAAAAAATCTTTTTTAAATCCATGGTTGATTATATCAAAATGATTTAAAAAAAATCTGAGGGGAAGAAAAGATGTAAATATTTCTTCCCCTCTGGGGAGGCAGGAACGAGGGGGATCGAACCCCTAACCGCTCGTTTTGGAGACGAGTGCTCTGCCAATTGAGCTACGTTCCCGCGTTTCAAAAAAAACCTGAGGCTTATCCCAAGTTATTTGCTACATTCTATCAAAAATATAAACTGTATTCAATAATAATTTACTATAATACCTAAATCATGATAAAATTCCCCAAGGTGTGTGAATGCACACACTGACAACTGTCCTGTTCATTTACATAATGATGCAGACTGACTGAAAAAGATGATGTATAATCTCACTATGAGGAGGAAAAAGACAATGGCAACGAGAAGGATTCTCACAGGAATGCGAACGACCGGCCGGCTTCACCTGGGACATTATGTAGGTGCCCTCAAGATGTGGAAGGAGATGCAAGACAGAGGCGAATACGAATGTTTCTTTTTGCTGGCCGACGTGCAGGCATTGACTACGCACGCAAGCAGTCCGGAAATTCTCACTGAATCAGTCCGGCAAGTCGTCCTGGATTGGCTATCTGTAGGGCTGGACCCAACTCGGGAAGACGTGAATTTCATTCTCCAGAGTCAAGTCCCAGAAAGACATGAGCTGTCGGTGCTTCTTTCGATGATTGCCCGCTATCGCGAAGTGATCAACAACCCGACCCTGAAAGAAGAACTCGAGCGGCAGAAGCGTGCCACGATGGGCTTCATGGCCTATCCGGTCGACCAGGTCGCCGACATCCTAATGGTCAACCCATGTCCTATCGGCTATGGCGACGAGTTGATTGTGCCTGTCGGCGAGGACCAAGCGCCTCACCTCGAGTATGCGAGAACGCTCGCCGCTCGGTTCAACAAGCAATATGGAAAGACCTTCCTGCGCTGTAGGACCGAAATTGGCGAAGTAGGAAGACTTGTGGGGTTGGACGGATCGAACAAGATGGGCAAATCTCTCGACAATGCCATCTACTTGTCCGACGACGAGAGAACCGTCGTGAAGAAGGTAGGGGGAATGTTCACCGATCCCAAGAGGATCCGTGCCGACATCCCTGGCACCGTCGAAGGTAATCCCGTCTTCATCTATCATGACGCCTTCAATCCCAACGCAGAGGAAGTCGAAGACCTCAAGACACGATACCGTGCCGGCAACGTCGGGGATGTGGAGGTGAAACGAAAGTTGGCAGCGGCAATCAACGCAACCCTGGACCCGATTCGCGAAAGGAGAAAGACCGCGGAGAAAGTCGACATCGGGGAGATTCTCAGGGATGGAACCGGAAAAGCACGCACCGCGTGTCAAGCGATCGTAGAAGAAGTCCGACGGAAAATGTATCTCCAGTACCCATAACCCCAGGAGGTGGGTTGTCATGATCACTCGCACGAAAGCACGGCCACTGTGGCGAAGCACTTTTGGAATGGCAGTAGCGGCGGCGTTGTTTACCGCTATCTACAAGGTTATGGACAACTACACCGTCCACAACCTAATCACAAACGCGGATGGTCTCACCGCTGCGTTTTCTTATCTTGTGATCGGGGGTTGGACCGGTCTAATTCTCGGAGTAGCGTTTTCAATGCTCTTCGGGAAAAGACTTATTGACCCCGACTTCGACAAGATTTCCATCGGTAGCGGCAAAATGCAGTTCCAAGCAGCAGTGACAGGAATCATCTCTGCAGGAAGCACACTGTTTCTGCTGTGGGGAAACCAATACGGAGACCCATCTGTGATGATCGCGTTAGGATCAGGAATGATCCTGTACACCGCCCTGTATGACCTCCTCAGCAAGCAAGCCAAGCTGAAAACGCTTGCGCTCCCTTTGGTGTTGATCATCTGTGGAAGCGTCCTTTCCGCCTACTCAGGAGAGATCCGAATCACTGCCATGGGACTACTGTTGGTTCTTGTAGTCTCAAACGGCTTGGCTGCGATCTCGGAAATCGTCGAGCAAGGCGGAGCCAGAAACTCAGATGGAGTGAACTTTTTCATCTGGAGGTTCTTCTGGCTAGCAAGCAGTGGAACGGTTCTCGCCTTCCTGGTCTCCTCGCTACGCGGTCAAACCGAAGCACTTCTACAAACTGTCGAGAACTCGCTCAGGTACATTCCCTGGATAGGACTAACCATGTTCTTTGTCTTCCTGGGGATCGGCCTGAAGCTGACGGCAAAGAAAAATGATGCTGTCAGCGTAATCCTGATGGTTCTGTCCGGAAGCGTTGTTCTGGGATACATCTTCACCATCATCATAGACTGGATCGCTCCCGGAACGTTCGGAGTTTCTCAGTCTGGATCAGTCTGGACAATACGAGCTATCGGCGCAGCAGCGTTGATACTGGGGATCGCCAAATTGCGGAGATCAACTCAGTAAGAAACTCGTGCAGTAAGGGCGCGCAACCTGAAAAGGATGCGCGCCCGTTTCATTTCTAGGCAGTTTTGCCTGCGTATTTCTTAGTCACTTCTGCATAGTGAAAAAGTTGTCTTGCCGCTTTTTCTGATTTCAGAATTTGTCGCGCTCTTTCTGTTGCTTGCCTTAGATAGCCCCTATTTACTCTCCTTGTTTCGAAATCTAAGGCTTCTGGTCTATCAAGATAGCTCCTGACAAAAATCCCCAAACCAACCGTCATTGCTAAATAACCGGTTTTTGACTCGTCATGGCCTGCTAAAGCTAATGAATTTGCATGCATAATATCTTGATAAGTATTAGGAACCTCTAAATCGGCCAGTCTTATTCTTGAAAGCTGACTTTCATCATAAAAATCATCAGCAGTTATTAAATATGTGCCTTTATTTTCTCCCTTAACCAAGAAGGCCGCCACAGTCGCAAAGGGGGGCGGAGCCACTTCATCAATCATTACATGATTTTTAAGCTCAGGGTTGCTTTGGAAACCGACAGGATCTAAATCACCAACATCTAAACTTTCCATATCGGTTCCACAACAAACAACACTGTTACCGTATCTCTGAAACCCGCGATCGTTAAGTATTTGCAAAGCAGAAGTGACAACTTGGGGATGAACCTTTTCGTTAACACCAATAAAGCCATTTATTACCGTTTCCGAAGAAATTGTGTGAGCTAATGGTCCAATTACATGGTTAACTGTTTCTCCTTTAAGTCGATGAGAAAGTGTATGTAAGGTTCTAGTGTTGTGGCAACTGGTCATTATCAGGCCAGACTCTGCCAAAGTCGCTTCCATTGCTGCTAAAGAATTAAAATCGGATCTGCCTCCATAAGCTTCAATGGCACTTTGACCGGCAACTTTTGAGGTGTTTGGATAAGAGTGGTGTTTTTGAACCGGAGCATCTACCGATAAAGCCACCGCCCCCAAAGTAGAAAGACTAAAAAGCTTTGAGTTTTCTCCGTTGAGAGGATAACCTTTGTCTCCTCCCATGCCACCAAAAGCAAAAATAGGCTCAGAAGACCTGATTCTGGCAACGGTATCGAGATGAATCGTTGCTGCTACCATTCCGGCAATTTCTTCTGCTGTTAGTCCCGCGTAAGCTTCTTTTGCAGACATTGCTGAAAGCAAAGCCACCGCTTGTAAAATATGACTTTCCTGATCTCCCAGGTTATGAACTCTTCCAGCAACAGTTTCTCTTAAGGGTTTGTTTAAAGAGGCAATAACAAATGTTGCCAGACTAAAACTCTCCTCAAAACTTAAATTCTGGCCATGCTTTATCGCTCGATCTAACTGATAATATCCTCCTCCTTCAAAAAGAGAAGAAAGTAATGGCTCTACTTCGGCAACCAAAGAGCCAACCCTATCAAAATAATCTGTATTTTCGGCAAGCCTATCCAAAGTTCTACTACAATCAACATGCTCCTCAACGCCATTATCTCCCCCAACTATTTGTTGATAGGGCTCACCACAAAGCTTAATCGAAGCCACTTCTCTTGGTGAATATCTAATTTGTTCGTTAGCTGTACTCATTTATAAATAAAAGAAAATATTTAACAAAAAAAAGGAAGGTTAAGAAAGATTAGAAAGTCACCAAAGAATTGCCAAAATGGAATCAGTTCCTGCAATCTCAATAAAGTTTTTAGCGATTTTTACTATTTTTTCACTCATTGGAAATTGTTTGAAATTATACTATAAACACTAATCATTTGTAAATACTGATGTCTTCGCGACTACTTTTTTAGGGTAGTCGCGAAGACTAAGACGTTTGTTACAATCGGGAAAGAAAAAGACCATTTTCGTCCCAAACAGGGCCGCTGCCCGAAGCGGCCAGGGACAGAACATGAGTAGCCCCTTTCGTTCCCGGCGACAGAACCGAAATTCGGAGAGGATTTTCTTTTATCATCACCCTACCGAGCATCCCCGATAGACCCCCCTTTCCTCGGCAACGGACCGCCCAATTTCGACGATCGCTGACAAGAACGCCATTCACTTTTTTTTGGAGACAGTTTATGTCTCCGCGAAAAACCCAGTCGTCGTCGCCCAGCAATACCAGGGCGATAACATCATAAAGAACATCATCCTTCTTCCCCATTCTATCCGCCTCCTTGTGAATGAACTCAAACAAACGCCTAGTCAATTTTATCAATTTGCCTAAATATCTTCAACTATAGGACAAAATAGCACTAAAAAAAGGCGGGATTGCTCCCGCCTTCAAACTCTCTAGATTTGCCTTACATCATTCCGCCCATACCACCCATTCCTCCCATTCCTCCCGGCATACCACCGGCTTTTTCTTCTTTTTCCGGAATGTCGGTAACTAAAACCTCAGTGGTAAGAATCATTGCTGCCACCGAAGCGGCATTTTGCAGAGCGCTTCGAGAAACTTTTACCGGGTCAAGAATTCCTTCTTTGAGCATGTTTACAAATTTTCCCGTCAAGGCATTGTAGCCAAAGTCGGCTTCTTTTTCGAGTTTGTCTTCAATTTCTCTTAGAATGTAGCCGTCGTCGTCTCCAGAATTTTTCGCCAGCCAGCGAACCGGTTGCTCTAAGGCTTTTCTGACAATTTCAATGCCGATTTTTTCTTCCGGATCATCAGTCTCTATTTTGTCCAAGGCCTTTTTAGCATGTAGAAAAGAGACTCCGCCTCCAGGAAGCACTCCCTCGGCAATGGCTGCTTTGGTAGCTTCAACCGCGTCTTTAACTCTTTCCTGCTTTTCCTTAAGCTCAACCTCTGTGGCTGCCCCAACACTGATAACTGCTACTCCACCGGCAAGCTTGGCTAGTCTTTCCTGAAGCTTTTCTTTGTCATAGTCAGAATCAGATTTTTCAATTGCTGACTTTATCTGATCAATTCTGGCTTTTACTGCTGCTTTATCTCCTGCGCCTCCGATAATCTGGCAGGAGTCTTTGTCCGCAACAATCTTGTCGGCTTGACCAAGGTCGGTGGCAACATCAATCGATTCAAGTTTTCTGCCGGTATCTTCAGAAATTACTGTTGCTCCAGTAAGAGCAGCAATATCGGCAAGCATCTCTTTTTTGCTGTCCCCAAACCCAGGCGCTTTAACTACCAAAGCGTTAAAGGTGCCCTTTAGTTTGTTAACTACTAGGGTTGCCAGAGCCTCGCCATCAATATCATCAGCGATGATAACAAAGTTTTTAGAAATTTTTATAACATTTTCTAAGAAAGGCAGAATTTCCTGAACCGAAGAAATTTTTCGATCGGTAACCAAAATTTGAGGCCGGTCAATTACCGCCTCCATGCCTTCGGTGTCGGTAACGAAGTAAGCAGAAGCAAATCCTTCGCCAAACTCCATACCTTCTTTGTAGTCAATCTCCATCTCAAGGCCCTTGCCTTCTTCAACAGTGATCACTCCGTCTCTGCCGACTTTTTTCATTGCCTCAGCAATTTTTTTGCCAATCGTCTCATCACCGGCAGAGATGGTTGCTACCTGAGCTACCTCGTCATCACTTTTAATGTCTTTTGCTCGAGCTTTAAGTGCTTCTACTGCAACTGCGGCGGCTTTCTCAATTCCCTTTTTAACCATCATTGGGTTAGCTCCGGCAGTAACATTTTTTAGCCCTTCAGTAACCATTGACCAAGCAAGCAGTGTTGCCGTGGTCGTTCCGTCACCAGCAACATCGTTGGTTTTGGAAGCAGCTTCTTTTACCAGTTGTGCTCCCATATTCTCAAACGGTTCCTCAAGGTCAATCTCTTTGGCAACGGAAACTCCGTCATGAATTACCGAAGGTCCGCCCCATTTTTTATCCAAGGCTACATTTCTGCCTCTGGGACCTAAAGTTGTTATCACCGCCTTGGCAATAATATCTGCTCCTTTAAGCAGTTTTTGTCTTGCTTCTTCTCCGAAAACTAGTTGTTTTGCCATTGTTTTTTCCTCCTAAAATTTACTTAATAACTGCCAAAATCTCATCAAATTTTACAAAAAGATGCTCTTTGTCGCCAGTTTCTGGTTTGTATTCCGACCCAGCCCATTTTTTAAAAACGACTCTATCGCCAACTTTAAAAAAGGGTTCTATCTTTGTACCAAAATCAGTAACTAAAGTTGATCCAACCGCTACCACCTTCCCTGCTTGTGGCTTTTCTTCATGCGATTCAGGAAGAACGATTCCAGAAGCGGTAGTTTTCTCCTCTAGCTCGGGAAGTACTAATGCGTAACCAGGACCAGGGGTAAGTTTATTTATTTGATTTGTGGCCATAAAATCCTCCTTTAAAGAATTAAGTGTAAAAATTAACTAAAAACTATAAAATATCGTTATCAAAAGATTTCAAAGACTGCTAATATTCTAAATTTCGCGCCCCTTTTTGTCAAGGGGATATAGAAAGATCTCGACATTTGTTTCTATAAGTGGCCAGGGTTTCCTCTGCCTTACTCTGAGGATGAAAAAATGCTTGGGTTAAGCCAGCCTCAGCCTTTGGTTTTCCTTTCATATAGGAGAGTTGAAGAAGATAAAGAATACGGTTGATCAGCAAAATACACCCGTTTGTTTTTTCCTGTCCATATCTCTCAGTAGCTTTTTTATTGATAAATTTGTTGGCCAAAAACTTGCCCATCCAATTATTTTGCCGACAAAAATAGGAAAATGTTTTATTTTTATCAGCTAAAGGCCTTAAGAAAAGTATCTGGTAAGCTGTAAAAAGAGTTCGCCTTGCCTCTTTTATTTCTAAATCCGAACCGTCAATAAAAACATTTAGGCATAATCTATTTTCTGTTTGTTTGCTGCCGGGAGCACGAAGTTTAAGACCTAAAAACGGCCCACCCAAAGTCTTTAATAAAAGATACACCAAACCTCTGGCTATCCAAAGACTATTGGGCAGGCTAATCACCACTAGATCAATGTCGTCGTTTGGTTTGGCAGTATCAAAAGCCAGACTTCCAGATAAACCAATCATAGAAACAAAAGGAACTTTTGAAATTAAACTTATCGCTTTTCTTGCCAAACCAACTTTTTCTTTTGCTCTCGCCTCGCTTTTGTTTCGCTTGCCAACAAGCTTTTCTCTTCCTGGTAAAAAGTAGTAACCGTGATCACGACCCACCTTTCCTTTTTTAAAAAGGCCTGCCAAGACCAACAAAACCTCCTTTTGGCTAATCTTTTTATCGCTAATTATCCTCTGGTAAATCTCACTGCTTTTAAGCGGGTAGTTGAAGATATCGGCATAGATTAAAGTACACAAAACAGCCAACTGAGAATCGTTCATAAAGCATTTTATCACCGTGTCGGTGGTAAACTAAATAAATGCTTACCAACTCAACAGTTTTTGAAAAAATTAAGAAGCTTTTAGGCGAAGAGAAAATTAATTATAAATTCGTCCGGCACAAACCGGTATACACCAGTAAACAAGCGGCCAAAACAAGAAACGAGTCTCTTTGCCAGGGAGCCAAAGCATTGGTATTTATCGCTGATGATAAACCAATTTTGGTTGTTGTCCCTGGCGATCAACGAGTGGACACAAAAAAATTTAAAAAGACCTACAAGATAAAGAGCCTCTCTCTTGCTGACCCAGATAAAGTGAAAAAACTAACCGGACTGGAAATAGGAGCCATCCCTCCCTTGGGAAATTTAATTGGGCTTTCTACTTATCTAGATAAAAAACTGACTCTGGAACCGGAAATACACTTTAATCCCGGTATCCACACCGGATCGATTACGCTGATACCTGCCGATCTAGTTAGGCTTGTTAAACCAATAATCGGTTCATTTTGTTGATTTATTGGCTAGGCTTGTATATAATGACCCAGCAATGGCTACTAAAGCAAAAAAACCAATACTAGAAGTAGAAAAAAGAAAATTCACCGGCCGAAAGGTTAAAACCCTGCGCCAGAAAGGTCTGCTTCCAGCTAACGTTTACGGGAAAAAGATAAAATCTCTTTCCATCCAGGCAGATGCAAAGAGTGTAGAAAAGATTTTTAATGAGGTTGGCGAAACCGGACTAGTTGATCTTTTGGTAAAAGGAGAAAAGCAGGCTCGACCGGTACTGCTTCACAATCCCCAGTTCCATCCTGTCAACGACTCTCTTCTTCATCTTGATTTTTACCAGGTTGATCTAACTCAAAAAGTAACCGCAGATGTTTCTATCGAACTGACCGGAGAATCTCCGGCGGTAGAAAAAGGCGAGGGAATTTTGGTTCAGCTTCTTTCCGAAATTGAAGTTGAGGCCTTACCCGCCGACCTTCCGGAAAAGTTTGTTGTTGATGTTTCTAAATTGGAAAAAATCGACGACGCTATTACTGTTGAGGGTTTGAAAAGTGACGAAAAAGTAAAAATTAACGCTGAAAAAGATCAGGTTATTGCCAAGATCACCGCTCAGGAAGAAGAAATTATCGAGGAACCTCCGGCTGAAGCAGAACAGCCAGCAGGAGAAGGTGCCGAAGGATCTGCTGTTGAAAGCGACGCTTCCACTGAGGAAAAACCAGCTGAGGAAAAACCGACCGAGGGTGAAAAGAAAGACCAAGGAAACTAATCCCCAGGTGCGGTATAATTAGTCATGACCGATATTCTACCGCTTTCTGAACTTACCAAAAAAACTATTACTCTAAGAAAAAAAACCCTCAGAGCTATCTACTGTTCTGGGTCCGCTCATCTTGCCGGCAGTATGTCTTCTATGGACCTACTTATCATTTTATATTTCGGTGGCATTCTGAGGTACGATCCAAAAAACCCAAATTGGGAGAAAAGAGACCGGTTCATTCTTTCTTGTGGCCATATCTGCCCCGCCCTCTACACCGTTCTTGCCGAAGCAGGTTACTATTGTGCCCCTGAGCTAAACAATCTGAGAAAGCTAGGCTCCCCTTTTCAGGGTCATCCTGACAAAGAAAAACTTCTAGGCATTGAAACAACCGCCGGCAGTCTAGGACAAGGACTATCAGTAGCAGTCGGTATGGCACTAGCTCAACCAAAAAACCATGTTTTTGTTCTCACCAGCGATGGTGAACAGCAGGAGGGTCAAATTTGGGAGGCGGCAATGGCGGCAGCTAAGTTTGACCTGGGCAACCTAGTTTTAATCATCGACAACAACAAAATTCAAATTGATGGAAAAATCGAAAAAATCATGCCGATAGAAAGCTTAAAAAGAAAGTATGAAGCATTTAACTGGCAGGTTTTAGATGCCAACGGCCATGATCTTCGTAAACTCTCCTTCGTTTTTAGGCGGGCAATCGAGGCTAAAAATCAACCAGTGGTAATTATTGCCAATACTGTTGCCGGTAAAGGAGTACCTTTTGCGGAAGGAAAACCGGAATGGCACCAAAAAACTATGACGGAAAAGGAATACCAAAAAGCACTAACAAATTTAAGAGTCTAAATAACAATGAAAGTTGCCTTAATCCACGACTATCTTATCGATTTTGGCGGTGCAGAAAGAGTCCTTCTGGCCTTGAGCGAAATCTGGCCTGATGCGCCCATCTACACTGCTATTACCGACAAAGAGAAAATGGGGCTTCACTGGACCAAGTTTGCAAAACTGAATATCAAAACCTCCTGGTTTCAGAAAGTTCCTGGAGCAAGCAGATTAATTTCTCCCTTAAGGTTTTTACTCCCTCTTGTATGGGAAAGCTTTGACCTTTCTGATTACGACCTGGTCGTTAGCTCCTCTTCCTGGGCAATATCAAAAGGAGTTATTACCGGGCCTAGTACCAAACACGTTTGTTACTGCCATACTCCTCCTCGATTCCTCTATCACTATCCCGAGGCAAGAAGATGGACCCGCTACTGGCCGGTAAAGATTTATGCCGCTTTAGTAAACCACCGCTTAACCCAATATGACTTTACTACTTCACAGCGGGTTGACAAGTTTATCGCCAACTCAAAAAATGTTGCCGGAAGAATCAAAAAGTTTTACCGGCGTGACAGCCAGGTGGTTTATCCGCCAATAAATCTTCCCCCTAAGTCAAAGGTAACCGGAAAACATCAAGACTATTATCTTTGCTATGGCCGGTTAATAAGCTACAAATATCCCGACCTAGCAGTCAAGGCCTGCCAAAAATTGGGCAGAAAAATTGTCGTTGCCGGGGGAGGACCGATGTATGACCAGCTTATAAAGTTGGCCGATAAAGATAAAAACACTTCTGTTCTAGGGCGGGTAAGTGAGGAAAAACTGGACCAGCTTCTTGCTAACTGCCGAGCAGTAATCCTACCCTTGAAAGACGAGGACTTTGGCATGGTCTATATCGAGGCTCAAGGGTATGGCAAACCGGTAATTGCCCTAAACTCTGGCGGGGGAAAAGAAGCGGTTTTAGCGAACAAAACCGGAGTCTTTTTTGAAAAACCAACTATAGATTCTCTTGCTAAGGCTATTTTGCGGTTTGAAGAAATCGAAAAAACCCTCAACGCTAGTGATATTAGAGCTTTTGCGGAAAAGTTTTCCAAAGACAGATTTAAAAAAGAAATTAAACTTATTTGTCAAAATCCTAATGCCTGAACTCCCCGAAGTAGAAACAACCGCCCGAATTCTTAAGACCAAACTGGTAGGAAAAAAAATTGCTGACGTGAAAATTTTCTCCCAAAAACAGTTTCCCAATGATCCAAAACTGATTATTGGCAGCAAGATTGTTAACATAAAAAGAAGAGCAAAGATTCTAGTAATCTATCTTGATAAACTGGTGTTAATTATTCACCTCAAGCTAACCGGACAGTTGGTTTATGCCGATAAAACAGAGAAAGGAAAAGCGGTTTTCGGCCATCCGATTCCCCTTTCCGGAGGCAGTAGTCTTCCCGGCCGCTCAACCAGAGTGACTTTAGAATTTAGTGACCGGTCAGTTCTATATTTCAACGACCTTCGCAAATTCGGCTGGATTAAAATTATTCCCAAAAGTAAATTTGACATCGAGACCTTTGACAACCTAGGAATAGAACCGTTTTCCAAATATTTTACTAGCGAGGCTTTAGAAAAAATATTTGCTAAAACAAGAAGAGCGATCAAAACAGTTTTGATGGATCAAAAACTAATTGCCGGAATCGGCAACATCTATGCCAACGAGGCCTTGTTCGTTGCCAAAATAAATCCGCAAAGGCCGGCAAATTCACTCTCGAGAAAAGAAACTGACCTGCTTGCCCGGGCAATTTTGCAAACGCTTAAAAAAGCGGTTGCAAACCAAGGTACTTCTGCAGCTGACGATGCTTACATAAAACCAGATGGATCGAAAGGCAATAACCAAAACCATCTTCTTGTTTACCAAAAAACTGGCAGCAACTGCCCAAACTGCTCAGGAAAAATAAAAAGAATTACTCTCGGCGGCCGGGGAACATTTTTTTGCCCGAATTGTCAAAAGTAGCCTTCAAACTAAATGAAAGCAAGAACGTTAAAACTGGTTAACTTTCGCAATTACAAAGAAAAGATCTTGGTTTTTGATCCTTCTTCAACCTTAATAGTCGGCCCTAATGGTAGCGGTAAAACCAATCTTTTGGAAGCGCTTTTTTTGCTTGCCACCGGAAAAAGCTTTAAGGCGGAAACAACCAAACAATTAATCAACTGGCAGGAAAACTACTCTATTATTGAGGCCAAACTAACCAACAATCAACAAATCGGGATCAAAATAGTCACCAGCCCGGAAACAAAAATAGTCAAAAAGATATTTTTTATCGAGGGCAGCCAAAAAACAAGAAAGTTTTTTTTGGAAAACTTCTGGGCAATCATTTTTCGTCCAGAAGATATTCGCATTCTATCCGGATCACCATCTAAAAGAAGGGAGTTTTTAGACAATATTTTGTCCCAGACCGATTGGCAATATCAAAAAAACCTTTACGTTTACCAAAAAGCATTAAGACAAAGGAATAAACTTTTAGAAAAAATCCGCTCCGGCCAGGCAAAAACCCAAGAGCTTTTTTACTGGGATAAAGCCTTAGTTAAAAACGGTCAATATATATCTGACCTGAGAAAAGCGACCACCGATTGCTTCAATCAGTTTTTCGAGAATCACCCCAACAGCGAAATCAAAGCTCTTTCTGTCAAGTATCTTGCTAACACCATCAGCGAAAGCAGCCTATCGGCAAAAAAAGACAGCGATATCAAGCTGGGGCACACCTCAATCGGCCCCCATAAAGACGATTTCTATTTGGAAGCAGGTATTTTTAATACGGAAAACAAGAATGTTGCCCACTGGGGATCAAGAGCTCAGCAAAGAATGGCTGTTTTAGGTCTTAAACTAGCTGAGCTTAAATACATTGAAGAAAATATCAAAAAACAACCGCTGCTGCTACTTGATGATATTTTTTCCGAACTGGACCAAAATCACCAAAAACTGCTGACAGAAATAATTAATCACCACCAAACAATTATCACCGCCACAAACAAACCAAATAATCTTTCTTGGAAGGCCGGTAAAATAATTGATTTATCTAGAGGCTGATCTTGTAGCGAGTAAGTACCTGGGTTACTCCGGCAGATAAGGTTTCCGTTACTGATGATGAATCATCCCCATCCAATATCGCGTTAACCGCATCTTCATAATATTTGATTACCCCATCATTAAGACCATTGTCATGAGTAAAAGAGCAAAGATACCAAGACTTGGCGCTCGAGGCTTGAGAAACAAAGACAGAAACAGCCGGATTTGACTTAAGCCCGTTAGCCAATTCAACCACCGGATAGATCTCGCCAAAGTCACGGGTTTGACTCTGGGCAGAGTAAAGATTGGTCATTACCTCTTTTGAGGAAAGATACTCTAAAAACTTCCAGGCCGCTTTTTGGTTAGGGCTGGACCGAGAAACTCCTTCTACCCAAAACGTGGCCCAGTTTATATTGGTCAGTCCCACCTCACCTCTTTCCGCCGCCTCCCAATCGCTACTACCAAGTTCGGGAAGCTGAGGAACAGCGGCAACCCCAAACTCAAGATTAGGATTCATTTCTTTAATGTTAAAGTAGCGCCAAGAAGGACCAAAATAAAAAGCCAGCTTGCCTGAGGCGAAAGCAAGAGTAGAGTTGGGTAAAGTCTCATCCCAAACCTTATCCTGTAAATTAAAGTAGGTATAAAAAGATAAAACATCCTCGATAAGCTTGCCTGTCGGTTTGGCTGGATCAGCACCGTTTTGGTAAATCATTAGCCCCAAAATATCGCTCCAGTGATCAACATTATTAACCGTTCCCAAACCGGCTCCGGCAACCTGAATCCTTCCCGACTCGTCACGAACAGTAACTTCTTTGGCAGTTTGCTTTAGACCCCACCAGGTTTTGGGAACAGTTTTATTGGCTTTAGCCAAAATATCTTTATTATAAAAAAGCGCCAGATTGTCAACCATCAAAGGAACCACATAGTAACTGCCACCCATTTTTAATTCTGTTGAGGTAACAGGAAAATAGCTATTTTTTAAACCGATTTTCTCGACAGTGCTTTCCGGAACAGCCGCCAAGTACTGGCTAAACATTGGCAGCCAGCTTTGATGAATTCGAAAAATATCTGGAGTTTCTCCTTTAACTAAACTAGAAAGCAGTCGGGCCTTATAATCAGTTTTAGAGTTTTTACGATAATCAATGGTTATATTCGGGTTCTCCTTCTCAAACTCGGCGATTACCCCTTCAATTACCGACTCCGGCTCCCATAAACCCCAATAGGTCAAAGTTACTGGTCCGGAACCGATGCTGTTGCCCTTTTTAAAAACAAATTTTGAAAGTAAAAATCCAACCAGAGTCAGGACAAGCAAACCAGCCAAGGTATAGATCAACATTTTAGGGAATGGTTTTTTCTCCGGAACTTGATCAGGTTTCCCCTGCGCCTCAGGTTCAACCGTAGGGGAAACAGCAGTTTGTTGGTGCAAACCGGCCTCGGTTTTAGTATCATTTAACTGTTGATTGGGGTCAATTTCGTCCATTGCTTTAATGATAACCCAAGGCTAAATAAATGTCCAAAAAAATAAATCTCAGAGTATTAGTCTCCGCGATACTGATTTCTCTAATTTTTCTGCCTCCGGTACTGGTAGGAGCTTTTGAACTGGCCTGGAAAGACCGTATTTATCCCGGTGTATTTGTCGCTGATGTCAACCTGGAAGGATTGACTGAAGCCCAAGCAAAAGAGAAGATTAAAGCTCTTGGTGAAAAACAAAATACTATTAAGTTAAGCTTTGAGGATCAGTCCTGGCAGTTAAATCTTGACGATATTGGCACCGAGTATCAGTCCGATATTACCGCACAAAAAGTGATCAGTTTTGGCCGAAAAAGTAGTTTGGTTGGCGAAATTTATCAAAAAATTAACGCTCTAAGGGAGGGAAAGGTGTACGACCTTGATTTTTCTTGGAACCAGGAAAACTTAGATCAGTTTATCAGCACCATCTCCGGACAAATAAACCAAAAAGAAATTCCTACTAGTTTAACTTTTAGCCAAGGAAAACTAGCTATCAACCAAGGAAGACTGGGCCGGACCGTTGCCAAACAAGGACTGATAAACTTAATACAACAAACTCTGTCCGCAGCCGATTTTGACAAAGAGATCAAAGTCCCTGTTGTCCAAACAGGCTCACTGCCAACCGATGGCGAGATCGAAAAGACTATCAATAGAGCTATAAATCTAACGGAGAAATCAATTATTCTTGCTGATAGCTCAATTAATTTTGTTATTCAGCCGGAACAGATTATTTCATTTCTAGATTTTGAAAATGGTTGGCAAAGACTGGAAATTGAAAAGTATGTCGATGGAATTAAGGAATCTGTCGATTCTCCCGCTCAAAATGCTCATTTTCAATTCGAAAATGATCGAGTAACTGTTTTTTCTCCAGCAAAAACCGGCACTACTTTAGATCGGGAAAAAACCATCAACCTTATCGCCGCCGGATTGATTTCTCTGGAAGTAGGCAGAAAAGACAATGAAGTAATAGAACTGCCTATTATTAAAACTGAACCGGAAATAAATACCCAGGACAGCAACGAGTTAGGAATTAGCGGCCTGGTTGGTAAAGGTGAGTCTTGGTTTCACCACTCGATTCCCTCCCGAGTTGCCAACGTCAAACTGGCCAGCAGTAAATTCAATGGCGTTTTGATAAAACCAGGAGAAACATTCTCTTTTAATAAAACCTTAGGCGAGGTCTCCCGCCAAACCGGTTACCAGTCGGCTTGGATAATTAAAGACGGTCGAACCGTTCTGGGTGACGGCGGTGGGGTCTGTCAGGTGTCTACCACCCTTTTTAGAGCCGCCCTAAACTCCGGACTATCAATTGTAGAAAGACATGCCCATTCATATAGAGTTTCTTACTATGAAGAAAACTATCAACTAGGAGTAGATGCTACCGTCTTTTCTCCCTCAGTAGATCTAAAAATTGAAAACGACTATAACTGCTGGCTACTAGTTCAAACCAAAATTGATCCGGAAAACTACTATCTTTCATTTGAAATTTATGGCTGTCCTGATGGCCGGAAAATAGAGATTGGTGATTCAAAAGTTTGGGCAGTTACCGCTCCGCCGCCGGATAAATATGTAGATGACCCTACTTTGCCAGCAGGAACGATAAAACAGGTTGATTTTAGATCAGGAGGAGCCAAAGCATCATTTGACTGGAAAGTAACCAAAGATGGAAAAACACTTCATCAAAAATCATTCTATTCAAACTACAGATCTTGGCAGGCAGTGTTTTTACGAGGAACTGGAAATTGACTTACCTACCAATATTTATTCTTCCACGCTAGGAACAGAATAGATTTTATCGATAATTAAATTACTTGGTTTAAAAATGAACGTAAAGGCTCCACCCTTAATCTCACTTAATCTAGCATTAAAACACTCCCAACGGCTCAGGCCTATGCGACGACAATCAGCATGAGGAGGAGTACCAAGAAGATGGCCTCCAGTTGAAACCCAACCACTAGGACCAATCACCGTTAAGGCAAAATCGTTATATCTTGTTTTTGAAACATTAACCTGTGCCTCGCCTTGATCGTTAGTTACTGCCGAAGAAATATATCTCCAGCCTTGAAAGGCGTTGATCCTGCCAAAAAATAATACTCTTACCTTTTCCAAAGGATACATTCTTGAATCGGTTGCCTGAACATGAAAACCGTAAGAAATATGCTCTTGAGCAGAAGTTTTACTAAAGCTTCCCAAACTCAAAAACACCCCTAAAGAAAGAAAAATTGAAAAGAGAAAAGAAATTAATTTTGTTTTCATTGCTGTTTTTTTAGTAACAGCTAGATTGTATCATAGCAATAGCTATAAGATAGTTTTACTGGGTGGTTCCCCCAGAAAAAAGAGGTTCGATAAAAACAACCGGAGGAATGTCCCAGGTTTGAAAGGCGCTAATTTTTCTACTAACCACTTCCGTTGAGCTTGAGGTTACCTGGCCGGTAGAAGTAACTGCTAGCCCTTGTGAGGCAAACTGGCTATTATCAACGGCAATAATCTCTGTTCCCACTGCCACTTCCTCATAAAAGACCTTAACGACGATGAAAATCGGGATCTGCCCGCCTTCAAAGTTGGCGTAGCTTAAATTGGCGCTGTTGGCTAAATCCCGGCAGCCACCGCCTGAAGCGGCAAAACCATTTCTAGTCAAAGGATCATAGGCCCAGCGCTTGGTCTGATAATCTCCCATTGTTGTTTCCTGATAAAAAAGGATAAGCTCGACTGCCGCCTGCCCTCCCCAGCAGATATTAAGCTGATCACCAAAGTCAAAAAAACCGGGATTTTCAACAATCTCTCCCGTGTTGGGATCATGAGAGGTTAGCCAGACAACGGCAAAATCACCGTCCTCAATCATTGTGGGAAAAGTAAATCCGGTTTCTCCCGCCCCCAGCTCCACCGTCTCCATCTGGGCGGAACCATTATTAATTTCAAACTCGCTAGGAACTGTTCCTGAGGACTGCCATTGGTAAAAAACCTCATCTACACCAGCCTCAGCAGCAGAAAAAGCTCTGGCTGACTCTTCTTGCTTGCGAGAAATCTCCACGTCGGTTATCACCTCTTTTGATAAAGATAAACCGACGCTCATCACCACCACCGTTAAAAGAAGCACAATCAAGGCAGCTTGACCAGAGCAGTTAAAAATTTTTTTGCTAGTCATTGACTAACAAAATAGTAGCATAAAAAGAGAAAAGATTTCTAATTTATGGAGTATGAATGGCGTAAGCAGGACAGTTGGTTTTTTCCGGACAGCCGGGAACAACGGCAGTTACTTTATACAAAGAGGTGTTATTGCAGGGAAGCCAATTCCAGCGATACGTAGTGCTAGTAGTGGTTTTATAAGAAGAATTTCGGTAAATCTTATAACCTGCCGCCCCAGCAACCGGTCTCCAGGAAAGTTGTACCCAACAACCAGTTCCCGATGATTTTAAGGTCACTACCGGACAGCTGCTACTGCAAGAAGTTGTCGGAGTAGGAATCGGAGCTGATGTTGGTGTTGGAGTTGGTGTCGCTGGTGTAGCTGTACCCAATTTTTGATAGCAAAAACTGCTTGAGTAGCAAGGGTAAGGAAAATTAATATGATCGTAGCTATAGCTACAAGAAACCGCATCCATATTGGCCCAATAGTTAGTGCAGTTTTCTACATCAGACCAACAGGCTGTCCAGGCAACCGGAGGAGTAGGAGTTGGAGCTGTTCCGCATTTAGGTATTGCTGATTTTAAAAGAGTGTAGCTATTATCACTTTCATTACTTTCGGAAACATCATTGCTCGTGTCAGCAAAGAAGATAATCTTTGTTAAATCTCCCCACAACACACTTTCCGGAATCATCACCTCACCAGAAACAGCAAATAGTTCACGGAAATACAAAGCTTTATATTGACCTGCACCCAAGAAGTCAACTGTATAACCGCTTCTACCCCAACCAACAGCGTTAATATTGTTAAATCTAACATCGGTGACAAATTGACCGGCATCGGCGTCGCCGACATTTTTAACTAAATAGCGGCCGATTACGCTATAACCTTCTGGGTATGAATTTCCCAACTGGCCAGGCTTATAATAGCAGGCGGACAAAAGGGTGGTTTGCAGGTTGGGAGAAGCAGTGACGGCTTTAGTTTCAACCTTCAGAAAGGAGAAAAAGGCCACAAAAACGACAAGAGAGAGAAACAAGAAGCCTTGCCTTTTCCAACTCTTTATTATCATGAGCGATTGTACCAGAAAATAAAACTATAAGTCAAGTTTTAAGGCAACAAGTGCTGATATTTAAACTGCTTTTTCCAAAGCTCTCTGGGCATTTTAAAAACTAAATTTGGATCATAGTTAAAAATTACCGAAGGATCACTGCCACTTATTGCTCTGTTTACCACCACTCCTTCCGATCCGGTAAAATCAGCATCGGCCACCACAATTCCATTAAAAACTAACTGGCTAGCGCCGTCACTGACCGTTAAGTTGCCATTGGCAAGATACAACCCATCCAGACTATCAACATCCCCACTGATAGCTACATCACCGTCAACCATCACTCCAAAAAACCCACCCGAAGCAATAGAAACATCTCGATCAATGCTTAATTCTGATCCGTCGCTTCTGCGCACTACAATCGTTTGATCGGCGCCAATCTGGCAGGTTGATCCCGGAGCAGAACAATTTAAAGCAGTAACCTGAGAAAGACTGGTTTGTTCGTCAATATCAATTAAAGTTACCTCACGTTCAGAATTTTCAAACCGGCGGGAAAAGTAGCCAACCTGATATACCGGTCCTTGATACTGTTGATCGCCTACCTGCCAGCCGGTAGAACTAAGACTACCGCCTCCTAAAGAGATAGAGCCGCTAGAGTTGGAAACCACTCCTTCGGCGGAATCCGAATTGGCAACGACAAAATACTGACCAGACGGAACAGAGACAGTCGCTCCACTGTCTAAATGAGCCCCACCGCCTTGAATCTGAAACCAGGGTTGATCAGCTTGTTTTACCCCTGCCCAGATATACCTAGTTTGGGCTTCGGAAATTACTATCCCATCAATAATAATCTGAGTGCATTCGTCACCGCTACCAGCTTCACAATTGGTACTTGTACCGGAACCACCACTCCAAGAGCAAATTCCGCTTCCCGGACTGACTGCATAACTTCCGGTACCGGAGCGGGTAAAAACCCAATCGGCAGTATTCAAAGCCATCCTTACCTGATATGTTCCCGGGGGAATACTGCTGGCCTGATAGTCACCAGGATTTCCCGTACAATGAGTGGTTGAGCCCGCCCCCTGCCAAGAAGAAACTCCCTCCCGGTACCAGATTAAAACATCAGGATCACTGCCGGAATCAATAATTGTTTCCCCTGCTTGGCGAGCACCATCTTCGTTAGTATCAATAAAAATTCTGCCAATGATATTTCCTGGAACTGGGGTAGGTGTTAGTGTAGGAGTAAAAGTTGGGGTTGGTGAGGGAGCCCCTGGTGGTGTTGCTGTTGGAGAAACACACTGAGGAATTGACAGTTTTGAAAGAGTATAGGTATTATCAAGCTCATTACTCTCAACCACGCTGTATTCAGAATCAGCAAAAAAACGAATTGCCGTCAAGTTGTTCCAATTCACCAGCGTAGGAATAATAACCTCCCAAGGACCATAATCTATCTGAAAAGAAAAAGTACTCGTCGCTCCGGAAGCCAGCGAGTCTAAAGGATAGACTCTAGTAGGTTCGGTTACCCAACTACCCTGCAAGGTGTTAATTCTATTTTCAAATGATCCACTGGCAATAAGGTTACCACTGTTTCTTACCGAAAACTGGCCAACGACGCCATAGTGGCCACTGTAGGGATTGCCTATTTGAGCAGGTTCGTAATAACAAGCAGAAGCTGAAGGAACCGTTAAATTTGGAGCGGAAACAACCTGTGTTGGGGTAGCAGTAGGAGTGTTGGTCGGAGTTGGGGTAGAAGTTGCTCCTGGTGCCGGAGTAACTACACTAAACGCTCTCGGCCCATTTTGAAAAGAGGTTCGGTAGGTAGAATAGTAGGAATCATATATTCTTGCCTGGCCGTACCAGTTGCCGGTACCGGGATTATTATAGGGTCCAGTATATCGACTCAATCCGCTTTGCCAACTACCGGTGTAATCAACTCCATTGAAATTAAAAGGAATCAGGTATTCAATAGTGGTATTAGATCCGCAAACAGCCGTCACCGAATCAATCACAAAGTTAATATATGATCCTGTAAGGAAAGAGGCGTTAGCGGCAGGGCTATTCAAATTAGGCATTGGTGGACGTGGACAAGCGGTTGGTGTCGGGGTTGAAGTGGCCGTTGGTGTTGCTGTTGCCGCAGCCGTCGGAGTAACTACACTAAACGCTCTCGGCCCATTTTGAAAAGAGGTTCGGTAGGTAGAATAGTAGGAATCATATATTCTTGCCTGGCCGTACCAGTTACCGGTACCCGCAGCAGCATAAGGACCAGTTAGTCTTGAAGTTCCACTCTGCCAATTACCAGTATAAGTAACACCATTAAAATTAAATGGAATTAAGTATTCGATAGCAGTATTAGAGCCACAAGAAGCAGTAACTGAATTTAATT
>Ga0210057_1001052_pt1 | contig 43238 bp, 46 predicted proteins | sample CryGeyCG2114_010_2_FD_183968 | JGI IMG/M metagenome (GOLD analysis project Ga0210057, IMG submission 183968) | Groundwater microbial communities from aquifer - Crystal Geyser CG10_big_fil_rev_8/21/14_0.10 (SPAdes) (version 2) | ecosystem: Environmental > Aquatic > Deep subsurface > Groundwater ...
GTAAAGGTTTCTTCTGCCCAGATACCCTTACTAATTTCTTCTCTGTCACCAAAACTTAATCTTGTATATTTTTTCATTTTTCTATTTTAACTGAAATCTTGTTTTGCGTTGACTGTTTGAAGTCGCCTCCGTGATATTTTTAGTTTTTTCATTTTTGTTGTGTACTATTTAACAGGGTTTACCCTGTTAAATAATAATTTTTAAAGTCAGAATAGTTAAACAATACTGTTGGCCATTGTTCTATCAATTAATAGTGGGCGGTATTTTGTTTAACAGGGTTACATGTTTTTTCTTCAGGGTGTATAATGAAAAGTGAGGGTCATCTGGGGAAATAACCTAGCTTTCAAAAAAAGAAGAGAGCGAATTGTTTTATTGCATCGTGGTGTAATATTCATCGCACTCACCTAGAGATTTTCTAGGGTTATTTATACCAGATGGTTCTCATAAAAAATTTCATACAATTGTGTGGAATTTTTTATTATAAATTGTAATAAGTTTTTATATTTGTTATATTTAAAAGATGAAATTAGATAAAATTCTTAAGGTTATCTCATTAAGTGCTATTTTTTTAGTCCCTTTTGTTCCCTTGGTGGTTGTAGGATCTCTTTTTTTCCCTTATATTGTAGGGAAAAGTATTTTATTTAAGGTATTAGTGGAAGTAGCTTTTGGAGCTTGGGCCATTTTAGCTTTAAGGAATAAAGAATACCGACCTAAATTTTCTTGGATTTTAGGTAGTATTTTAGTTTTTGTAGGGGTGATTTTTTTAGCTGATTTATTGGGAGAAAATCCTCTGAAGAGTTTTTGGAGTAATTATGAAAGGATGGAGGGTTGGATAACACTTTTACACTCATTAGGCTATTTTATTGTTATTACTTCTTTGCTCAATTCAGAAAAATTGTGGAGGCGTTTTTTGCAGACAACTGTTTTTGTTAGTGTCTATCTTGCTTTATCTGGAATATTTAAACTAATAGGACCGCAAAGTGTTTCTCGATTAGATTTGAGTTTCGGAAATGCTTCTTACTTGGCTGTCTATATGCTTGTTCATATTTTTATTATTTTATTTCTATGGTTTTCTTATAAAAAAGAACAGAACCAAATCAGTCTTTGGGGTTGGTTTTACGGCTTAGCTATTTTTACTGAAATTATTGTTCTTTATTATACAGCTACTCGTGGGGCTATTCTGGGTTTGATTGGGGCTGTTTTGTTAGTTTCTGTTTTAATAGTTTCTTTTGAAAAAGAAAAAAAAGTTTTAAGGAGAATAAGTTTTGGTATTTTAATTGCGACTTTAGTTTTGGTAGGGAGTTTTCTCTTCTTTAAAGATTCTGATTTTGTTAAAAACAGCCATGTGTTAAGTCGTTTTTCTAGTATTTCTCTTCAAGAAACTACAACCAAATCAAGATTTATGATTTGGGAGATGGCCTGGCAAGGGGTGAAAGAAAAACCAATTTTAGGTTGGGGACAAGAAAATTTTAATTATGTTTTTAATAAGAATTATGACCCCAAAATGTATGGGCAAGAGGAGTGGTTTGATAGAACACATAATGTTTTTTTTGACTGGTTAATAGCGGGTGGTTTCCTTGGTCTTTTAGCTTATTTATCTTTATTCGGGACGGTTTTGTATTATCTCTGGAGGAGGAAAAAAGGCAGAAACTTTTCTTTGGTGGAAAAAAGTATCTTTACAGGATTGTTAGTTGGATATTTTATTCATAATTTATTTGTCTTTGATAATCTAACCAGTTATATTTTATTTTTTACAGTTTTAGGTTTTGTTCATGGGCAAATTAGTAGTTTAGAAGAACCAGATGAAGGTGGAGAAGAAGGTTGGTTGGAAAAGCTTAATGAAGAGACAGTCACAAAAATTATTACCCCTATTATTATTGTTTTGACGATTTTCTCTATTTATTTTTTTAACACTAAAGGCCTTCTGGCTAATCGTGCGCTTCTTCAAGCGATTGCTCCACAACAAGAAGGGGTTGATAAGAATTTAGAATTTTTTAAGAAAGCTTTGTCCTATAATACTTTTGCTAATCAGGAAATTAGAGAACAGTTAATGCAGTTTATGGTAAAAATAAGAGACTTGAATCTGGATTCAAGTGTTAAGAGTGAATTATTTAATTTGGCGGTTTTAGAGGCGAAAAAAGAAATTGAGAGAGACCCATTAAATGCAAGGACGGAAGTTTTTTTGGGCTCTCTGTTAGGAATGTATGGATATCCAGATGAGGGGTTAGAGCATCTAAAGAAAGGTTTAGAAATCTCACCAAAAAAACAACAGATTAGATTTGAAATTGGGTCAATATATATAAACCAAGGTCAGTATGAGAAAGCCTTTGATATTTTGAAAGAGGCCTATGAATTGGAACCTAATTATTATCAGGCCAAAAGTTTGTATGTGCTCTCTGCAGTTTATGCTGGGAAAGAAGATTTAATAGAAGAGTCTTTAGGACCACTTAGTGAATCAGGGATTATTTTTGATATGAATTTCGTAAGTGCCTATAATAAAATTGGAGAAAATAAGAAAGCTCTTGAGATTTTAGAAGTTTTGGTTGAAAATAATCCTGAAAATGTTCAATATCATATTTCTTTGGCAGCAGCTTATTTTGAAAATAACCAAAACATAAAATCGATTGCTGAATTAGAAAAAGCAATTGAATTAGATCCTAGTTTTAAGGAACAGGGAGAAAAATTTATTGAGGAAATAAAGGCGGGGAGATAATACCAGAATATTCTCTTTGTTTTTTTTGGGAAACTTGTCTGCGGTTTTTTAAAGGTTTTTTAAATACATAATCTCTGAAGACAAATATGAAAATTAAAAAAATATTTCTTAAAAAAAGTTATCCACTTTTTTTTTAATTTTTAAATTGTTTTTGTTTTTTATTTATAAGATAATTAAAGATAAGGAGACAGAAAGTTTATTAAAAAAAATAACTTGTGGTCGGAAGTTATTAAAGTTATAAAAATGTTTTAAAAAATATGGCAGTAAAAAAGAAAGCAGCTAAAAAGAAAGTTGTAAAAAAGAAAGCAGCTAAAAAGAAAGTTGCAAAAAAGAAACCGGTAAGGAAAGCAGCTAAAAAGAAAGTGGTAAAAAAGAAAGCAGCTAAAAAGAGAGTTGTGAAAAAGAAGAAGAAGAAATAGAAAGCAGAGAAAATCATCCCACACTTTGTGGGGTGATTTTAGTTTGTAAAAAATCGTGCTTATCCCTATATTTTGTGATAATATGTTGCTTATATGATGAATTTGAAGAATGTTTTTGGCAATCAAAATGACAAGGTTTTAAAAAAACTTAGCCCTCTGGTGTCTCAAATAAATAATTTAGAAGAAAATTTTTCTAACTTATCTGATGGAGAGCTTTTACAACGAACTGAGATTCTTAAAAAAAAGTTGAAAGAAGGAAAAACTTTTGAAGATGTTTTACCAGAAGCTTTTGCTGTTGTCCGTGAAGCATCAAAGAGGACTCTTAATCAAAGACATTATGATGTCCAACTTGTGGGAGGAATTATTTTACATCGAGGTAAAGTTGTCGAGATGAGAACTGGGGAAGGAAAAACATTAGTGGCAACTCTGCCTGTTTATCTTAATGCTTTATCAGGGCAGGGAGTTCATGTTGTGACTGTGAATGATTATTTATCTCGCAGAGATGCTGTTTGGATGGGACAAATTTATGCTGCGTTGGGTCTGACTGTTGGAGTAATAAATCATGACTCATCTTATGTCTATGATCCTGGGCACAGAGAAGTTGATGAAGAGAGGGACGAACTTGGTTCTTTTAAAATTGTTTATGATTTTTTGAAGCCTTGCACAAGACAAGAAGCTTATTTGGCAGATATTACTTATGGAACCAACAGTGAATTTGGTTTTGATTATCTGAGGGATAATATTGAATATGATAAAAAAAACTTACGACAACGAGGTTATAATTTCGCGATTGTCGATGAAATTGATTCTATTTTAATAGACGAAGCTAGAACCCCACTTATTATTTCTATGCCAGATAATGAATCTGAAGATTTATACGCTAAATTTACGCAGATAGTTAAAAATTTTGAGAAAGATATTGATTTTGAGATTGATGAAAAAAGAAAAGCTATTAGTTTGAAGGATAGTGGAATAGAAAAGGCAGAGAAAGCTCTCGGGGTTGATAATATTTATACTGATAAAGGGATTAAGTATGTGCACCATTTAGAAACTGCTATTAAAGCCAAATCGCTTTTTACCTTAAATAAAAATTATGTAGTAAAAGATGGGGCTATTGTTATTGTGGACGAGTTTACTGGAAGATTACAACCGGGGAGAAGGTGGTCTGAAGGATTGCATCAAGCGATTGAATCAAAAGAAGGGGTGAAGGTTCAAAAGGAGTCAAGGACTTTTGCTTCAATCACTTATCAAAATTATTTTAGGATGTATCAGAAGTTAAGTGGAATGACTGGAACAGCTCAAACTTCAGCTGAGGAGTTTCAAAAAGTTTATAATTTAGAGACTTTAGTCTTGCCAACCAATAAAGCAATTCAAAGAAACGACGAAAATGACTTAATTTTTCAAACCAAACAGGGTAAATTTAAGGCGATTGCGAGAAAAGTAAAAGAATTAAATGAAAAGGGCCAACCAGTGCTGATTGGAACAGTTTCCATTGAAAATAATGAATTATTGTCTAATTATTTAAAAACAGAAGGGGTGGGGCACGAAATCTTGAATGCAAAAAATCACGAGAGGGAAGGTGAAATAATTGCTGGAGCTGGTGAAAAAAATAAAGTGACAGTTGCTACTAATATGGCAGGGAGAGGAGTTGATATTAAATTAGGGGGGTTACCTTTTAATGAGGAAAATTATAAAGAGGTTAGAGAACTTGGGGGTCTGTTTGTTTTGGGAACAGAGAGACACGAGGCACGAAGAATTGATAACCAATTACGAGGAAGGTCTGGACGGCAAGGAGATCCGGGAGAAACTCAATTTTTTGTTTCTATGGAAGATAGTTTAATGAGGGTGTTTGCTTCCGAAACGGTTAAAAAAATGATGGGTCGTTTAGGTATTCCTGAAGATCAAGCGATAGAAAATAAGATGGTCTCACGGTCTCTTGAATCAGCTCAAACTAAAATTGAAGGTTTTCATTTTGATTCACGAAAACATATTTTACAGTATGATGATGTTTTAAATCATCAAAGAAAAATAGTTTATGCTAGACGGAGAGATGTTTTAGTGGGAGATGAATCTAAAATTGAGGAGAAATTAGATGAAATAATAGAAACAACAACTGATAATTCAATCAGAGAGACTATTAAAGCAAAAGAGGAACAACTGGGGAGGGAATATTTTTTAGAGGTAGTTCGTAGAATAATTCTTCAGACTATTGATATGTTTTGGGTAGATCACTTGGAGGCGATGGATTATCTTCGTTCCAGTGTTAATTTAAGGGCTTATGGTCAGAGGGACCCTCTGGTTGAGTATCGCAAAGAAGGTCTAAAACTTTTTCAAGAAATGCAAGAGGCCATTGATGAGCAAGTTTTGCGTTTGATCCCTAATATTGTTGTGAATGCTTTTGTGAAAAACGAAAGCGAAGGAAAAATGAAAGAAATTCAGAAACAGTCTGAAGCCCTTACTCAAAATACTTCTACTACGGCAAATATTAAGAGTGTCAAAATCGGGAGAAATAAACCGTGCCCTTGCGGTTCTGGCAAAAAATATAAAAAATGTTGTGGGAAATAAAACTATAAAATTTAGAGCAATAAACCACGATATTTTCCAATCTATTGTTGATGGGGAAAAGAAGTTTGAGACACGAGCAGCTACTCCCAATTATATAAAAATTAAAGTGGGTGACATATTGATATTAGTTTGTGGTAATAGAAAAGTGAAAAAGAAAGTCAAAAAGGTAGAACATTTTCAAACAATAGGTGCCCTTTTGAAAAAATATAAACCTGAAACAATAAATCCTTATATCCATTCGGTCAGAGAAGCCCGTGCTATGTGGAACAGTTTTCCTAATTATAGAGAGAAAATAAAACGATATGGTTTGGTTGTATGGCAATTGGAGAAAGAAAAATAAAAACAACGGCTCACTGATGTGAGCCGTTGCTTTTATTATTTAACTTGATTGACGATTCTTTCAAATGACTCAGGATTGTCGTTGGCTATTTCAGAAAGGACTTTTCTATTTAGGAGGATATTTTTTTTGTTGAGTAAATCTATAAATTTGCTATAGGGCAAACCAAATTCTCGAACTTTAGCATTTATTCTTACTGCCCATAATCGTCTAAATACCCCCTTCTTTTTTCGGCGGTCATTAAAAGCATGCATAGCGGCATGGGTAATTGCTGTGTTGGCTTGGCGTTCTTTCGTGGAAAGACCATATCGATAACCTTTGGCCAATTTAAGAATTTTCCTTCTTCTTTTTAATGCAGTTGTTCCTCTTTTTACTCTAGTCATATTATAGTTTGTAGTTTATAGTTTGTAGTTTAAAATTTATAATTTCGAGCGAGGATTTATAGAAATGATTATGTCTAATATTTATTTCTATATAATCCGAGCGATGGAAATATATGCTTGCTTCATATAATTCTAAAAATTCTCTTAAGAATTTTTAGGTATGTTGGGTAAACCCCGTTAGAAACTTATTTTTAATTTCATAAGATTCTGTATCCCCTTAGTTTCTAACGGGGTAAAAATCTGCGGGTGACTTTATTTGATAATTTTAGCAGAGATAAATTCTGTTTATTTCTTCGGGTATTTCCAGATTCTTTAGCGTTGAAGTGGTTTTGTCCGGGTTTTCTCGCCAATATTTTACCATTTTTAGTTATCCTTAATCTTTTGGTATATGATTTATTTGTTTTCATTTTTGTTTTTCTAAAATAAGGGTTAGTCCCTTGGGACCTTTTTTAGGACCATCGGCAATTTTATATTCTTCAGAAATAAGTTTAAGAATTCTTTCTAATCTTTCTTTTAGAAAATTGAACTCCATATATTTTGAACGACCGATCAGAAATAAATCAAGTTTAACTCGGTTGCCTTCTTTTATCCATTCCGAAATTCTTTTGGCTTTCAGGTTTAAATCATGTTCTCCCGTCCCGATCTTGATTTGAATGACTTTGGTCTCTGTTTTGTGGGTTTTGAGTTTAGAAGCATTGGTCTTTTTTTTCTGTTCGTACTGAAATTTACCATAATCTGTTATTTTAGCAATAGGGGGATTGTTAGTTGAAGAAATTTCAATTAGGTCAAGGTTAACTTCTTTCGCTTTTTTTATAGCGTCAACCGTTAACATAATTCCTAAATTTTTACCATCAGGTCCAACTACTCTGACTTCTCGGCTTCTTATTTGGTTGTTAATTCTTATAAATATACTCAAATTAAATTAAATATTGTCCAATAATTCATTAAATATAGCATCTTTATCTCCAAAATGCAAAGAAAAATAAGGGAAGTAACCTATCCAAGATAAGCAAATAAAATTAAAGAGAAAGCTTGTGGCAAGGTTTAAACACCCTTTTCCTCTTTATAAGAAGTTTTTGCCTCTTTTTGCTATAATAATTAGAATGAGAAAAAAATTTGAGAAATTGCAAGTAAAAGTCTTCTCCACTGGTGAATTAGAAACTAATGCTTATTTAGTTTTTAATGAACAAACTAAAGAGGCATTTTTAGTGGATTGTCCAGCTCCTATTGATGCTTATCAGGATTTTATTCTAAAAAATAACTTAGACCTAAAGTTTTTAATTCTTACTCATGGACATTATGACCATATTGACGGAACAGAAAATTTTTTTAAAAAATTTCCTGTTCTATTTTATCTTAACAAAAAAGATTTGCCTATGCTTCTTAACCCGCTTAAAAATGGTTCCTTAGTTTTTGGTCCTTCAGTTGTTTTGATAAAACAACAACCAATTTTTTGTGGCGACAATGACAAAATATCTTTTGGTAAAAACAAACTTCAAATAATTGAAACCCCTGGACATACTCCCGGTTCAATTTCTGTAAAGTTGGGAAATTGGTTATTTAGCGGTGATGTGATTTTTTACCATTCAGTCGGGAGAACAGATTTTCCTTTTTCGGACACAGAACAATTAAGGCAGTCAATTAAGAGAAAAATATTTACTCTTGAGCCCCAAACAATTATTTATCCAGGGCATGGGAGAGAAACAAGTGTCGCTGAAGAAGTAAAAAATAATCTATTTTTTAGATAAAAATTTTATGTTATACTGAAATTATTATCAATTATTAATTTTTTAATAAAATTTTATGTCTTTTTCATTTATTTTGGTCCATCCCCTTTACCTCATTCCAGCCCTTATTATTTTGGCTATTCTTTTGTTTCGTCAAGTCAATCAATATGAGAAAGGAGTGATGTTTACTTTGGGTAAATTTACAGGAATAAAAGAAGCGGGGTGGAGGATAGTAGTTCCTGTTTTTCAATCAATGCGGAAAATTGATATTCGAACCAAAGCTGTTGATGTCCCTGATCAAGAGGTCATAACCAGAGACAATATTCCAGTAAAAATTAATGCAGTGGTTTATTATAAGATAGTTGATGCAGCTAAAACTGTTTTGGCGGTGGAAGATTATTATTATGCGACTTCTCAAGTGGCTCAAACGACAATGCGAAACGCAGTGGGAGAGAGAACTTTAGATGAGCTTTTACAAAAGAGAGCTGAAGTAGCGGAAAAAATAAAATTAAGAGTAGATACTTTGACTGACCCTTGGGGGATTGATGTGGAATCCGTGGAATTGAAAGATGTGATTATTCCAGAAGATTTGAAGAGAACTATTTCTAAAGAAGCGGAAGCTGAAAGGGAAAAACGGGCAGTGATTATAAATGCTGAAGGAGATATGATTGCAGCCGATAATTTGGCTTTGGCTGCTAAAAAATTAAATGCGGTTCCCGGGGCTTTGCACTTAAGAACTTTACAGACGATTAATGACTTGAGTTCTGACCAGTCAAACACCACAGTGTGGATGTTGCCGATGGAAATTTTGAAAGCTTTGGAGGGATTTATTAAGAAATAATTTTTAAAAATATGGATGGATTACAAAAAATATATCAAAGCACAACTCTAAGGGTGATTTTGGTGGGTATTTTGGCTCTTTTGTTGTTAATACCTGTTGGAATGATTAAATCGGTTGTTTTTGATAGAGAGGTAAATCGTAATTCTGCTATTCAGGATATTACTTCCAACTGGGGGAACGAGCAGGTGATCGCTGGTCCAATTTTAACTGTGCCTTATGACTCTTTTAAAACTGTTGATGGGAAGCAAATAAAGGAGATTAGTTATGTTCATTTTTTACCAGAGCATTTAAATATTGAAACAGTGGTGTCTCCAGAATTGAGATCGCGAGGTATTTATGATGCTGTGGTTTATTCTTCAAATATTTCTTTTTCTGGTAATTTTGAAAAACTTGATTTTTTGGCTTTAGGAATAAATTCTCAATATATTCATTGGAACGAAGCTTTTATTTCCGTGGGAATTCCCGATATGAGAGGATTAGAGGATAGAACTAATTTTAATTTAAATGAAGAAGAGCTGTCTTTTATTTCGGGGATTAAGATTGATGAGGTTATTAGAAATATTAGTGTTTATGACACAGAAAGATTTGACCCTTATTTTGTAGAGGAAAAAATGGTCCCCACTATTTCTAAAGAAGGCAATGCTTCTGGACTGAGTGTTGATATTCCAGCTCGTACACTTTATTTAAAGAATAATTTTTCTTTTAATTTGAATTTGAAAGGGAGCGAAAGAATTGCTTTTGTTCCAGTTGGAAAAACGACCGATGTAAGTATTGTTTCTGACTGGCCAACTCCAAGCTTTGATGGTTATTTTTTACCAGATAACCGAGAAGTTAGTGAAGTCGGTTTTACTAGTGATTGGCATATCTTAGATTTGAATAGAAATTACCCACAGTCTTGGACTGGTAGTTCTTATGAGATTTATAATTCTTCTTTTGGAGTTAGTTTGATAGAGCCAATAGATGGTTATCAAAAATCAGAAAGGTCTGCTAAGTATGCTCTCCTAATTATAGCTTTAACCTTTCTAGTATTTTTGTCTTTTGAAATATTTAATAGAACTAGAATTCATCCCATTCAGTATATTCTTGTCGGGTTGGCTTTAGTGCTTTTTTATGCATTGTTGGTTTCAGTTTCAGAAGTTTTGGGATTTAATTTGGCTTATGCTGTTGCTGGGGTATCCACAATCGGTTTAATCTTGCTTTATTCATTGACTGTCTTAAAAAAAAGGAGATTTGTCATCATAGAAGGAGGAGTTTTAATTTTTCTTTATCTTTTTATTTTTATTTTACTTCAATTAGAGGATTATGCTTTGTTGATTGGTTCGATTGGTTTATTTCTTATTTTGGCAAGTATTATGTATCTATCAAGAAAAGTTGATTGGTATTCTTTAGACAGGTTTGGTAACTCTTAATTTTAAGATGATGTGGAATTCAAAAAAGATCTTCAGAGGAATATTTTTGGGGATTTTTTTGTTGATAACAATTTTTGTCTGGTATGGAGTTTGGGCGGAAGAACGGGGTGAAATCTTAACGGTAGCTTTTTTGGATGTGGGACAAGGGGATGCCATTTTCATTGAGGCTCCTAGTGGAAAACAAGTTTTGATTGACGCAGGGCCTAATAAAAAAGTTTTACGGGAGTTATCCAAACAGATGCCTTTTTATGATAGGTCTCTTGATTTAGTTGTTATAACTCATCCAGATAGTGACCATATTGGTGGTTTTCCTGAATTATTTAAAACTTATTCTATTGATCGGGTTTTAGAATCAGGGGTAATGTGTGAGAGTGAAATCTGTGTGGAATTAAGTAAACAATTCAAGGAAAACGGAGCAGAAAAAATTGTTGCTCAAAGAGGAATGATAATTGATTTAGGAACAGGTGTTTATTTGGAAGTTTTATTTCCTGATAGAGATGCTACTAATTTTGAAACCAATGTAGCCTCTTTGGTGATAAAATTAGTTTATGGAAACAGTTCATTTTTATTGACAGGGGATTCTCCTCAAGAAATTGAAAATTATTTGGTTTCTTTAGATGCGTTTAATTTAGATGCGGATGTGTTAAAATTAGGGCATCATGGTTCCAAAACATCTTCTTCTGAATTCTTTATTGGCTATACCAGTCCTGAGTTTGCTGTTATTTCGGTAGGAAAAGATAACCGTTATGGTCATCCTAATCAGGAGGTGCTTGATATTTTAAATGAATTTGAGATTAAGGTTTTACGAACAGACGAACAGGGAACCATCGTGATAAAAAGTGATGGGGAAAATTTGTTTTATTAATTTCAAAATTGAAGAATACTTCCCCAAAATTAACAGACGAACTTTTCTACAGGGAGATAAACATTTAAACCCTTAGAAAAGTTGTTTGTTAATTTTGGGGAAGTGCTGATATCGAGTATTAAGTTAATTGTGAATGAAATTTTAAAAAATAAAATTGGAATAAAATCACCTTTGATAAGACAACTTATCATTTATAGTTTTGTGGCCTTAATTCCGACGGTTGCAGATTTTTCTTTGTTGTATTTTCTCACCGAGTTTGCTGGTTTTTATTACCTCCATTCTTTAATTGTGGCTTTTGTGGTGGGAGTGTGGGTGAGTTATGTTTCTCAAAAGAATTTGACTTTTAAAAATGACAGTAAAAAATACGCTCCACAATTTTCTGTATTCTGTGGAATCTCTCTTATCGGGCTATTAATGAATACGGTGATTGTTTTTAGTCTAGTTGAGTTTTGTGGTTTGTGGTATATCTTCGGTAAAATTATATCTACGGGGGTGGTTTTAATTTGGAATTTCTCAGCTCATCGCCATATAACCTTTGAAAAGTTTCAGTAAAGTGATGGATAAACACAAAAAAATATTATTTAATGCAGGAGTGATAATAATTCTCTTTGTTTTTGGTTTTAGTTTATTTAAAAATATCTCTTATCCACTGCTTTGGAATGATGAAGCATCAACAGCTATGTTTGGTAAAAGAGTGTTGGAGTACGGTTATCCAAAAGCTCACGATGGAAAAAATTTTCTGTACTTTTTTAGGGATATAAACCATGACATTGGCATAAGAAGTAATGGTGATGTTTATATTGCAGAGGGTTGGACACAATATTATCTGGCGGCAATTGGTGAGTATTTTGCTCAACAAACCGATGACATCTACACAAAAACAAGAATAATGCGTACCCCTTTTGCTTTAGCTGGCTTTTTAGCGATTATTATTTTTGGACTGACTGTCAGTTTATTTTTTAAGGGAAACAGAAAGAAAGCTTTCATAGTGTTTTTCCTGTTTGAACTAGCTTCTGTCTCATTAGTCTTACATTTAAAAGAAGTTCGTTATTATTCTTTAATTTTGTTATTTTCAGCAATCCTCATTAATGTTTATCTGAGATATTCAATATTAAAAACCTTGAGTTATAAATATTATGTTTGGATAGTCCCTCTATTTATTGTTTTGCTTTTTTATACGCATTATCCGATCGCAGTTATCTTTTTAACCGCGTTTGGGTTGCATAGTCTGGTTTCTTCATATTTGGTGTATAGGAGAAAGTTTTCTATTTTCATTCGTGATTTTTTCAAATCAATACTTCCGTTGCTTATACCACTTATATTTATAATTCCTTCGCTCATATATTTTAAAACTTTTGCTATGGTTAATATGTTAACTTTGGAATCTAATTTAGGTTTTGGAAATTATGTTAGTAATACCCTGCATAATCTATCTTTTTTTACAAAGTTTGAGTTTCTGTGTTTGGCTATTCTTTTGAAAATATTACTAATTTCATTTTTGTGCTACTGGAAAAGGATTATTCTTCCAGCAGACAAGATTCTTTTGAAATCCTCTAATTTTCTGACTTTATTTTTTGGTGTTTATCTTTTTGTTATAGCTCGTGTGGTCTTTCCTTTTGAGCGTTATGTGATCGTTTTACAACCAGTTTTGGTCTGTATTATCTTATTGGACATTTTATTGTGTTGGAGAATGCGACCTAGAACTTTTATGGGGGAATCATACAGTAAGGAAACGGCATTTAAGATTTTTATTGTGGCTATTCTTATGGTCACATATGTAAACATTACACCGCAAATGGGGCTAATTATTGGTCATTTATATGAATTAACCCACAGATATGAAGGCCCCCTTGATTTTGCTATACCATATATACAAGAAAAATATGATGATCCTTCAGAGTTGATTATTGCTACTAATTATGAGGAAAATGCTTATATGTATTATTTAGATAGCAAAACAATTATTGGATATGTTGGTAATAATTTAGATGAGGACATGGAGTTAGAGCCTGATATCATTATCAATCGTAGATATTTTAACTCCGTGGAGTATAGAAACATTTTTGATGTATTTTTTGGTAAAAATGAGTATCAGGAGATTATTTTCCCTATTTATGATTACGCTTTTAATAACATTCCAGAACTTGATTTTAGGTTTCCTCATTTTTTTGAGACTAAATTTACAATTAATGATAGCGAAAAGTTATCTATATACTTAAAGCAATAGAGAACCTATTTTTTCATAATTATTCTCCACGGTGTAAAAATTCCTTCCCATAAAATATGGAAAGAAAATTTTGATTCTCCTTGGGTGCGTCCCATAAGAGTAATCGGGACTTCAAAAAATGTTCCCCCGGCTTTATATAAAAGATATTTTAATTCTGAAATAAAGGAATAACCACTGGCATTGATTTTTGATAAGTCAATTTTCCTCATTAATTCTGTGGAGATAACCACATATCCACAGGAATAATCTTTAATTGGTACAGGGAGAATTAGTCTACAATATAAATTTCCGAGATAACTCAGTATTCTTCTTGGTAATTTAAACCCGATTGTCTTACCTCCTTGGACATAACGAGATCCGATAACCACTTGATAATCATTACTTTTTTTTAACATCTCTGGAAAATATTTTAGTTGGGGAGCAAAGTCCGCATCCATCATGATTATTGATTTTACATCTTTATCAGGGAGTATTTTTGAGAAGGCATTAATATAAGCTTTGGCTAGGCCATCTTTTTTTTGTCTAGAAATAACAGAAATATTTGGGTATTGCCCCTTAAATTCTTCAATTAATTTTGCGGTGCCATCTGGTGAATTATCGTCAGCTACAACCACCTTAATATCAGGCAGAAGTTTAAAAATAAGAGGGATGAGAACTTTAATATTCTCTCTTTCATTATATGTGGGAATGATGATTGTATTTTTCATAAAAGGGGAATTATAAATGGGAATATTTCATCTCTTTTTCCATATCTGCTTTTACCATTATTTTTACTAATTTTTTAAAATTACATTTTGGTTTCCATTTGAGAATCTTTTCAGCCTTGGTGTTATCTCCACGAAGGTAATTAACTTCATTTGGTCTAAAATATTTTTTATCAATTTCTACTATCGTTTTACCAGTTCCTAGTTCGATCCCTTTTTCGTTGGCACCTTTTCCCTTCCATATTATTTTAACATTTAAGACTTTGCATGTTTCGTTAACAAATTCACGGACGGAATGGGTCTCTCCGGTTGCTATGACGAAATCTTGGGGATTTTTTTGTTGGAGCATTTTCCAGGCAGCTTCCATATATTCTGGAGCGTAACCCCAATCTTTTTTCATCTCGAGATTCCCGAGTTTTATGTTGTCCAATAACCCTAATTTTATTTTTACTAAGGATTTGGTTATTTTTCTGGTTACAAAATTTTCTTTACGCCGAGGTGATTCATGATTAAACAAAATTCCAGAACAAATAAAAAGATTATGTTTTTTTCTGTAACCGATTACATATTTATTGTGAGCTTTAAGTTTAAATTTACCATAGGGGCTAGCGGTGGAGAAAGGTGTCTCTTCGTTTTGGGGTGGTTTAATTGTCTGATCGAACATAAGAGAGCTCCCAGCTTGGAAAATTTTTATTTTAGGATTAAGCTCCATAGCTTTATTAACTAAATAACCAACACCACGGTAATTTATGTTTTGTGTTTCTTTGGAAAGTTTGAATGAATTAATATCATTGGCTTGAGCTGCTAAATTATAGATTTCATCTGGTTTGGCTATTGCAAGAGCCTTTTTGATAGATTCTTGATTTTTTAGATTTCCCCTGATTAAGATAATTTGTTTGTTTTTGTATAATTTTTCAATATTTTTTAATGATTTGCTTTTTGTATTGCGCACTAGGCCAAAAACTTCGTAACCTTTTTTCAAGAGAAATTCAGCCAAATATGACCCGTCTTGGCCGGTTATTCCTGTTATAAGTGCTTTTTTCATGTATGCAAATGTATATTTATGGTTACTTAAACATTTTTTGGTAGAAAATCTATCTTTTTTAACAGGTATTTTTCATATTATACGATTTCAATTTCTGACAATGGAAATATAAATTTTCCGCCACTTGTTAGGAAATCATTCTCTCGTTGAAGTATCCCAGGCTTGAAATGCCACGGTAACACAAAAAAATAATCTGGGTTCATTTCCCTTGCTTCTTTTTCAGAGATGATTGGGATATTTGTGCCAGGGGTATATGAACCAAATTTTTCTTCATTAACTTCTGCTATGAATGGAATATGTTTTACATTTAGACCACAAAATTGTAAGAGAACATTTCCTTTTGTACTGGCGCCGTAACCAATAATTTTTTTCCCATCAGCAACTAGTGAGTTAATCAACTCTTTTAAATTTTTTCTGTGCCGGTATACGCGCTCTTCAAAATCACGATAGGGTTTAGGGGTGTCCAACTTCATGTCATTTTCTTGCTTTATCATCCAATTGATAATTGGTTCATTTGAAATATACGATGCATTTTTTTTACAGGCTGTTACCGCAAAACTTCCACCATTGATTGAATTCATCTGGACATCAACTACTCTCAGGCCGTTACTTTCAAGTAGGTTTTTTATTACCCTAAACGAATAAAATTCTAAATGTTCATGGCAAACAGTGTCGTAAGCATTCATACGAAGCATACTGGGCATATAACTTTGTTCAAAATGCCAGACACCATCATCTGCCAACACTGACTCAATATCCCTTACAAAATTCACAGGGCTTTCTAGATCATAAAACATTGCAATGGCAGTAATTATTTTGGCTTTTTTATCAGGAAACGATTTCTTAAAAATTTCAGCTGAGAAAAAATCAGGAATTAAAGATATACCATCAGTATAATATTCTTTAAATTTTTTGCCGGTTGGATCTATTCCGACTTTCTGGTATTTTCCAGAACATGCTTTTAGTAAAGTTGCATCATTGCTTCCAATATCTATCATTAAATCATTATCATTTAGTTTTACTAAGGTCTCTAGCATTCTTACTTTTTGTTCCAAATGTCTTATCATGGAGGCGTTCAGACTGGAACGATATCCGTAGTTATCTCCATACATTTCTTTTGAATCATATGATTGTTTCATCTGTAATAATCCACAAGATGAACACCAAACAAGATCAAGTGGGCCCTTAGAAATATTTTCTTTTGGAGATTTAGGGAAAACACCTGTGAGATATTGTTCCCCAAGTGAGAGGACCGTGTTTAAATTTATGTTCCCACAAATACGGCATTTTTTTATTTCTGTGTACATATGATTAAATTGCGTAAAAATATAATTTTCAGCGCCCAGAATTTTTTTACGGGAATAATTGGTTTATCCTTCTCTATACAGTTTATTAATGGTTATTTTAACATTTTTTGTTATAAAATCTATTGTTTTTTACCAACGATTAATAACTCAAGGAATTGTTATTAAGAATAGGGCTTTGTTTTAGCGGTTTTTAATCCTATAATACTTTTTATGTTAAAAACAGTTGTAGTTTTACCTGCTTATAATGCTGAAAAGACTTTAGTGAAGACAGTTAAGGATATTCCTTTGGATTTTGTAGATGAGATTATTTTAGTTGATGACGGAAGTAGTGATAAAACGATCGCTTTGGCTAAAAAACTTAATTTGGTAGTTTTTTCTCACGAAAATAATAAAGGTTACGGGGCCAATCAAAAAACTTGTTATAAAAGAGCTTTGGAAAGAGGGGCTGATATTGTGGTGATGCTTCACCCTGATTATCAATATGATCCAAAATTAATTAAATATTTGGTCGGTTTAATAAAAGATGGTTATTGTGACATGGCTTTAGGGAATAGAATTCGTTCTCGAAAGGAAGCTTTGCTTGGTGGGATGCCTGCTTATAAATACTTCTCAAATAGGTTTCTTTCTTTCTGTGAAAATATTTTGAGTGGTTATAATTTGTCTGAGTGGCACACAGGGATGAGAGCTTATCGGAGAGAAGTCTTGGAGGCAATAGACTACGAAAAGAATTCGGATGATTTTGTTTTTGACAGTCAGGTTTTGTTTCAGATTATTGAAAAGGGTTATCGGATTGGTGAAATTCCTGTTCCCGTTCGTTATTTTTCAGAAGCTTCCTCAATCAATTTTAAAAGAAGTTTAACTTACGGGTTGTTGACCTTGGGAGTTGCCCTTAAATTTTTCTTTAAGAGTTTTTTTAAGAAATGAAAAATCGATTTTCTTTAATTATAATAATTTTATTATTCTTATTCTTGTTTACTGCTTTAAACTGGAATTCTTTTACAGCTCCTTTTGAGAGAGATGAAGGGGAATATGCCTATTCGGCTTGGTTATTGAGATCGGAAGGAATTCCTTATCAAGACTCTTTCTTACAAAAACCACCATTAATTATTTACACTTATGCGGTGGGTCAATTGATGAGTCCTTGGGCGGTTTGGCCACCGAGAGTTCTTGCCACTTTGTTTGTACTATTGACATCTTTTTTAGTGGGGGTGATAGCAACCAAAGAGTGGGGAAAGAGAATTGGTTTTTTTTCGGCTTTTTTGTTCTTGCCTTTTATCGCTTTTCCGCCTCTGGCTCCCTTTGCTGCTAATACTGAAAAATTTATGATTTTACCAATGATGGGTCTGGTGACCTTGTTTGTTTATTTTAAGGACAAGCAAAAATTATGGGTATATATCCTAGCGGGTTTGCTGTCAACTTCAGCCATTTTTTATAAACCTATTTGTTTGCCTATTGTTTTGTTTATTGATGTTTTTTGGTTAGTTTATTTGTCTCGTTCTCTGACCGTGAGTTTTCTTCGTCCACTGCTTGTAATTTTTACGAGCGCGGTTATTTTCACTGGGTTGCTCCTCCTTCCTTTTATTAAAGTCCTCCCAGTTTTATTTCAGGAGGTTTTTGCATTTAATTTTTCTTATGCAGGGTCCTTTGACAATCCACTGACAAATCTAATTAATTATCTTCTTAAATTTCTTAGATACTGGTGGGTTTTACTTTTTCTCCTGCTGGCTCTTTTTTACTCAAAACCTAAAAGTATTTTATACTATTTTGCTCTGTTGATATTTTCTTTACTAACAGTATTTTCAGCCCCCAGCGGTTTAGGCCATTATTATTTGATGTTAATGCCCTTTTTAGCCTTATTGTGTGGGGCTTTATTCAGTTCTTTTTTAGAAAGGTTTGGTGGTTCGTATGGTAATTTAATTACTATTGTTGCTGTCTGTGTTATCTGTTTGACAGTGCTTTTACCTTTCAACAGGCAATTTTTTTAAGCCCGGCTGGATTGTCTGAATGGGTTTATGGAACGGTTAATCCGTTTGGTGAATCTCGAGAGGTGGCGGATCATTTGGTAGAGGTCACCAACCCTGATGACTTAGTGTTCGTGGCTGGTTCAGAACCTCAAATTTATTATTATGCTCAGAGAAAAAGTTCTACTCGTTTTATAATTACTTATCCACTTAATTCACCAACACCTTATCGGGAGCAGTATCAGAGAGAATTGATTAGTGATTTAGAGAAAAACCCACCTCAGGCGATTGTTCTTTCTCAGAGATCTCATAGTGGTTTGTGGTATGAAGGGAGCCCTCAAATTTTTATGGATTATTTTATGGAACTTATTTCAAAAAATTACGGAGTTAGAGGAGGTTATGTTTGGGAAAGTGATCGTGGTTATTGGCAAGAACCAATTGATGATAACTTGATTCAGACTGCTAGTTTGTTATTATTAACGAGGAAAAATGATTGATAGATTTTTACAAGGTGAATTTTATTTAAAAGGTTGGAAACCTTTTCTTTGGATTGCTATTTTGGGCTGTTTATTTTATTCGCAAACTTTATTCTTTGATTTCACCTATTTAGATGACAATACTTTAATTTTAAATAATCAAGCTTTTTTGAGTGATTTTTCCAACATTGGGGAAGCTTTCCGGACTGATGTTTTTCATATTTTTAATCATTCGGCCTTTTATTACAGGCCTCTTCTAACGATTTCCTTTATGCTGGATTACCAGATTGGGGGGACCGCTCCTTTTGCCTATCATTTCAGTAATTTGGTTTTCCATATTTTAGCGGCCTGTCTCCTGTTTGTCTTTTTGAAAAATCTAAGATATCGGCGAGATATTTCTTTCTTATTGTCTTTGGTTTATTTGTCTCACCCTGTTTTAACACAAGCGGTGGCTTGGGTTCCTGGGAGGAATGATTCTTTATTGGCGATTTTTATTCTTTCCGCTTTTATCTTTTTTATCCAGTTTTTGAGAAGAGGTCAACTAAAATGTTTTGTTTTCCACTTATTGTTTTTTGCTTTGGCGATTTTTACTAAAGAAACTGCTTTGTTTGTTGTGCCTCTGTTTGTTTTTTTCTTTTATTTTTTAAACCTAAGCAAAAAAAATGTTCCGAAATTGAATATTTTAATTGGTTGGACTGGGGTGTTGGGCTTGTGGTTTTTTCTTAGAAGTCTCATACCCAATAGTTCAGTTTTTTTGGTTTCGGCCGAAATGATAAAATCAGTCTTAATTAATTTATTAGCTGTTATCCAGTTAATCGGTAAAAGTATTTTTCCTTTTAACTTATCAGTTCTTCCTATCATTCAGGATACTTCTTTTGTTTACGGAATTGTAGCTCTTGGTCTGATTACTTCTTTGTTCTTCCTCAAAAAAGAGAAGAGGTGGAATTACCTTTTGTTTGGTCTTGGTTGGTTTTTCTTATTTTTACTTCCTTCTTTTCTTAAACTTAATCCTGGTTCGGTAGTTGATTTTATTGAACATCGTTTGTATTTACCAATTATTGGTTTGCTAATTGTTCTTTTGGAATTAAATCCTATTAAAAATTGGAGGAAGAACAAGCTTTATTACTATTCTTTCTTAATTGTTGTCGGTATGTTTGGGTCGTTGGCTTTTTTGCACAGTTTTAATTTTAGCGATCGGTTAGTCTTTTGGCAGAATGCAGTGGAAACTTCTCCTCATCATCCTTTGACTCACCGCAATTTGGGCGCGATGCTTTATTTGGAGGGGGATATGGTTAATGCTGAGATAGAATTTAAAGAGTCTTTGAAATTAAATCCCAATGAAGAAATGGCACATAATAATTTGGGTTTGGTTTATTCAAATTTAGGCAGGCTAGAGGAGTCTGAGATGGAGTATAAGAAAGAGTTAGAGATTAATCCTTTTTATGATAATGCTTATTTTAATCTTGGTTTGTTGTATTACAGGAAGGGACAAATTGAGGAAGCGGAAACTGCTTGGAAAACAGCTTTAGAAATTAATCCTGATAATTTGGATGCAATTTATTGTTTGTTAAATTTATATAGAGAAAGAGGGGACGAGGATAATTTTTTGATCTATACTAATGAACTTTATCAGAGGGGAATTATTGCTCAATAAAAAACGACAGGTTTTTGACTGTTGCTTTTGGTGTTAGATTAAATTAGCTTTTTTCAGAGTTTGGTAGGCACCTTTTTTGTTGATAGTTTTGATGGCTTTTGTGGAAATATTTAAAGTAACGGTCTTTTCCAATTCAGGAATATAAATTTTCTTTTTCTGGATATTAGCGTGTCTTCTAACATTTCCAGTTGGATTAAATTTGGTAGCACGAACACGACTGCTGTATCTTCCAGCCATTTTTGACCCTTTTTTTGTTATAGGACAGATTTTTGACATTTTTATTCTTTAAATTACAGATTTTATGTTATCATATAAAATGTAATTTGCAAAGATATTTACAAATTAAATTTTCAATTTTCAATTTTCAATTTTTAAACAATTTCTAATTTTACAATTTTTCAATTTATGGAATACAATCTAGAAGAGAGAACTAAAACATTTAGTAAAAAAATTATTAGTTTTTTAATGAAAATTAAAAAACATAGGTTAAATGAAAATTTAATTTTACAACTTGTTAGATCTGCAACTAGTGTGGGGGCAAATTACCGTGAAGCTAATGGTTGGTGCAAGTTCAAAGAAAGATTTTAAAAATAAGATATTTATTTGTAGGAAAGAAATACAAGAAGCTAAGTATTGGATTGAACTTTTAGTTGAATCAAATTCTGAAGAAAAAGAGGAATTAAAGAAGTTATGGAAGGGAGCTCATGAATTAACTTTAATATTTAATAAAATATCAACGAGTTTGAAAAATTAATTCATTGAAAATTGTTTAGAAATTGAAAATTAGAAATTAGAAATTTATTTATTATGGATATTAATTTTTTATTTACAATTATCATCTTAATAATGTCTGTGGTTATCCATGAGGTTTCTCATGGCTATGCAGCTTATTTGATGGGGGACTCAACTGCGAAAAACGCAGGACGATTAACTTTGAATCCTTTGGCGCATCTGGATTTTATGGGGTCTCTTGTTGTTCCTGTTTTGGCATATTTAAGTGTTGGCTTTATGTTTGGTTGGGCCAAGCCGGTTCCCTATAATCCTTATAATTTAAGAAATCAAAAACATGGTGATGCTCTTGTGGCTTTAGCTGGACCTGTTTCAAATTTATTAGTGGCTTTGATTTTTGGGTTATTGATTCGTTTTGATGTTTTTGCGAACATTACCAACTTAACGGGGGCGGTTCAAATGATAGTTATAATTAACCTTGTTTTGGCTATTTTTAATTTAATTCCCATTCCACCTCTTGATGGTTCGAAAGTTTTATTTTCATTTTTATCTTATAGGTATATAGAATTAAGGCAAAACTTGGAGAGATATTCTTTATTCCTTATGTTATTTTTTATTTTCTTTTTATGGAAGTTGTTATTTCCTCTGTTGGCTTTCTTTTTTGTGACTATCACAGGGACTCTTTTAGTTTAAGAAAATGTTGTCCCTCACCTTTAGACCAAGGTGAGGGCTGCGTTAATTAAGTGTTTTTTGCAACAAAAAACACTTAATTGGCTTGCTTTTTGCGTTCAAATATAGTAAATTAGGTGTTAGTTATTTAGGTATTAGGTTTGTAAAAAGGGAATTTACTTTGTAAATGTCTCTTCTGTCAACTATAAACTAAAAACTATAAACTAAACAAATGTCAACAGTTAACCAATTATTAAAGAAAAAAAGAAAGAAATTAATTAAAAAACCTAAAGCGGTTGCCTTGGGGAGGGGTTTTAATAGTCAACAAAATAGGCCGACTGCTTATAATTCTCCATTTAAAAGAGGTGTTTGTATAAAAGTTACAACTAAAAATCCTAAGAAACCAAACTCGGCTGTTAGGAAGATTGCCAGAGTTCGTTTGACTAATGGTATGGAGGTAACGGCTTATATTCCGGGAATGGGTCATAAATTACAAGAGCACTCGGTTGTTTTGCTGAGAGGAGGGAAAGTAAAAGATATTGGAGTTCGATACACCATTGTTAGAGGTAAATTAGATGCCGAAGGAGTGGAAAAAAGGAAACAAAGTCGAAGTCGTTATGGGACCAAAAAACCTAAATAATAGTATTTCGCCCGCGAATTGAGTGTTTGACTTCGGTCAAATACTCAATTCGCAGTTTGCGAAATATTACCCCTCACCCAGAAAAGTGAGAAGTACAATATTAAAAATAGGAAAAAATGAAAAGTTTATATAAATTATAATTTGTAATACTTTTCTGTGTGAGGGGTTAAGATTCTCTAAATGAATTTTATCGCTTCGCTCAAAATTAATTAAGATAATCTATAATGCGAAGGAAATTAAAAGTAAAAAAAGAATTAGTTCCTGATAGAATTTATAACTCAATGAAAGTGTCTAAGTTTATAAATTATATTATGCTTGATGGCGAAAAGAGTGTCGCTAGGAAAATTGTTTATAAATCTTTTGACCTAATTAAAGAAAAAGAAAAGGGTCAAAACCCTCTTGAAGTTTTTGAAGGAGCTCTCAAAAATGCTGGACCGACTATGGAAGTAAGGTCAAGGAGAGTGGGAGGGGCTAACTATCAAATCCCGAGAGAAGTAACTTCTGATCGAAGATTAGCTTTAGCAATGAGATGGATAATTGGGGCGGCTCAGTCAAAAAAAGGACAAGCTATGTATAAAAGGTTAGCGGATGAGTTATTGTTGGCTAATAAAAATGAGGGCGAAGCTGTTAAGAAAAAAGAAAATGTTCACAAAATGGCTGATGCTAATAAGGCTTTTGCCCACTTTAGCTGGTAAAAATTTCTAATTCACAAACTTTAAAAAAACACTCCACAAACTTTCTTTTCAAAAACACGCATCAAATTTCTCTGCCCTACGGGCAGTAAAGAAATTTGTGCTCTGCTCGTCCTCGCTCAATGATTTTGGCAAAGCCAAAATCTCTATCTTCGCTCGGACTGTGCAAGTTTTTTGAAAAGAAATTTGTTTCGTGTTTTTAAATCTTGATTCCTCGAACTGTATCTGATTAAAAAGATTTTATAATCACTCATTTTTTAAAAGGGCGAGCCGTAGGCTCGCCCTTTATACTTAATACATAATACTATATACTTAATACATAAAATTATGTTTGTTGATGAATTAAAGATATTTGCTAAAGCCGGTAAGGGCGGTGATGGGGTAGTCAGGTGGTTACATTTAAGGGGGAAAGAATTTTCGGGTCCCTCTGGTGGTAATGGTGGTAATGGAGGAGATGTGTTTGTGAGGGCTATTCGTGACTTGAGTATTTTAAGTAATTATCAACACAAAAAAGAATTTGAAGCTGAGGATGGCGAAACTGGAATGAAAAATAGTAAATATGGCAAGAACGGTGAGTCATTGTTTATTGGTTTACCGATTGGTTCCGTTGTCACTAACCTTTCAACTAATAAGAAAATTCAATTGCTTAAAGAAGGAGAAGAACAACTAATCTTAAAGGGGGGGAAAGGTGGTTTAGGCAATGAATCTTTCAAGAGTTCCAAGAATACTACTCCTAAAGAATTTACTACTGGGACAGACGGTGAAAAAGCTGATTTTTTTATTGAATTAGAAATTATTGCTGATGCTGGTTTTATCGGTTTTCCTAATATTGGTAAGTCAACTTTATTAAACGAATTAACTCATGCTCGGGCTAAGGTTAAAAATTATCCTTTCACTACATTAGAACCAAACCTCGGTGATTTTTATGGTTTTATTTTGGCTGACATTCCAGGATTGATTGAGGGGGCTTCTCAAGGGAAAGGATTGGGACATAAATTTTTAAGGCATATCAAAAGAACACGGTTGTTAATTCATTGTATTTCTTTAGAATCAGAAAATTCTCCAGCAGAAATAGTTGCCAAATATGATACCATCAGGGAAGAATTGAGAAAATATAGTGTAGAATTGTCAGAAAAACCAGAAATTATTGTTTTGACAAAATCTGATTTAATTGATGAGAAAGACATTAAAAAAGTTGTCATAACTCTAAAGAAGAAAAATAAAGAAATCGTCGTCACTTCAGCTTATGATGATAATACAATAAAAGCTTTGGCAGATTTCTTGTCAAAAAAACTTTCTAATTAAAAATTAAACACAACGAAACTATACCTAATTTTATTTGATCAAATAAAATCTTTTTTACCTTACTTAACTTAGGTAAATGTGTACGTATATAATTTCCACGACCGTGGAAATTATACACATTATAGAATTTAATTATTATTTTTATACGGTATAATTAATTATGTTGAGATGAGGAAAAATATTTCTATTCAAAAAATTGTTTTAACAACAATTGCTGTAGTGGGAGTATTAAGTGTGGCTATTTTAGCTCCTAATGCTTTGCAAGTCATTAAACAATTTTCTGGAAGGAAGAAATATAATCAAAAGAAATATTTAAATAACTCAATTCATACATTGATTAAAAAAGGTTATATAAAGTTTGAAACGAAAGAAAATGGACAAAAATTTGTTAAGTTGACTGATAAAGGAAAGATTGAACTGCTTAAATATCAATTAGGAGATTTGAAAATTAAAAAACCAAAAAAGTGGGATAAAAAGTGGAGGGTGGTAATTTTTGATATTAAAGAAAAGAAAAGATTAACTCGGGATATTTTAAGATCAACACTAAACAGATTAGGTTTTATTAAATTGCAAAATAGTGTTTGGGTTTATCCTTATTCTTGTGAAGAGTTGATGATAATGTTGAAATCTGATTTATTTGTAGGTAAAGATGTTTTGTATTTGGTGGTTGAAAAAATAGAGAATGATAAGTGGTTAAAAGAGAGTTTTGGTATTCAATGAAATAAGAACTGTATAATTTCCACGACCGTGGAAATTATACAGTTCTTTAAAATTAGATATGAATTTGTTTGAAATTTTAAAATATTGATTTAAAAACTTAGTTTTAAAGAAGGGTCGGCGAAGCCGACCCTTCTTTTTTTATAAACCAATTTTTGGTATAATTGTTTTTGATATGAAGAAAGACTATAAAACAACGATTGGTTTGGAAATTCATATAGAATTAAAGACCAAGACGAAGATGTTTTGCAATTCCAAGAATGATCCTGATGAGACAAGACCGAATGTTAATATTTGTCCAATTTGTACAGCTCAACCGGGCACATTACCGGTTATCAATAAAGAGGCGGTCAAAAGTGTTTTAAAAGTTGGCTTGGCTTTGAAGGGACAGTTGGCTGATTTTACAGAATTTGATCGGAAAAATTATTTTTATCCAGATATTCCTAAGGGTTATCAGATTTCTCAATATAAATTCCCCTTGGTCTTCGGAGGAGAATTAAAAGGAGTTCAAATTACCAGAGTGCATCTGGAGGAAGATACGGCTCGTTCTAATCACCAAGGTGATTATTCCCTGGTGGATTTTAATCGGGCGGGAGTGCCTTTGATGGAGTTAGTGACAGAACCGGTCATTGAGACAGCCAAACAGGCGGGTGATTTTGCTCGTGAGTTGCAGTTGGTACTTAGATATTTGGGGGTGTCCGATGCAAATATGGAAAAGGGTGAGATGAGGGTGGAAGCTAATATTTCTGTTAGTCAGGACGAAAATTTTGGCACTAAGGTGGAAGTAAAGAATTTGAATTCTTTTCGGGTAGTTGAAAAAGCGATTGCCTATGAGGTAGAGAGACAGAAAGCAGTTTTGGAGGATGGAGGAACCATTGTTCAAGAAACTAGAGGGTGGGATGAAAATTCTCAGAAAACTTTTTCTCAAAGAATAAAAGAAGGCTCAGCTGACTATCGCTATTTTCCTGACCCCGATTTGCCGAAATTGAAAATAAGTGAACTTCCGGAATTTCAGGAGCAGGAGTTAAGAAAAGAAATTCCAGAATTACCTAATGAGAAAAGGGAAAGGTATAGACTTGATTTTGGGATAAAGGACGAAGATATTGAAGTCTATATTTTAAATAAAGATTTGGCTGAGTTATTTGAAGCGGTCGGAAACAAGTTTTCGGAAGATCGGGATATCATTAAGTTGGCCTCTAATTATCTTACTTCTGATTTGGTGGGTTTGATTAAACGAGGAGAAAGAGGTCCGACCTCGGATGTGGCAAAACAACACACAGTAACTAAAAAACACAACAAAACCAATTCAGAGGTCGGACCTCAAGGTTTAGGTAAGGTGGAAGTGGATAATTTTGTTAATTTAATTAAATTAGTTAAGGAAAACAAGGTCTCCTCTCGAGGGGCTAAAGATATTTTAATATTAATGTATAAAGAAGGGGGTGAGCCAGAAAAAATAGCTGAAGAGCAAGGGCTTTTCCAGGTAAGTGATGATGGGGCATTAAATAAGATTATCGAACAGGTTATTTTAGAAAACCCAGTGGCAGTTGGAGAGTATAAAAAAGGAAAAGAAGCTTCTTTGCAGTATCTAGTAGGGCAAGGAATGAAAATCAGTAAAGGGTCAGCCAACCCGGCTAAGATTAGTGAACTATTAAAGATTAAATTAATTTAGAAATATTTTGGATCGCCTCCGCCAGTTGTGTTTGAAAGATTCGGTATTGGTATCAAAATTAAAAACACTCTGCCAAAAGCAGAGTGTTTTTAATTTGTCTTAAAACTATGATTATTGGAATATTTCAGATGGAAATGTTATTTCTGTGGTATCTATACCGAAAGTATTTGTGGCAACTAGTATGATGCCCCAAGCACTGACCATAATAAAGATACCAATAATTCCCCAAATCATATGCTTTCTGCCTGTATCTCGCGCTATTTCGTTATCAGCCCCTCGAATGAAGTCAGCCACTCCCCAAAAGAAGACAACTAGCGCTAGAGTAAACAAAAGTAGAATTATTGGAGCAATTATCTGAGAGTTTATATTACTTATCAAGTTGGCAGTTTCAGTGGACATTTATTTTTTATCTTGTCGTCAGTATTAAGATGCTAAGGTGGGTGTTAATTGTTTTAAGTCAATATTTTGGTTTGAAACACCAAAAGTATCTCCTAATATTGCTACTAATCCCCACATAGCTACTATTGCGAAAAGAATAACAATACCCCAAATCATTTGTGTCTTAGCTTTAGCTTTTTCTTCTCCTTCTCTTAGAAGGAACATAAGTAGAGAAATAATAAAGAAAAGAACAGCCAATGTAATAGCAATAGGAACAGCTGCATTTATCAGTTTTCCAATAGTATTTAAAATTCCACCTAATCCTGTTGTTGTAGAATAAGTTGCAAAAGTTAAAAGAGGCATAAATGCCATGACTGAACCTAATGTAATATATTTTTTCATAATTTATGATTAATTTTTAACTCCGTAGGATAATAAATTCCTAACAGAGTAAGTTAATAATACTAATAATGTTAACGACCTTGATTTCTCAATCATAACAGATTCTTATCTCTATAAGAAGAAGTTCTGTGGATAATTTAGAGAAGGAAAGTATTGGTTAAAATTGCGACTAACCCCCAAATGGACACCATTACAAAAAGGATAACTATTCCCCAAATCATATGGCTCCTGGCTTCATTTTTGGCATCGCCTTCTTTTAGGATATATTGAGCAGTTGTCCAGATAAAATAGATGACAGCGAGGGAAAAGATTAGTGGGACAATGGCTGCGAGAATCCCTTGAATTATAGCAATGAGGTCTGTAATAGTTTGAGTTATAGCTAGACTAATAAAAGGGGCCATTGCAAAAAAAAGAATGTATTTGTTATTTAAATATTTTTTCATCTTTTTAAAATAATTAATTTTTTTAAATTATAAATTTGTTTCCCATTTGCTATCCCAAACAGGGTCTATGACATCAAGAGTGGCTGGATAGTATGTTGTTCCTTCTGTGCCGATAAAGGTTCTTGCTAATAACCAAACAATTCCCCAAACTGAAGCCATGATAAAAAGGGCAATTATCCCATTAGTCATAATTGTTTTAGCTTCCTCTTTTTTATCTTCATCAGCTTTGATGTATTGAGTAATTCCCCAAAGGAAATAAATGACCGCTAAAGAAACTATAACAGGCAGAATCGCGGTTAAGATATCTACTATTATTATTATAACTCCCTTAAAATTAGTGGGGGTAGCCACAGCCAAGGTGACTAGCGGAAAAAATAAAAATGAGACTATTCCGGCTAAAAAAATATGGCTATTTGGTAATTTTCTTTTCATTAGAAATATTTTATCAAGAAAATGCTAATTTAACTACAACCCCTCTGTGAATAAAGTTTATTAAGAGGTTCGACCTCGGTAGTGGTAAAATGGGAATTAGTGAAAAAAATTAAAGTTATTGTAGTTAAGAGGTCGGACCTCCAATAAAAAAAGGGCGAAGAGAATTTTATTCTCTTCGCCCTTTGTGGACATTAAATGAGCAAATTTCTGACTTAGAAGCTCAGCTTCTAAGTTTGGCATCATTTTGCTGAATTGTTAACGGTAATAGGGGCGGTAATAACGGTACCTATACCGGTAAGGGTCGTCGTAATAATCATAACGACGGTTGTCTGACGATTTGTCGAATCGCACAGACCGGTTTCTCCGACTGTCGGAGGAAATGGTGATAATAACCATGTCCCCATAGTTGGTGTTAATTTGTTGCGAAAAAGATTTTCCATCGCCGAACTTGACAATGAAAAGTCGGGCATCTCTTCGCATACTCATTTTCGTCACTTGCGAAGCGGGGATGCCTCTGGTTTCGCTCCCGTCGATAATCAGAGAGGCTGTCTCTGCCGTTTGATTGTCGATGACAACCGAGAAGGCCTCGGTGTTGACCGAGGAAGCAGAACGGACACTTATGACCGTTCCGCATCCACTGGCGGTGGTTGCCACAATCGTTGTTAACAAAAGCAGAAAAACATTTTTTTTCATCTTTAATTTCCTCCTCTTATCTCAATTCTCTTGAGAGATGAGTGACTTACTTTTCCCCAGTAGTAAGGAGAGGTGTTTGCCGCCCGTCTTTCGTAAAAGTTCGGTATTTCCTCGGCTGTGTATGGCCGGGAGAGAATGGATGACAGGGGAGCGATGTACAGCTCCCCGGTGATACATCCGCTAAAACAACAAGCGAATGCGACAACCAAAACTAAAAAAAATTTTTTCATTTTTTCCTCCTTGTCCTTCGTAGCCTTGGCGTAGAAGGGCTTGCCCGACAACCTTTCGGCTGTTTCGGGCTTTTCAATATTTAATTTTCAAAGGGTTTCAAAGATCGAAACCTAAACTATTACTCTATTTATATTATATAACAAAACTACTTATTTTGTCAAGCCCCGACGCTTTGGTCGGGGTTCCGACCAAAGCGTCGGAATAGTAAAAAAGGTAGTTAAAGAGATCGGACCTCGATTATTAGAATATTTCCGCTATTGTTTCAATAAAAAGAAAGAGTCCTTTTAAAAATAAACCGGAGATTATTGAAAGTAATATAGTTCCAGACGGTCCATCATACCATCTTTTCTTTCTCACAAAATTTTTTAATTTACTAAATTTTTTCTTCACAATTTTATTATATCATCTCGTAGAAAATTGATATTTTTAGATGGGGATATTTAAAGAATTAATTAATTTTAATTTTTTTTCACGGCGGTAACCTTTAATTTCTTTTTCGCATTGTCTTCCTTCTTTAAGTGTTGAGAATTTTTCTGAATATATTAATTTTACTGGACGGCGGATTTTTGTGTAATGTGCCCCATATTTTGATTCGTTATGTTGTAAAAGTCGTTTTTCTAGATTATTGGTACAACCGACATAGAGTGTTTTGTCTAGACATTCTAAAATGTAAGTATAGTATTTCATAAAAATTTAAAATTTCTTTCCCTCACATTCGTTCGATTAAAATTTCTTTCCCTCACATTCGTTCGATTAAAATTTCTTTCCCTCACATTCGTTCGATTAAAATTTCTTTCCCTCACATTCGTTCGGGAAGCTGAAATTTTATAGTCGCTCTGCTCTTTAAAATTTCGCTCCCTCGTCGTAAACTCCTCGGGATGATTATTTTGTAACACCAAATCAGAGATTTGGTTAACAAAATATATCAGTTGCCAGACTAGGATTCGAACCTAGATAAATAGCTCCAGAAGCTATTGTCCTACCATTAGACGATCTGGCAATGTTTGGTTATACTAAAGATATGATACAATATTAATTATTATTAGGGAATAAACAAATCCGTGTTAAATGTCATTTGAGTTTTAAAAACTCAAATGGTTCAAATTTTTGCAAAATTTGATTTAACAGGATAAAAATAAGATGAGTTATAAACAAATATTACTTCTATTTATTATTATAATTTTAGTAGCGGTGGGTATTAATTTCATTCTAAAAGAAAAGACTGTTGAAGCCCCCCTTATTTCCACAACTCCTTTATTGGGTGGAGACCGTGATGAACATGGGTGTATTGGCTCGGCTGGTTATTCATGGTGTGAGGCCAAAGCTGAGTGTTTGAGACCATGGGAAGAACAATGGGATGAAGCGTGTGGAACAGTGCCTTTATCAGTGGAGAATGAAATTGGGGATGAGGGATTAACTGCTTGTACAATGGAGGCAAAAATTTGTCCAGATGGAACAACTGTCGGAAGAATTGCTCCCAATTGTGAGTTTGAGACATGTCCAAGCGAAGAAACAGAATAAGAATATCTATTATTTTTCAACAGGCGACTTTTTAGTCGCCTGTTTGGTATAATAATTTATATAACATCATGACATTACCTGTAATAAAAAATATAAAAAAATTAGCGACTAATTCTTTGAGGAAAGCTGCTTTGGATATTTTGGAAGTGGGTTATGAATCGGTTTTAACTGAAAAAGTTATGATGGAGAGTATTGTCTTAACGGACCAGATTCTTAAGATAAAAAATAAGAAATATGATTTAAAAAAGTATAAGCGAATTTTTGTTATTGCTATTGGTAAGTGCGCCAATCAGTCAGCCGGAGTTTTAGAAGATATTTTAGGAGATAAAATTACCCAAGGGGTAGTTTTAGACATTGTTCCCGGTCAGTTTAAAAAATTAAGGTCAGAAGTTGGGACTCATCCCTTTCCTTCCGAACAAAATATTTTAGCTACTAAATCTATTTTGCAGGTTTTAAAGGAGGTTAAGAAAGATGATTTGGTTATCACTGTTATCTCTGGTGGAGGGTCAGCTCTCTTCTGTCAGCCGGTTGACGGGATTGGAGGTGAAATTTTAAAAGAGATTACTCGCACATTGATGAAAAAAGGGGCAACGATTGGAGAGATGAACATCGTCAGGAAACACTTGTCTCAAATTAAAGGCGGACAGTTAGCGGAATTGGTTTATCCGGCTAAATTAGTTTCTCTTATTTTCTCTGATATTCCGAAAGATGATATTTCTTTGGTGGCCTCTGGTCCAACTGTTAAAGATGGGTCAACTAAAGCTGACGCACAACTTATTTTGGAATCTTATTTAGGGGGTAGTTTGATGGACGAAAGTGATAACTATGTTTCTTTTTTGAGAGAAACCCCTAAAGATGAAAAGTATTTTGAAAATGTTGATAACCTTTTATTAGTTGGAAATAAAATTGCTTTAACCTCTATGCAAAAGAAAGCTGAAGAACTTGGTTATGAGGCAAATGTGGAATCTGATGAATTAGAGGGGGAAGCGAGAGAGTTAGGGAGGAGTTTAGTTAAACAAGAATTTTCTTCAAAATCTTGTCGGATTTTTGGTGGAGAAACTACTGTTCAAATAAAAGGAAGCGGGCAAGGAGGCAGAAATCAAGAATTTGTTTTGGGGGCTTTAGTTAGTTTGTCGGATGACTTGTTGGTAGTGGCGGTTTCTTCTGATGGGCGAGATAATACTGATGTAGCGGGGTCTTTAGCCGATGGTGAATTGTTGATGAAAGTTAAGGAAGAGGGGATTGATTGGGAAGAATATTTAAATAACAATGACTCCTATAACTTTTTCAAAAAAGTCGGTGGGCAAATAAAGACGGGGCCAACTGGCATCAATGTGGCTGATTTTTATTTAATTTTAAAAAAGTAGGAGATTAATAAATAAGTTTTTAACAAAAAAATGTCAAAAGAGGAAAAGAATGTTTTGTTTTTTAGTCAATTAAGTAAAGAGGATGTTGGTATTGTCGGTGGCAAGAATGCTTCTTTAGGAGAGATGTATTGTAATTTGACTGAACAAGGAGTGAGAATTCCTAATGGTTTCGCCACTACGGCAAAAGCCTATCATGCTTTTATGGCTGAATCTGGTTTGAAAGAAAAGATTGAAGAAATTTTTAAAGATTTAGATACCGGTAATATAGAAAATTTGATGGAGAAAGGTAAACAGGCGCGAGAATTGATTATTGGAGCGAATTTTTCTGAAGACTTGAAAAAAGATATTTTAGCAGCTTATAAAAAATTATCAGAGGAAAGCGGTGTAGAAAATCTGAGTGTTGCCGTTCGTTCATCAGCGACAGCGGAGGATTTGCCGGACGCTTCTTTTGCAGGGCAACAGGAGACATTTTTAAATGTAGAGGGCGAAGCTGATTTGTTATTAGCTGTTAAAAAGTGTGTGGCTTCTTTGTTCACTAACCGAGCTATTTCTTATCGTGTTGATAAGAATTTTGATCATTTTTCTATCGCTTTGTCTGTGGGAGTGCAAAAAATGGTTCGATCTGACAAAGGTAGTTCTGGTATTATGTTTACTATTGATACCGAGTCTGGTTTTGAAAATGTGGTTTTGATTAATGCTCTGTATGGTTTAGGAGAAAATGCAGTACAAGGGAAAGTAAATCCAGATGAATTTTATGTTTTCAAGCCAACTCGGGCGATTATTTCTCGTTCTTTGGGCGAGAAAAAAATGAGAATGATTTATAACATAGATGAGGGGGCAGACAGACCTGTTAAAGATATTTTGGTAGATGAAGAAGACCGAAGGAAATTTTCTATTACAGATGAGCAGGTTTTGCAGTTGGCTGATTGGGGGATGATGATTGAAAAACATTATCAAAGACCGATGGATATGGAGTGGGCTTTAGATGGTGAAGATGGGTTGTTATATATTGTGCAAGCCCGTCCAGAAACAGTCCAGAGTCAGAAGGATATGACCGTGGTGGAAGAATACAAGATGAAATCTGCTGGCAAGATTTTGGTGGAAGGGCAAAGTGTTGGTTGGAAGATTGGGTTTGGTCAAGTTAATAAAATTTTAGATGTTAAGCAAATAGGTGAGTTTAAAAAAGGTGAGGTTTTGGTAACAACAATGACTGATCCTGATTGGGAGCCGATTATGAAAATTGCTTCGGCCATCGTGACTGATAAAGGGGGAAGAACTTGTCATGCTGCGATTGTGTCTCGTGAATTGGGGATTCCTTGTGTTGTGGGGAGCAATGATGCGACTGAAAAATTAAATACGGGTGATAAGGTAACGGTTTCCTGTGCTGAAGGAGATCGAGGTTATGTTTATGAAGGAGCATTGGATTTTGAAGTTAAAAAGACTTCTATTAAAGATTTACCAAAACCACAGACTAAAGTGATGATGCATATCGGGGATCCTTCTGTGGCTTTTGCTTCTTCTTTTCTTCCTAACGAAGGGGTGGGTTTGGCACGACTTGAATTTATTATAAATAATTCTATAAAAATTCATCCCTTGGCTCTGATTAATTATGATAAACAAGAGGGCGAAGTTAAAAGTAAAATAGACGAATTAACTGTTGGCTACACAGATAAAAAACAATTTTTTGTTGATAAATTGGCGGAAGGAGTGGGGACGATTTGTGCCGCTTTTTACCCTAAGGATGTCATTGTGAGGTTGTCAGATTTTAAGACGAATGAATATGCTAATTTGATTGGAGGAACACAGTATGAACCGGTGGAAGCTAATCCGATGATGGGGTGGCGAGGAGCGAGTCGTTATTATTCAGAATCTTTTTTGCCAGCTTTTGAAATGGAATGTGCTGCTTTGAAAAAAGTGCGAGATGAGATGGGGTTGAAAAATTTGAAAGTAATGATCCCGATTTGTAGGACGATTGAAGAGGGGAAGAAAGTTTTGGCAATTATGACAGAGAACGGTTTGGGAAGAGGAGTCGATGGGTTGGAAGTGTATGTGATGGCGGAAGTGCCGGCTAATATAATTTTGGCGGAAAAATTTGCTGAAATTTTTGATGGTTTTTCGATTGGATCAAATGATTTAACTCAATTTACTTTGGCCATTGATAGAGATTCCAGTGCAAACTTTAATGTGGAAGGGGTGTCCAATGAAAACAACGAAGCAGTTAAGATTTTATTGAAGGACCTAATTAAACGAGCAAAAAAGTCAAAAACCAAGGTTGGCATTTGTGGACAGGCGCCGAGTGATTATCCAGAGATGATAAAATTTTTGGTGGAGTGTGGAATCGATAGTATTTCTTTGACACCTGATACTGTGATTAAAAGTACGGAGGTGGTTTATCAAACTGAACAGCGGTTGAAAAAGGCAAGTGGGTTTTTTAGTGGTTTGAAGAAGAAATAGTATGCAACAAATTACAAAATGCAGAGCAGAAAAGATAAAAGATTCTCGAGGAGAGGAGACTTTGGAGGTGGGAATGAGTGTAGGAGAATTTACTGTGGGGGCCTCTGTGCCGGCGGGAAAATCTACAGGTTCGCGGGAAGCAGTGGCTGTGCCAGTTGATGATGCGATTAGAAATGTGAATGAAATAATTGCTCCGCAATTGATTGGAAAAAAAGTTGATGTTTTTGCTGTGGACGACTTTTTGGTAAGTTTAGATGGAACAGAAAATAAATCAAAATTGGGAGCCAATGCAATTTTAGGTGTGAGTATTGCTGTTTTAAAATTAGAAGCAAAAATCGTAGGGCAACCACTTTGGCAACACATTCAATCACTTAGCGCTCCAAGCGCTAAGGATTTTGGGGATAACTTGATTAATCAATCAGTTAGGTTTCCGAGGTTGTTTGTGAATGTTTTAAACGGTGGGGCTCATGCGGAATTTAAGTTACCGTTTCAAGAATATATGTTTGTGTTAGGAAATGGAATGAAGGCGACTGGTCCGGTGGAGCAAATGCAGATTTTATTTGGACAATTAGAAAAGAAGTTGAAGGGCCTTGGTAAGGAAATTAAAATGGGAGATGAAGGGGGTTTTTCGTTTCAGTCTGATAATTTGGAAGAACCGTTTGAAATTCTGTCGGAGTTGCATGATAAGTTGGCGATTGATGTGGCGGGAGGGGAATTTTTTGACGGGGGGAAGTATAGTGTGTTGGGGAAAAAATACTTTTCAGATGAACTGTTAGAGGTCTATGAAAATTTAGTCAAAAAATTCCCCATAGTCAGTATTGAAGATCCTTTTTCAGAAAATGATTTTGGTGGCTTTAAAAAAATCGCAGAGAAAATGAAAGACTTGGGGGTTTCACCCCCAAGTGAGGTTTTGATTGTGGGAGATGATCTGACTACAACTAATGTTGAAATGATTGAAAAAGCGATTGAAGAAAAAATGATAAATGCGGTTTTGATTAAACCAAACCAAATTGGAACAGTTACAGAAACTTTGCAAGCGATTGAAATGACCCATACAGCTGGTTTGAAAACAATTATTTCCCATCGTTCGGGGGAAACGGCAGATTCTTTTATTGCAGATTTGGCTGTGGGAGTGGGGGCTTATGGAATTAAAGCAGGGGCTCTCAGCCAATCAGAAAGGATGGCAAAATATGACAGGTTGGTGGAGATTGAAAAGGAAGTTTCCTAAAAATTTGAAAAATTTTTAGGAGTTATAAATTTTAGATTTTAAATTAAAAAATTTGCTTCGCAAATTTTTCACTAAAAACTATTTACTACAAACTATCAGCTATACTATGATTTTCCACATTATTACAATTTTTCCAGAATCGTTTGATTCATATTTGAATGGGTCTATTTTGGCGCGGGCGATTAAAAATAAAAAAATACAAGTTAAATTTTATAACCCAAGAGATTGGGCTAAAGATGGCAAGGTGGATTATAAACCCTATGGGGGAGGTCCCGGAATGGTAATGAAGGTGGAACCAGTGGTGAAAGCCATTCAAAAAGCAGTGGGGAGAAAAAAGCCTGCTCGCCGAGAAGGAGGGATTAAACTTATTTTTCTTTCTCCGAATGGAAAATTATTTGATAATGCTCTGGCTAAAAAACTTTCTAACAAGTATAAAGAGGTTGTGATTATTTGTGGTAATTATGAGGGGATTGATGCAAGAGTCAAAAAGATTTTTCGTGCTCAGGAAATTTCTATCGGGAATTATGTTTTAACAGGGGGAGCTTTACCAGCGATGATTTTGATTGATGTAATTGCTCGCCAAGTGGAGGGAGTGTTAAACAAAAAGGAATCGTTGGAAGAAAATCGGGTATCTAGTTCGGAAGTTTATACACGGCCGGAGGTGTTTAAATATAAAAACAAAAATTATAGGGTGCCAAAAATTCTTCTTTCGGGTCATCATAAAAAAATCGAGGAGTGGAAACGGGGAGAATAAAAAGATGGTAAAATAGTCTGTTTTTGAAAGGTGGTTGTCTTGGGGAATTGCCTTGAGAGTCACTTTTTATACAGGGGGGTTTCTTTATTAGAGTTTTTTATAGTAAAATATAATCTAATGATGGAAAGTTTGATTACTTCTTTACCGGTATCTTTTCAATGGTTGGTTATCTCTGTTTTAAATAATTTGTATTTATTTCTGCCTCTTTGGTTGCCTTTTGTTTTTTTGTTTATTCTTTGGCATGTGTGGATTTATTATATAAAAATGAAGTTTGTGGTTAATCAGGAATATACACTTATTGAGATTAAACTACCCAATGAAATTAAGAAAACGCCATTAGCTATGGAGTTGTTTTTGGTTGCTTTAAATCAAACAATTGGAGAAGCAACTTTTATTCATAAATATATAAAGGGTTCAGAAAGGCCGACTTTTTCTTTAGAGTTGGTCTCTTTAGAAGGAGAAGTGAAGTTTTTTATTTGGACTAGAAAATTTTGGAAGAATTTAGTTGAAGCTCAGATTTATGCTCAATATCCTGATATAGAAGTAACAGAAGTTATTGATTATACGAAACTTGTAAAGTATAGTCCTGAAAATTTGTCCATGTGGGGCTGTGAGTATAAATTAAAAAAAGAGGATTTTTATCCGATTAAAACATATATAGATTACCGTTTGGAAACTGAAGGGGTTAAGGAAGAGGAAAAAACAGATCCTTTGAGCCCAATCCTGGAGTTTTTGGGGTCTGTGGGAAAGGGACAACAGGTTTGGATGCAAATTCTTGTTAAGGCTCATAAAGCAGAGAGACATAAAAGTTTAAAATGGAAAGATAGGTTTAAAAAGGTGGAGTTTTCTGGAAAAGAAGATTGGAGAGACCAAGGGCAAGGGGAAGTTAAAAAGTTGGTAGAAAAGGTTTTGGTGGATGAAGGAGACCCAACCAAGGGTTACCGAATTATGACTAAGGGTGAGTTAAATGTTGTCTCTGCTTTGGAAAGAAGTATCTCTAAATTGAGTTTTGATTGTAATATTAAAGCCATCTATTTGGCGGAGAAGGATAAATTTGATGCTATAAATATCATGGGTTTGTTGGGGGCGTTTAAACAATTTAATTCACTTGACTTAAATCAGTTTGGGATTAAGTCGGCGACGAGTTTTGATTATCCTTGGCAAGATTACAAGGGAATGAGAGCTAATCGACTTAAGAGACTTTTATTCAATTCTTTTAAAAGGAGATCTTTTTCAACAGAATACAGACCGTTTGTTTTGAACACAGAAGAATTAGCTACGATTTATCATTTCCCTGGTGGAGTAATTCAGACTCCTACATTTTCTCGTTTAGTGTCAAAGAAGGCGGAGGCTCCTTCAAATTTGCCTATTTAATTTATGTTCAATTTAGATAATTATAATTCAAGGAATAGTAAAATTCTCTTGAAAAAATTTTTAATTAATTGCTACCGTCGAGTAGTTTTGGTTATTGATAGTATTAGAATTTCTGTTTTGCAGAAATTGCCAAAAACGAGGTTAAGAATTAATCTAATTGCTTTTAGTTTGGTGGCCCTCTCTTTTTTTTATTTTTCTTTTTTTTCAGCTCCGAGTAATTTTCCTGTTGGGGCAATTATCAGGGTGGAGAAGGGGATGACACTAAATCAAGTTGCCGATATTTTGGAGGAAAGGAATGTGGTAAAATCATCCGTGGCTTTCAGTAATTTAGTAAAGATATTTATGGATGATCGCTCTGTGATAGCTGGTGATTATTTTTTTGAAGAAAAATGTTCTTTGGTTAAAATTCTGCATAGGATTACCCTTGGTATTTATGGTATTTCCCCGACTAAAATAATGTTCGTAGAAGGGTTAACTATTTATGATATGGCGAATCTTCTTAATAAAAAATTTCCAGAATTTAATGAAGAAGAGTTCATTAAGATAGCCCAAGAGGAAGAGGGATTTCTTTTCCCCGATACCTATTATTTTTTACCGACAGTCACTCCAAGGGCAGTAATTTCTACAATGAAGAGCAATTTTTATAATAAAATTGGAGAGATTTCTGAACAAATAAACGATTTTGGAAGAGACCTAAAAGAAATAGTGGTAATGGCTTCAATTTTAGAGAAGGAAGCGAGGACTTTGCAGTCAAAGAGGATGATTGCCGGAATTTTGTGGAAGAGGATTGAAATTGGTATGCCACTGCAAGTCGATGCAGTTTTCCCTTATATTATTGGTAAAAATACTTATCAATTGAGTTTGGAGGATTTAAAAGTTGATTCTCCTTACAATACCTATACAAATAAGGGATTGCCGATAGGTCCAATTGCTAATCCGAGTTTGTGGTCACTTCTGGCGACTGTCACTCCGATTGATTCTGATTATCTTTTTTACTTATCAGATGATAATGGCAATATGCATTATGCTATCAATTTTGAGCAACATAAAAATAATAAGCGTTTGTATTTATACTAAATTGATAGATTAGACTTGATAAAAATTGATTAATTTTTGACTCGCAATTGAGTTCTCCTTTCTTTATCTATTTTAGGGAGTGTCAATATCAGCAGGCCATATTTTTCTGTAGCACTGGATTCCTCAATATCAATTTCTGCTGGTAGCATAATTGTTCTTGAAAAAGAACCCCAGTATAATTCTTGGTGGTAATAATTATCTTTGGTGATTGCCTGTTCTTCTAAACGGATTCCTTTTATGGTTACCATATCTCTAGTGATGGAAATATCTAAATCTTCTGGTCTAACCCCAGCTACCATAGTTTTGACTATTATCTTGTCTTTATCATCGTAAACATCAACGGACAATTCTCCCTCGCTTTCTGTCCAAGCAGAAGGATCTTCGGATTGTTGGTTCTCATCATTTATACTGATGTTTGTAAAATCTTCAGTCTCATCTTCTATATTGGATGTTCCAGTTAGTTTATCAAAAAATGATTTCATCTTTTATTAAACTTAATTATGTTATTTTTTAAGTTTATTTTAGTTATTAATTTTTTCTTCTTAACTTTTTAACAATTTCAAATAAGAATATTAATAGAATTGCGACTATCCAAATTATTATAAACATAAAGAACATTTCGCTTCCTTTAGTTTTAATTATAAAAAAATTAAAAAAACTATGCAAGAGAACTGAGAGGGTAATTCCGATGAGGAGGTATTTCCTTTTTAGAATTTTGTTTTTGTAGAAAGATAGTGCGATGAATAAGCCAATAACACCAGATGAAATCGTGTGGAGGAGTGTGGCTCCAATGAATCTCATATTCCCCACTAATAACGCTTGGTTTAAGTTTCCTCCCGTTGTTTTTATCGAGTGTAGTAAAAATAAAGTGTTTTCTAACGCTGCGAAGCCAAGAGCAATTGTTATCATATAAATTATGGCGTCAATGGGTTCATCCATATATCTTTTTCTTAAAGAGCTAAAATAAGCTCCAAAATATTTAAATATTTCTTCGGCAAAAGAGAAAACAACCACGGGTAAAATTCCAGCTACGGGAAGAAATTTTGCGAGGAACTCTTCCACCGGAAGGACTAAGATAGCTGTGATAGCTCCAAAGATAAAAGCTAGAAGAATATACTTGCGTGGTTCGGGGTGAAGTTTATCCTCTCTGAGCCAAAACCACAGCCAAATAAGGACTGGGAGCACCCCTCCTAGAATAGTATAAAAAATGGTCGTTTGACTTAACATAGTTTCGTTGTTTAGGGGTAACTTTAGGAGAGAAAATCGGCTTTGCCGATTTTCTCTCCTAATTATTTTTTAATGAGGCCAATTTTCAATCATTAATAATTTTTTGTTTTTTATAGGTAGTTCCGACCAAATTTCTTCTGTGATAAAAGGCATAAAAGGGTGTAGAATTTTTAGAACATTTTGTAATATGTCTATTAACATCAATTTAGTTTCTCTCCCTTCTATTTTATTCTTACTGTCTTCTATTATTTTATCAGCAAATTCATGCCATGTATAGTGGTAAATTTTTTCACTGGCTAAATAAAAGCGATAATTTTCCATATCAGCAGTTATGTCAGAAATGATTTTTTCTAATTCTTTAATTTGGAGGTTAGAGTCTCTAAGTTTTTTCAATTCAGCAGAATTTAAGTCTATTTCTCCTAAATTTTGAAGATTGTCTAAAATAAAACGAGTGATATTCCAGAGTTTATTTGAGAATTTTTTGTAAGCTTTCACTTTTTCTTCACTAAATTTAACATCTTGACCCGGAGCAACTGCTACTAGTAAAGACATCCGTAAGGCGTCAGTTCCGTGTTTACTAATTATATCGAGAGGATCAATCGTATTTCCGAGTGATTTTGAGAATTTCTTGTTTTGGTCGTCTCTTACTAGTCCGTGGATGTAAACTGTTTTGAAAGGAATCTCACTGATTAGATAGGTGCTCATAAGAATCATTCTGGCTACCCAGAAGAATAAAATGTCGTGGGCTGTTTCTAAAAGGTCAGTGGGGTGATATAAATCTAGATCAGTGGTTTGATTTGGCCAACCTAAAGTAGAAAAGGTCCATAAACCAGAAGAAAACCAGGTATCCAAAGTGTCGGGATCTTGTTCCCAATCTTTTTCAATGGGGGCTTCTATTCCAACATAAATTTTTTCTTCAGGACCACCCTTGTGTTTATACCAAACAGGAATTTGATGCCCATACCAGATTTGTCTTGAGATACACCAATCTTGTAAATTATCTATCCAGTTAAAGTAAGTTTTATTAAATCGATCTGGCAAAATTTTGACTTCCTCATTTTCTACCACCTTTTTCATCAAGTCTTTCAGACTAATCTCATCGGACGATTTAACCCCTTTAAGTTTAGAGTAAGGTAATTTAAATTTTTTATTAACATCTACGAACCATTGTAATTTAGGAAGTGGTTCGATAACCGCTCCTGTTCTTTCGGCTGTGGCGACATTATGTTCGATTTCTTTTTCTTCTATCATTAAGTTATTCTCTTTCAACCAATTGATGATTATTTCTCTGGCTTCTGTCACTTTTTTACCATTAAGATTTTCACTAACATTTTTCATGCAAGCATATTCATTGATGATTTCTTTAGAGGGGAGGTTATTATCTGTTGCTATTTTCTCATCTATTTTTGAATGAGCTGGTGTTACGCCTAAGGCGCCTGTTCCAAATTCTGGATCAACTTCTCGGTCAGTAATAACTTTGATGGATAGTTTGGTTCCACAAAAATCTTTGACTTTGAAAGTTTTTCCGACAAATTCTTGGTATCTTTTGTCATTTGGATTTACTGCAACAGCGGTATCGCCCAATTTTGTTTCTGGGCGAGTGGTTGAAATAGCAATGGGGAATTCTTTTGAATATTTAAAGGTATAGAGAAGAGTTTTTCTTTCTTCATAAACAATTTCGTCATCTGAAATAACGGTTTGACCTTTGGGGTCCCAGTTGATGACTTTATTTTTTCTATAAATCAATCCATCTGCATACATTTTTTGAAAGGCAGTTTTGACGGCTAAATTTCTCTTTTCGTCGAGGGTGAAAGCCAGACGAGACCAATCCAAAGACGATCCCATACTTTTTGTCTGAGCGATAATAGTTTTTTGAGAATTCACAGCAAACTCATTAACCTTGTCCAAGAATTTTTCCCGGCCTAAGTCATGTTTTCTGATTCCTTGCTTCGCTAAAAGTTTTTCCACTTTAGTTTGAGTGGCGATAGCTGCATGATCAGTTCCCGGTAACCAAAGAGTTTTTTTGCCTCGCATTCTTTGAAAACGAATGGCCGTGTCTTCAATCGCTAACATATCGGCATGACCTAAATGAAGGATACCAGTGACATTAGGGGGAGGAAGCACCATAGAATATGGTTCTTGATGCCGTTCGGGTAAATTATCTGGATTAAAAAAACCACTGTTTTCCCAAATTTTATAGATTTTACTCTCGGTTTTTTGAGGGTTATAGGGTTTGAGAAATTTTTCGTGCATTTAGATATAATAACATAAACAAAAAATCTTTTCCAAAAACTCTTGCTTTTTTTGTTGGTTTTAATTACTCTTTGTGATAGGAAGAAGTTCATAAAAGAGAAAAAAAAGAAGAAAGGAGGATGGGGCTATGTTTTTTCTATTGGAAACTCCCGACGAGGAGTATGGTGAGTATAGTGAGGGAGGAGGAGATTCCCTTGCTCTACAAAGGGGAATTGTTAACGGGGGTAAATTCACAGGTGAAATGCAATTATTTTAATAATAATTACACATCGCTTCCTGAAAAGTTTCAGGAATTTTTTTAATTATACCATTTTCAAAAGCTACCTCATAGGCATTCTTGTAGCCTAAAG
>Ga0210057_1001054_pt1 | contig 43194 bp, 48 predicted proteins | sample CryGeyCG2114_010_2_FD_183968 | JGI IMG/M metagenome (GOLD analysis project Ga0210057, IMG submission 183968) | Groundwater microbial communities from aquifer - Crystal Geyser CG10_big_fil_rev_8/21/14_0.10 (SPAdes) (version 2) | ecosystem: Environmental > Aquatic > Deep subsurface > Groundwater ...
TGTTTAGGCATAAATCGTCGAAAAGTCCGGAATTATGCCTGCCTCCGGGAGGACGAGCTCCAAAAGGTCTTTAATCTCTCGGATATTTCGGAGAATTCCGTTCCAATTCAATTCCTCGATGGGCACTCTTAGGAAACGAGCTGTGCCTCGCGACGAGCAGTTGTTTTGCGAGTTCGTGTACGCCCAGCGCGTAGCAACTCTACCTTTGGCTCACCGTTAATAATGGTTACCGATACGGCACCATTCTCTTTTACTTTTTGCGCAATTATAAACTCCGCAACTGGATTCAAGATTTTATCTTGAATGAGTCGCTTAAGTGGGCGTGCACCATAGTGAGGATCGTAACCCTTCTCTCCAAGATACGAGAGTGCCTCCTCTGAGACCTCAAGGTCAATCTCTTTTGCTTTGAGTCGATCAGCAACGATTGCAATTTGGTTTTTCACAATACCTTTCAACACCTCCTGAGTAAGAATGTTAAAGAAGATTATATCATCTACACGATTTAAGAACTCCGGCTTAAAGCGATCCTTTAAGCTCTCCATGATACGATCTTTAACATCACGGTTACTTTGAGTTCCTGTCCCCTCAGTAAAACCGAGCGAGCTCCGACGATTGAGCGCATCACTACCAATGTTAGAGGTCATGATGATAATTGTGTTTTTAAAGTTAACAACACGCCCCTTAGAGTCAGTAAGGCGGCCATCATCTAATACTTGTAAGAGTATATTAAAGACTTCAGGGTGCGCCTTCTCAATCTCATCAAAGAGCACTACTGAGTAGGGACGGTGACGCACCATCTCCGTAAGCACTCCCCCCTCTTCATATCCTACATATCCAGGAGGAGAACCAATGATCTTTGAGATTGCATGTTTCTCCATATACTCACTCATATCTACACGGATGAGTGACTTTTCATCATTGAACATAAACTCAGCAAGCGCCTTAGCGAGCTCTGTTTTACCTACTCCAGTTGGCCCAAGGAAAATAAAAGAACCAATCGGACGTTTAGGATCCGACATGCCCGCGCGTGAGCGTTTAACCGCATCAGTTATTTTTTTAAGTGCCTCGTCTTGACCAAGTACGCGTTTTTTCAAATCTTCTGCCATCCGAGTTAATTTTTCTGCTTCCTCTTCCAACATGCGCTGCACAGGGATACCCGTCCACCGAGCAACCACTCCAGCAATATCCTCTTCAGTTACATCCTCCTTAGTAATTTTACGAGAACTCTGTAATTTCTTGAGTCGAAGCTCCTTCGCCTTAAGTTCTTTTGAGAGATCGGGGAGGCGTCCGTAACGAATTTCTGCTGCCTTTGCTAAATCAGCATTCATTTCTGCACGCTCTGCTTCCACACGAGCTAATTCTGACTTCTCCTTCAAATCACGGATGTCTCCGATTGCCTCTTTTTCATTTTCCCAACGTAATTCTAACTCCCCCGTCTTCTCACGGAGGTTAGCAATCTCTTTTTCAATTTCCTTAACTCGTGTTTTTGCTTTTTGACTGTGAGAGTGTGACTCCTCTTTAAGCGCCTCACGCTCCACCTCCAAACGCATAATATCGCGTTGTGCACGCTCTAATACCTCAGGCTTATTCTCTAACTCCAAGCGCAAGGCGGACGCGGCTTCATCAATTAAGTCTACCGCCTTATCAGGGAGGAAGCGATCAGCAATATATCGTGAGGAGAGTGTTACCGCAGCAACAATAGCATCATCGGTAATACGGATGCCATGATGGAGCTCATACTTCTCCTTCAATCCACGTAAAATAGTAACCGCATCACTAATTGAAGGTTCCTCTACTAACACGGGTTGGAAGCGGCGCGTAAAGGCTTGATCCTTCTCAATATGTTTTTGATACTCCTTTAAGGTAGTAGCTCCCACCGCACGCAAGTCACCTCGAGCAAGTGCTGGCTTTAACATATTTGAGGCATCGAGCGCACCTTCCGCAGCACCAGCTCCAACAATAGTGTGTATTTCATCAACAAAAAGAATAATCGTGTCCCCCGCCTTCTCTATTTCTTTCAAAATATTTTTAAGTCGTTCCTCAAATTCACCACGGTATTTAGTACCCGCCATAAGGAGACCGAGGTCTAAGGAAACAATTTCTCTATCTTTAAGTGACTCCGGGACATCATTCTTAGCAATTCGTTGAGCAAGCCCTTCTACAATTGCAGTCTTACCCGTACCCGCTTCACCAATTAAGATAGGATTATTTTTCGTACGGCGAGAGAGGATTTGCATCACGCGCTTAATCTCCTCATCACGGCCAATAACAGGGTCTAGCTTATCCGCTCGAGCAAGCTCGGTTAAATTCTTAGTATATTTTTCTAAATTACGTAATTTTTTTCCTCCACTCCCACCGTCAATACCGCTACTGCGCAACTCCTCAAGGACACGCGTAACTCCGTCTTTTTGCACACGGAAACGAGTAAGGATTTCCTTTGCTTGACTTGGCACTTCAAGAAGTGCGAGCAAGAGATGCTCGGTAGAGACAAATTCATCATTCATTGCGCTTGCAATTTTACCTGACTGGTCAAACGCATGGACTAACTCTTGTGTGAGGTAAATTTGGTACGAAGGAGAAAGTACTGGTGCCCCTTCAGGAGACTCGAGTGAGTCCATTACATAGTCAGAGAGGAGCATGGTATCTACTTCAAGCTTATCTAAAATGGTAAGAACAATGCTCTCTTCCTGTGTCAAAAGAGCTACAAGGAGATGCACAGGATTTACCTGATTTTGCCCACGTTCAATAGCCAGTTCGTGTGAACGGCGTATTGCTTCGCGTGCTTTTGTAGTGAAATTATTAAATGGAGGCATAAATAGTATGCATTACTAAGTAGTATCTACTGTACAACTCTTATTTAATAGAGTCAAGGAGCTGCCGTAGTTGGTAGAGTCCAAGGGCTGTGCGGTCCTGAACAGAAACACCAATCAGTTCACCATGGATATCAACAAGTGGGCCACCCAAAGATGCTGACGTAATAGCATTAGAGCGTATAGTTTGTGCTGTTGTGGTACTTCCCGCAACGTTAGTGATAATACCTACAGACAGTACCCTATCCCCACTCCCGTCAGTTGCAAGCGCAATAGATGTTTGCCCAAGTGATGCCTCTCCCTTAGAGAAAACAAGCGGTGGGAAGCCGCCACTCGTACCACTAGGAAGTAGCGGGGTGTACACCGCCAGTCGCGCTTGTTCATCCGTCTTAATAAACTTAAGTGCAATGGAAGATCCATTCTTATCTTTCAAGATATACGCAGTATCAGAATGGTCGCCAGTATCAAGAGTCACCAAATAACTATTAGACACAAAGAAGCCAGCTTGTGTACTCGTTCCCTGTGTACTGTACAGTGTTACTACTGAGGGACTCGCCTTCTTTACTGCCTCAACGACTAAGTCATCAACACTAATAACTTTAGAGACTTCTTTGATTGTAGTGTTCCCTGGAATAACCTTCTCCACAGTGCGCTCCACAACACGCGTAATTGTTTGCGTTACACTAACTGGTGCCTCCTGCATGAGGGAAACGGTGGTAATACCTGTTGCCATAGAAGTTACGAAACTCACTAAAATTGCGAGCAATATGACTTGGCTTTTATTGAGATCCTCCATATCTTATAGTGTTATATATTCACAAAATGCGTATTTACTTCATCCCACTGTAGCACATTCCAGAACGCTGTTACATAGTCAATACGTTTATTTTGATATTTGAGATAGTAGGCATGCTCCCAAAGATCCAGTCCGAGTAGCGGTACATTTCCGGTAGAAAGTGGGGTGTCTTGATTAGGAGTAGTTATAATTGAGAGCTCCCCCTTGTCACAGACTAACCAAATCCACCCAGATCCAAAAAGGGTCAAGGATTTGTTACTCCATTCGCTTTGAAAATGCTCAAGGGAACCGAATGAGGAAACAAACGCCTGAGAGAGTTCAGAGCTTGGAGCACCCGCTGTTGATTGTGGACCAATAACTTTCCAAAAAAAAGAGTGGTTCCAATGCCCTCCTCCATGATTCCGTACTGCAGTGCGAATATCTTCTGGTACTCCATCAAGATGAGCCAAAAGATCTGTAAGTGGTGAGTTGGCAAACTCCGAATGAGTTGCTAGCGCCATATTTAATTTATCGATATAGGCTTGATGATGTTTACTGTGATGTAATTCCATCGTCTGCGCGTCAATAAAAGGTTCGAGTGCATTATATTCATACGCTAATTGTGGGAGAGTGTGCATGTCGACAGTATAGCAGAGACCTGTGTAGCAATAAACTCCACATCGCGATGTGTAGCACCTCGCCCAAGAGTAAAACGTACAGCACCGTCTCTTCTCCAATGGTCACGTGGCGCAAGTGCCAGAAGTACGTGCGAAGCACTCTTGGTGCGCGAACTACAGGCACTCCCTGTAGCAGCAGCAACACCACGCCGATCTAACTCAATGACCATACGTTCACCAGTAATACCCCGAAAAGAAACATGAACGTTATTTGGGAGACGATAACGAGTCGACCCATTAATAACTACTCCATCGAGTACACTTAATTTTTTTATTAACGCATCACGAAGTTCTGAGAGCAGTTCGCTTTCAGAAGCTCGCTCTTCCTCACATATAGAGAGCGCCTCGGCAAACCCTCCAATAGCAGGAACATCTGGAGTCCCTGAGCGAAGACCATGCTCTTGCCCACCACCAAACAGAAGTGGCGCACAATTAGTACCCGCACGCACAATGAGCGCACCCACCCCTTGTGGTCCATACACTTTAGCGCCACTCATACTCATCAAATCAACGCCGAGCGTTTCAAGAAAAAGGGGCATAAATCGAGGTGCTTGGCAGGCGTCGGTGTGTATATAGGGATATACGGAACCCTTCTCTTGTCGATATGCACGCAAAACACGCGCGATATCACGAATAGGTTGAATAACTCCAATCTCATTGTTTGCCAGGTGAAGTGAGACAAGTACCGTGTCGGGACGCACAGCAGCAAGTATATGATCAACACTCAACAATCCTTCACCATTAGGACCTACAATGGTGCGCGTACACCCACGGCGCTCAAGCTCTTCACTGGGAGCGAGTACCGAGGCATGCTCCAAGGCACTTGTGATAATGTGCCCACCATAACGAGGAAGCGCCTCAACAACACCACGGAGCGCAAGGTTATTACTCTCTGTACCACCAGAGGTAAACACCACCTCATACGACTTAACACCACAAAAGGCGGCGACACGGTGCCGCGCCTCATCAAGAGCTGTATACGCCTGTTGACCCTCAGTGTGGATACTCCCAGAATTAGCTCCTGCCTCCTGAATCAAACGCTCCACCACACGCGTAACCCGCATATCAGTGGGGGTAAGAGCAGCCGTATCAACATATAAACGCTTCATACGGCAATTGTTACCTATATAGTATCCTTTTGCAAAACTACGCCACACGAGTATACTCTAGGAGGTATGGACACAGTATTACTAATCTACGCACTCCTGTGTGTTATTACTGTGCTCATTGGGTGGATTGTCTGGCTTGAGATAAGGCTTGGGAGAATCTTCCGAGGTAAAAAAGCCCAGAATCTTGAGCATGTACTCATTGATATGGGAACCTTTATGGATGAGCTCGACGCTGCCCACCGTAAAATTGAAGCGCGTATTGAAGAAATGAACCGTCGCCTCCGCAGGAGTATACAAGGAGTAGAAACTGTGCGCTTTAACCCCTTCAGCGATGCGGGAGGAAATCAAAGTTTTGCAACCGCATTACTTAATGAGGAGGGGGACGGTGTAGTAATATCCTCGCTCTACTCACGTGACAAAGTAAGCATTTACTCAAAACCAGTACGTGGTCACGAGAGTGAGTTCCCCCTCACTAAAGAGGAAAACGATGCACTCGCCAAAGCAAAGCGTTAAGGCGCCACTATGGAAACTGTACTATGGCAAAAAAATCAACTCAAAATTCAACGCATTCTCGTGCACCCATTGTTGCTGTTATGGGGCATATTGATCATGGCAAATCTACCCTCCTTGATTACATTCGCAAAACAAACGTAACTGAGGGAGAGACTGGCGGTATTACTCAGCACGTCAGCGCCTACGAAGTCGTACATGGAAAAACACATATCACCTTCCTCGACACCCCTGGGCACGAGGCATTCCAAACAATGCGGGAGCGTGGTGCAGCTATTGCAGACATTGCTATCTTAGTGGTTGCTGCGGACGATGGCGTAAAAACACAAACGCTCGAAGCGCTCAAGGCGATTACTGAAAGTGGTACTCCATACATTGTTGCTATTAACAAAATAGATAAGGAAGGTGCATCTGTAGATCGAGCGAAACAAACTCTCGCAGAGCAAAGCGTTTTAGTAGAGGGTTATGGAGGAACTATCCCCTGCGTTGCTCTCTCAGCAAAGACGGGTGAGGGAGTAGATAGCTTGCTCGACATGATTGGGCTAGTTACCGAGATGGAGGAATTGACCGACTCCCCTACTGAGCCAGCGGGAGGGTACGTACTAGAGAGCTCGCTCGACCCACGCACTGGGGCACTTGCCACACTCATCATTCGATCAGGAACACTTGCTGTCGGAGATTGTGTTGCAGCAGGCACACATCTTGCAAAGGTAAAAAAGCTTGAGAACTTTCTCGGTGAATCTATTAAGGAGGCTCACGCTTCCTCACCGGTACGTATTTATGGATTTAGCACCGTACCAAGTGCGGGAGAACCGTTTGTTACCTTCACTAAGAAAAAAGATGCTGAGTCGTATTGTGAACAAGCTTCGCGTGCAACACAAGCAAAGATGCCAGCCCCAGTTATAACGCATGAAGAAAAGAAATTTGAACTCCCTATCGCAATTAAAACTGACACCTTTGGGACACTGGAGGCTGTAAAGCGAGAGGTTGAAAAATTATCAACTGAGCGCGTACAACTGACTATTATCCAAGGTGGCATTGGTGCTATTACCGAAAATGATGTGCGCGTAGCCAGTGCATCATCACACGGTATTGTACTTGGTTTTACCGTTAAGGTGGAACGCCCTGCCCAAGACCTTGCGGAAAAATTAGGTATTACGATAGCAACCTTCGACATCATTTATAAACTTTCGGAATGGCTCACAGAAGAAATTATTAAACGCACTCCTCGTGAGCACATTGAAGAGACAGTCGGTACAATAAAAATTCTTAGGTTATTTGCCGCAGATAAAGGTAAGCAAGTTATCGGTGGTGAAGTGCTTACCGGTGTTGCCCGCAAAGAGTGCAGTGCAAAAATAATGCGTCGTAGCAATGAGGTAGGCAAATGCCGTATTGTTGAATTACAAAAAGACCGCTCAGCAGCAAGTGAGGTAGAAGAGGGAAATCAATGTGGCATGCAAGTAAAATGTGACATCGACGTTGCTGTGGGAGACGTGTTGGAGGTGTTTGCGATAGTAGAACGCTAGGGGTATAGTGAGCGCATGCGTAAACGAATACGAACAGAATCATTGATTACCGAGCTTGCGGGTATTTTTTTAAACGAACGCACTACCGGTAAATCATTGTTGACCGTAGTAGATACGCATCTCTCTGAGGATGGGCGAACGGCACAAGTGTTTGTGTCTGTCTTCCCCGCAGAGCATCGTGCGGAGGCACACAGCTTCCTCATGCGACAGGGAGGGGAGTTCCGCACCTACTTGGCTGCGCGAGCGCGCTTACGCACTATCCCGCGCATTGAGTTTGTGGCAGGAGAGAGTATGGCGCCGCTTGTATAAACTCCCCTTGAAAATATAAAATAAGGCGTGGTGGCGAAGTCCCGCCCACAACGGGCAGGGTCCACGCAGGAGTCATAGATAAAGATTGACAATGTATAATGGCGTGGTGGCGAAGTGGTAACGCAGGAGTCTGCAAAACTCCCATGCGCGGGTTCAATTCCCGCCCACGCCTCCCTTGCCCGGGTGGCGGAATTGGTATACGCGCACGACTTAAAATCGTGTGCCGCAAGGCTTGTGGGTTCGATTCCCACCCCGGGCACCAGAAAGTTTTTGTTTTTTGTGCTATAAAAGAATATCCGCCCATAGCTCAGTTGGTAGAGCAGACGGCTCTTAACCGTAAGGTCGTAGGTTCGAATCCTACTGGGCGGACAAGTGAGGACACGGGAAAAAGAGTTTATTCTTTTTTCTAATGTTCGAACGCCGTCCCCCAGTATCATATACTGGGCGGATTAGAGAGCATATAAAAAAGCCGCGACATGGTAGGAATGATGAATAAAAAATCATATCCACGTCGCGGCTTTAAGGAAGGGGAGGAACTACTGCTTGGACCAGAGCGCCTCCATCTGGTTAAGGATGAGGAGTGCTCTTTCTCTGCGAGAGAGCTGATGTGGAGCTTGATGAGTGGCGATACTTCTCGCTTCCTTAGGCTGCATCTTTTGGGACCAGACTTCCTGCTCTGTCCTTGGCATGCTATCGGCCTCGCGACCAACCTTCATACCAAGGGAAAACAAGAAGACGATTCCAACAATGAGTCCTGCGGTAAAGACGGGAGCAAGGGATCTTTTGTTCCTCGGCTCACGATCTTCAATCATCACAAACTGTGCGTCCGCGATATACTCGATTTGCTTGCTCATAGCTTGTAAATCCCCTTTTATATAAGATCATCCTAGCCTTTTTCTAATATAGCATATATAGTATATAATGTCAAGCACTACAGGGTAATCACATTTTCTCTGCTATGATAGAGAAGTTCATGCCGAGGTGGCGAAACCCGCCTTGACCGGTACGGGCAGGTTGGTAGATGGCACTATAGAGATACTTGTTATATATGCCGAGGTGGCGAAATTGGTAGACGCGCTAGCCTTAGGAGCTAGTTCTCGAAAGGGAGTGGGAGTTCAAATCTCCCCCTCGGCACAAAAGTGAATAATACAAGTCCCTGCCTACCGGCAAGGCAGGCTCTCCTCGGCATTAGAATGTTATACTGAAAGGAACGTATGACGGCGGTTATTTTTTTCCTCATCATCCTTTTTATACTTATCGGCAAAGCTGCCGATATTGTGATTGTTGGTGTACGTGAGCTTGCGACAAAACTTGGGGTCAACCTTTTTGTCGCCGGCATGGTGCTGGGAGTATTTACTTCCCTCCCCGAGATAACTATCGGAGTTAACGCACTTATTGCGAACATCCCCGCAATCCCCTTTGGTAATCTCACTGGTGGCATACTCGTTCTCTTTGGGCCAATCCTTGGTCTCTCGCTCATCCTTAACCGTCATGTTGCAACTGACGGAGCATGGAGCTCCATACTCCCTATTACACTCTATCTTATGCTCCCACTCCTCTACGGAATTGATGGGAAAATTTCTGCGCTCGACGGGGGTATCCTCATTTTTGGGTATCTTGTGGTACTTTACTACACGTACCGTTCACACCGTCACAGCGCACCGCGAGTACACAAACGAGAATATAACGTCTCAGCCGAACTGATAACAATTATTGTTGGAATGATTGGTGTGTTTGTATGCGCAAATGCAATAGTACATTACACACAGCTCCTACTTGAGGCATACCGCATCCCTGCCTTCCTCATCGGGCTTATCGTCTTCTCTATCGGCACCAACCTACCAGAGCTCACCGTAACCATACGCTCATGGCGTCACCATATTCGAGATCTCTCCTTAAGTAACCTCATCGGCTCTGCGCTCACCAATGGACTCACTGTTGGAGCATTTGCCCTTATGGCACCAATTACCACAATTAGTGACTATTCCTATCTTGCTCTCTTTGCGGGGACCGTGATACTCCTTGGTGCGCTCACTCTCTTTTATAAAACAAATAAGGCGTTTAGTCGTGCAGAGGGTGTAGTACTTATAGCTCTATACCTGCTTACCATAGGCTCCGCCACCCTCCTCGCCATCTATTGACATTAAAAGACCTTTCTGCTATAATATACATAGAAAACAACGCCGCAATGCGGTGATAGGACTTTGAAAACTGGAACACAAAAAGGACGGGAAAACTAATGACCGAAGAGACGCGTCTCCCAAACCCAAAAGAAGAAAAAAAGAAAAAGAAGAAAGAAAAATCAAAGTACGAAGCGAACTGGTTGTTTCGATACGGATTAGCTTTTTGCCTCATCTACCTACCAGGAATTCTCTTGAGTGTCATCTGTACGTTTAGTATCAAGACAGCTAACGCTCATTTTGGAACTGAGATTTCACCATGGGTAGGGGTCGTTGGCTTTATCGCATGGTTTTCCCTCTACATCACCCAGGGTATACGCATCGTGACACAGCAACAGTTTCTTGTTATAGAACGTTTCGGTCGCTGTATTGGGGTAAGAAAAGCAGGTATTACAATTTTGTGCTTCCCCAATTATGTCGACCGTTCCGTATGGAATAAGTCAGGAGATAAAAAAGAGGAAGGAAATACGTATGAGTACCAAAGCCTCGTGCTCTATAACAATGAACCAGGTAAAGAGATTGATTTTGCTGATGGTGTCACCGCTGGTATTGTTGGAAATCTCTTCCTCCGAGTTCTACCAGAAAAAGAATTAGACTATCTTTACGAACTGGAGGACCCCATTGGTCGTGCAATCACACTCTTTAATGACGCAGTCCGTCAAGAACTCCAAAGGATGACTCTTACTCAGGCACTTAAGGAACGCTCGGAAATTTGGGAACATATCCGCGGTGGAAAACAAGAAGACTCTTGGTGGAAAGAATGGAAAGAACTCCCGCAAGACCAGAAGTACACAACATTTAAGAAGAAAGCTGAGTATAAAGAACAAATTGATTTACTCAATGACCCCGCGGAACAAGCAGCAGCTTGGGATAAGAAATGGGTTGAATTGAAACATCGTGAGGAGATGGATCTACTTATGGATGAATTACGACAGGCTGGATTGGAAGTAGATCCTAATCGTGGAGTTATCATCTCTGATGTTGTCCTCTCTCATTCCGTTGTCAAATTACGTGAGCTCGCCGTAGAAGGTGAGCAGATTAAGAAACGGAATGAGCAGTTAGGTGAAGCATACGCGTTTACAGCACGTATTGTGGCAGAGAAATTAGGTATCACACCTCAAGAGGCGGCGCAGTATGTACTCAACCAAGAGTTAATAGGTGCCCTACCTAAAACAGGGTCAAACATCGTGTTAGTAGGAAATCAAGGGCAAGGAGTCCAAGGGATCCTAACCAACAACTAAGGAGGTACATGATGAATCAAAGCATCTTAGCCCTCTCTGTATCAGGATTAGTAATTATATCCTTCGTATGGATGTTGGGACGAAAAAGATCTGGGAAAAGCATTTTCCCAGGTGCGCGAGTAAACATTAGCGACACACTCAGTGGTGTCACAAGTAGACTTACACAGCAGATGAAGTTTTTATCAGCTGTGAATATCTGGCTCCTACTCCTCTTCCTCTTTTGGGTAATGGAACCGGAGTACTTTGACTGGTGGTTCTCACGGCCCCGATTGTTTTGGGGAAGTAACCTCGGGCTCCTCCTCATTGGACTCTTATGGAGAACAGGAGCGAGCACTTTGGGGAAAAAGTGGGCAACAGTGGCCGTTGTGGTACTCCTCTTACTAGGCTTTACTAAAGCCTCAGAGATGGAGACCCCCTTCAGTTACAGCTGGGAGGAAGTTAAGCAACTGCTGAGCTCCCCCCCACCATCCACCCGATCAATATCCCAAAAATCAGTAGACACTGGGGTACCGTGGCAAACAGTGGAGCATGAAGGTAAAGACGCACTCGTCTGTGTCCTTAAACCAGGAGAGACGAGTGCATTATTGCCAGTTAGCTCTCGTCCGTTTAATTTTTTTGCGGACAGCAACTTGATCGTCGTTGTAAATGGCACGGAGAACTTTATCCAAGAAAAGATGCACCTCTCCCGAGAACAGTGCATTGCTATAGGTATGTCGGGTCAAAACCTTAAGAAGCTTCGATTTAAAATTCCTAATATGGAAAAGGAGGAGGCTGTCCCGGTTATTATTGTGTTTCAGTAAGCAAGCAAAAAGGCGTTCGCCGTAGCGAACGCCTTTTTTATTTTCTCTTTTAGCCTGCGCAACTAATAGTAGTGCAGATGAGATTCATAATACCATAGACCGATATCATTATTGCAAGTCCTACTACACCCCATAAGAGATGTTGCTTCCCTAGTGCCTTACGAGTCTCGTTCCCTGGATCTGAAACAAACTCAACAACTCCGTAAAAAAAGAGTAGTGCCGCTAATGCGAACAGGAGAAGGATTAAGGGGCGTAAGATTGCCACCTTGGCATTCTCTATAAGTTGGTCCGCAGTTATTGTTGAGGCAAGTTGACCTATCATAGAATCAACAAAGACTAGGAAGAAAAACTCTCAAGGTTACTATATAGGACTAAGACCAGTACCTGATATTGCGCCAGTATCTGCAGTACTTAATGACAATGAGGATTGAACTGTGCGGATAATACCGTAGATAGAGAACATGACAAAGAGAGCAATACCACCCCAAAGCATAATATTCTTACCCTCAGCTTTTCTACTTTCGTCACCAGCGGCGAAGACATATTTAGCAAGACCCCAAAAGAATGCGAGGATAGCGATCCCCGTCATAATTGGGATAAGAGAACTAACTATCGATCCTAATTGACCAACTAAGGTTATGATTGTTTCTGCTGCGCCAGCAAGTGCAATAAATGGAGTTGCAAAAAATAATGTAGGGACCAGTAATCTACTAAATTTTTCCATATGTAATTGTAATGATTAACGATTTAATAATTTTTTTAACTATTGAGCACCGACCTTTTTATTTATATTTCTCCTCATATGAGTATAGCACACAACAAAACAGTCTTAGATGTAAAACTGGGGATTACGAGCCAAACCCACCCGGACTAGGGAAATATGGTTGCGGTGGTGTTGATGTGTTGACTGAGTGGAAGAAGAAGTTGCTCATCATTCGAGCAAGACCCCATAGTGAAAAGGTTACAAAAAGAGCTACTATCCCCCATAACATTAACGCCTTGCCTTCAGAAATAGTCTTTTCATTCCCACTTCCTGCTCCATAAATAAAACGCGCCAGACCCCAGAAAAAGAGGAGGACCCCAAGCCCTACCAAAACAGGAACAATACTAGCAATAATTGAAGTGGCTCGATCTACCACGTCAGCAAAATTACCTGGCGCCGCAGCGTAAAGAATCGCGGGAGTAAAAAGCGAAAGGGAAAGTAGTGAAGAACGAACACTCATGATGCACCAGGAACTCCTAATTGATTAATCGTGCCCGACACAGCATTAGCAATAACATACGCGCCGAGGAGAATCGCCGTCCCTATAATGGTCCACAAAAATGTTTTTTTAGCTGTTTCTAACTCCTTTTCATTACCCCGAGCTTTAATAAAGAGGAATCCGGAGTAAATGATAAAGAATACTGCAACCCAAGTACCGAGAGAAATAGCAATTTTAAGCAGGGCAATAACTAAATCCGGCACACTATGTATTCCGGTCAACGGGTTGTTTAATTGGACGGAAAGATCAAGATTATCTCCACCAACAGGCCCCCCATCTGCAGCATACGTAGTGGAAATCATAAAAAGTGTCAAAAAGTGATTTATCATTGAGTTATTGTTATGGTAGTAAGCGTAGTAAAAATAGTGTTTACAATCAACCAGGCAGCAAGTGCTAAAGCAAGACCAATAACAGCATACCAAATAATATCTTTTGCCTGACTTCGTTTACCATCGTTACCTGAGTACACAACAAATAATATCCCCGCCCACGCAAAGGCAATAGCAGCTAAAGGAGCAGCAAGATCAAACAAAAGGAAGTGTACAATCTTACCAACAAGACCATCTGGCCCAAGAAAATCGGCAAAAGTACAATCATCCGTACACGGTATAAGATCAGCACGTACACTCGCAACAGGAAGTAACAAAATAGTAAGTGATGTAAAAAGTGTTGAGACTAATAAAAGAGTGCGCTTCATACAGTTATTTTTTAAGGAGAGAGCTCAGCTCTACACTTGCACGATCTACCGCTTGTGAAGCACTCACCTGCCCTGTTAACGTTGATTGTATCATCGTCCCAAAGATAGTATCACTCATTGTTGGATTTGGATCATACCAACTCTGAAGCGCAATAGCAGCTTTGTTATACACAGCAAGATTAGGGTCAGCGGTAGATTCATTCAACACATCACGCCTAAGCGTAGGAAGCCCTACCTGGCCCGCAAACAGCTCCGACACATCTCTATCAGCAAAGGCTCGCTCAATAATAAGTGCTGCTGCTGGGTTTTTAGACTGCTTCATACGTGCAATACCATAGAGTCTCCCTGTGGTTACCTTACGTGTTGCGTCACGCTGGGGTACCTCAGCTACGTCAAAGTTGAGGTGGGCATTTTGCGCAGTAATAGTTGAATACTCACTAGCAAACCCTACGTACAGCGCCAACTTTCCCGTCCCAAAAAGCACTCGGGAGGCGGGCAGTGAACTGTTCCATGTGTATGTTGTTTTAGCGGGGTTAGAAAACTGAGTAAAAAAATTGACCGCTGCCTCGGACTGAAACTTATCTTCTTTTGTGCTAAGTGTAGTTTGTAAAACCCCGTCACTCGTACGCACCACAATCGGATTCCCTGATTGTAAAATAAGGAGAGCAACAATATCTTTGGAGTGGTCTACATTCCCATAATCCCCTAAGCCAATAGCGCTCTCTAAAACGTTCCCTCGCTCATCAATTTGAGTAAGACGAGAGAGAGGACTCTCCCCCATACTCCCATCAATTAACTGTGACCAGTAGTGCGGGGTGTCAGCGTAGCCAGCGCGAGCAAGCGCATCTTTGTTGTAGTAGAGGACAAGAGGGTCCGCAACAAGCGGATACGCAAGAATACCGGTTTGAGTGAGGAAGATATTTGCCCCATCAACAAACGTGTCCAAATAAGTCCGTAATGGAGTAGTGGTAAACGACTCTTCAGCAATCTTATTTTGATGTCGAGCAATTAACGTATCAGGGATAATGATTAAATCTGGCCCAGCCCCACTCGCAAGCGCTTCTACTAGCTCTGTGTCAAACCGTAAGGTATCTTTTTGTTTATACTGAATATAAATGTTATTACCAAATTTTTGATGCAAGGCACTTAACACTGGGCTAAGTGATGTATCAGAAAAAGTACCCCAAACAGAAACTGTTCCCGAAGCTCCACTCTTACCAGAAGACAGCCCAGGAAGATACCCAGAAAAAGCCAGGGTTCCGACAATAATCATGATGCCAAAAACCGCAAGAAATATTATCTGGAATGTATTTTGGTTCTTCATACTGCTACAGAGCAGGGCGCAACACCACCACCCCCCAGTGGTGCGCCCCAGCATTAAACTCTTTAGTAATAGTAAGCCCTGCTTCAGTAATCATCTTTTTTCCTTCTTCAGCAGAAACTACATGAGCAGGGGACGGACCTAAGCCCCCAAAACTCTCCGACCAATCCACAATAAGTGCTTTTCCCCCAGGGACAAGCACTCGTTTGGCCTCAAGGAGGAGCGCCTGCTTATCCTCAGATTGGAAGAGGACGTTGGAAAGTATCACCGCATTCATCGTCCCATCTAAAATTTTTGACCCACCCACACGGTCAAGATCACCCCAAATTACTTCAACATTACCCACACCCTCAGCCGTTGCGTGTGAGGAGAGTTTAGTAAGCAGTTCCTTCTGTACATCTACTGCATACACCTTCCCACGCTCACCAACGGCACGCGCAGCAGCAAGTGTATACACACCACTGCCCGCTCCAAAATCAGCAACGCGACTCCCCGGTGCGAGCTCGAGTTGTTTTATGTTTGCTTCTGGGTTCGCAAAGTTCATATCGCTTGCGATCATGCCCTCTTAGTATACTAGAGGAAGGTCAACGACGCCAAGGAGTCACCTGCGCGTAACTTCATAATCCTCACCCCTTGTGTCTGACGACCAAGGATGGAAATCTCGGTAATTTTTACACGTATCACTTGTCCGTGTTTTGAGATAGCAACCAACTCAGCATCTCCTTCACCAACAACACGCGCAGCAATTACGTCACCAGTCTTAGTTGTTATTTTCATTGTTTTGATTCCTGAGCCCCCACGATGTTGTACTTTATACTCACGGATATTAGTGCGTTTACCATAGCCTTCAGCACTAACGGTAAGATAATTTACTCCAGCATCTTTTGGTACCACATCAGCAGCTACCACAGCATCCTTACCCTTCAGTAGAATGGCGCGCACCCCACCAGCCGAACGCCCCATCTCTCGCACATCACTCTCTTTAAAACGGACTGCCTGACCTCCACGGGTTGCAAGGATTATGCTGTCACCCTTATTGGTAATAAGTGCAGAGTGGAGCTCATCCCCCGCTCCAAGTTTAATAGCAATAAGACCACTTCTACGGACATCGTGGAAACTTTCCGCACCCACTTTCTTTACTACACCCTTCTTTGTTACCATCATTAGTGCGCGTTTACTACTCTTTAATTCTTTAGGGAAGGCGAGTACGGAGGTTACCTGTTCCCCTTCAGCAAGCGGGAGGAAGTTCATAATTGATTTACCGCGTGTTGCACGCCTTCCTTCAGGGATATCGTACATTTTACATTGGTAGGCCTTACCTCGGTCGCTAAAGAAGAGGAGGTCGGAGTGAGTATTGGTGGTAAGGAAAACCGTTACAAAATCCTCTTCCTTAGTACTTACATCTACCACGCCAACTCCACCACGCTTTTGTGCGCGATACTCAATAGGATCAGTGCGCTTTACATAGCCACCTGCTGTAAGCGTCAACACTGCCTCTTTTTCGGGAATTAAGTCTTCATCACTAATCTCGGCTGCACCATGGCGTACAATTTGTGTGCGACGCTCGTCACCATACTTCTCCTTAATTTCACCAAACTCTTTTTTAACAACCGCGAGCAACTTTTTTGCACTTCCTAACAAACTCTCTAACTCAGCAATAAGCTCTTGGACAGCACGTAATTCGTCCTCTATCTTCTTACGCTCCAGACCAGCGAGTTTAGCAAGGCGCATCTCCAAAATTGCAGTAGCCTGAATTGCAGAGAACGAGAACTTTTTCATTAAGTTTGCATAAGCTTCGGGAGTATCCTTTGCTTTCTTAATAAGCGCAATAATTTCATCAATATGATCCAGCGCTTTTTTAAGTCCCGCAAGGATATGCTCCCGCTCTTTAGCGCGAGTTAAATCAAACTGGGTACGACGCGTTACCACCTCACGACGATGGGTAAGGAAGTGCTCCAACATATCCTTCAAAGAGAGTAACTCGGGGACTCCATCAACAAGAGCAAGCATATTGTAGTGGAACATCACCTCTAAGTCGGTATGTTTGTAGAGGGCATTCAACACCTTTTGTGGATTAGCGCCACTCTTAAGTGAGACAACAACCCGAATATCTTTAGTTGACTCATCACGGAGGTCACGAATCCCCTCGATTTTTTTCTCATGAACAAGATTTGCCATCTTAATGATGAGCTCCGCCTTATTAACCTGGTAAGGCAACGAGGTAATAACAATATCGTAACTTTCACCACGCCCGCCTTGCCGCGAGGCAGGCCCCGTCCCTTCAATAATTTCAGCATGGCCACGTGTTAATACACCACCACGCCCCGAGCTATAGGCGGTGTGGATATCACGCTCACTAAAGACCATTCCACCCAGCGGGAAGTCAGGCCCTTGGACAAATTTTAGTAAATCCTCAGTTGTTGCGTCGGGGGTATCTGCAAGATGCATCAGCGCATCGATAAGTTCCCCAAGATTATGTGGAGGAATTTTAGTTGCCATACCAACAGCAATCCCCATAGAGCCATTTAAAAGCAGATTAGGAATAGCGGAGGGAAATACCGTGGGCTCCTTATGCTCCCCATCAAAGTTAGGGACAAAATCGATAGTATCCTTTTCAATATCGCGCAACATCTCAGCGGAGATACGAGCCATTTTTGCCTCAGTATATCGATACGCAGCAGCACTATCACCGTCGATAGAACCAAAGTTACCTTGCCCAAAAACAAGTGGGTATCGCGAGCTAAAATCTTGTGCCAAGCGTACCATTGCATCATATACAGCAGAATCACCATGAGGATGATATTTACCAAGCACATCCCCCACAATGGTGGCGGATTTTTTAAATTTAGCTGATGCAGCAAGCCCAAGCCCATGCATGGAGTAGAGGATGCGACGATGAACTGGTTTTAACCCGTCTCGCACATCAGGGAGAGCGCGCGCAACAATAACACTCATTGCGTAGTCTAAGTACGAGTCCTTCATTTCCGTCACTATATTTGCCGGAATAATTGAAGCGTGACGTTTGTTATTGTCGGGGGTAGTACTCATGGTAAGCGGTTATGGAGAGACTCTAGCACGACTGAAAATCCAACACGAATCCGTTCTAGAGTATCGGGAAGTGAGACCGAAGTTTTTGAAGCAGTAGTAACTGGAGAGCTTGAAGTAACACTACTATTAATAAGCCAGATTCCCACAACAAGTGCGGTGAGAACTGCGCTTGCTATAACGGCAATACGCCGACGCACTGGCTCCGGTTTTGCACGTAATGTATCAAGATAATTACTTCGCATCATACACCTGCAAGGATAATAGCATCTCCATTTTTACCCTCAAGGTCACGCTTCTTAAACGTATAGCGCTCAACGGGATCAGGTCGAGAACTCAACTCTTTAAGAAAAGTCTCAAATGAAGCATCTGAGATACTCGCGCCGCCCGGAAGCGGAATAATAATTTTAGGTTCAAGGTGTTTAGCTAGATGTATAAGATCACGGGGAGCAGGTGCTCCATCGTACCCAACAGGAATCAGGAGTACATCAACCTCACCCATATCTTCAAGTACGGAGGGAGTAAGAGTTACATCACCAAGCGCTCCTAAATGACAGAGCGTAATATCATCCCATATAACAGTATAAATTGTATTAATGGTTCCCTCTATACCAGTAGAAGCAAATCCGTGGATGATAATACCACCAACTTCATACTCTCCTGGACCAGTAATGGCAAAGGGGGTTTTAGCTCCAAGAGTAACGGTATCAATACCATTATATTCAGGGAGTGCAGCTGGGATGAGAGCAATATCTGCCCCTGATTTAGAAACGGTCTTTGCGGCCCCCTTCCCCACAGGGGAAAGGGCGATCGTTGTATCGCCCTGACTCGCCTTACAAAAAGCGGCACCATGATAGGTGATGACCATAGGTGGCTCTATTATAGCATATCTGCTTGCAATCGTCACGAAACGCGCTATACTAGCATCCTATGTTTACTGAAGTAGAAAATCGTGACGGAGAGAATGGATCTGAGGCACAAGTAGTGCACGTAATGGATACTTTCATAAAAAATTCTCCAACTCTTCCCGAGCCAGGAAATCTTATTGAAGGAACCGTGATTGGCAAGGGGAAAATGGCGCTTTATATTGACCTTTCACCTTTTGGTACTGGACTTATCTTTGGACGTGAGTACTTAAATGCTCGTGACGTCATTAAAAAAGTAAGTCCTGGGGACAAAATTACTGCAAAAATTTTAGAACAAGAAGGGGAAAATGGGTACATAGAACTCTCCCTCAAAGAGGCTAAGCAGGCACAATTTTGGACCGTTGCTGAAGATGCTTTAAAACGCAAAGAATCATTCCTCCTTACCATTAAGGACGCAAACAAAGGTGGTCTGATTGTTGACTGGCAAAGTATGGACGGATTTATTCCCGCCTCTCAACTTAAACCTGAGCATTATCCACGGGTAGAAGATGGTGATAAAGATCGTATTGCCGACGAGCTCCGTAAGCTGATAGGTGAGACACTTTCGGTTGTGATGATTGGAGTTGACCCTAAGGAAAATAAGCTCATTTTCTCTGAAAAAGAGACGGGCGATCAGAGTCGCGAGGAACGTGTCTCTCGCTACCACGTAGGCGATGTGCTCGATGGTGAGGTTACTGGTGCTGTTGACTTTGGCGTCTTTATAAAAGTTGAGGACGGCCTTGAGGGACTCGTGCACATCTCAGAGATGGATTGGGCACTCGTGGAAGATCCCCGCAAAATGTTTAGCGTGGGTGAAAAGGTAAAAGTAAAAGTAATCGAGGTAAAAGAAGGTAAGATTTCTCTCTCTATTAAACAACTTCAGTCCAATCCATGGTCAGAAGCAGGAGCTAAATATACTAAGGGCGATATGGTAACCGGTGTTGTTATACGCTTTAACAAGTACGGCGCACTCGTCTCTATTGAGGAAGGTGTTGCGGGCTTATGTCACGTAAGTGAATTTGGTGGAGAGGAGCAATTGCGAGCAAAACTCGAGCTCGGCAAGACCTACCAGTTCAAAATCAACATTTTTGAACCAAAGGAACAAAAAATGACGCTCTCCTTTGTTGAAGCATAAAAAAGCCTACTATTTATATACTAAATGGCTCTATGGAGCCATTTTTTAGTTATACATACTCCCCTCCCCTTGTAATCCTTGACAAATATCACACCTATGCTATACTCTCACTTAGAAGCAGTTACGTTGTAAGAAAGAGGTGGCCCTTATGTGGAGCGGATTTACCTAGTAATCGCACCCAGGCTCGGAGGAGTCGGCGACACACGTTACGGCGAAATAAGTAAGCATGACGCATCGCGCCGCCCGTAGATACGGACCGGCTGGAATCGATGTCCGCTAACACCCGCCGAATGCCCCCAGAGGTGGTGGCATACGTCGCCGGCTCCCCGAGCCGACCACAAACCAAACCCTCGAGATGATATATCTCGAGGGTTTTTTATTTGTTGGCACTACTCATTGCTTTATCTTTCCCTTCAGCAATAAATACTTCCGCAGCCTCACTTACTCGCATAGCTATTTTTTTAAGAATCACTAATTCATCTTTTTTAAATTCACCGAGGATAAAATCAGCCACCGCATTCTCCCCTGCTGGTTTTTTTACCTTCCCTTTTGGTGTTGATTTTGATATTCCAATGCGCACGCGCATAAATGCCTTAGTTTTAATCGCTCGCATAATAGACTCAATTCCCTTATGCCCTCCCGACCCACGATTGAAAGAGAACTTCATTGTCCCCAGCACTAAATCAAGATCATCATGCACTACCATAAGCCGTGCTGCTTGCGCTTTATTTTTAATATTTGGTAACACCGCACTCCCCGACTTATTCATAAACGTATCGGGGAGAATAAATTCAATTTTATTTTTTCCAAAAGCACCGGATGCACACACTGCTTTTATTTTTTTGTTTTCTTTCCACTCACTCGCATTAAAGTGTTTTGCGAGTGCACTTACAACAATGCGGCCCGTGTTATGTCGAGTCAGAGCGTACTCATCACCTGGATTCCCTAAACCAACAATATAATAGGTCATTACTGGAGAGTATAGCACGATTTGCTTGGATGCCTTTTTCGTAGTACAATTGCCGGGATGCAGCCAAAAAATCAAGGTTTTTGGGGAGTAATTAAAGAAACGATACGCTTTGTTGTAATCACAATAATCATTGTTGTACCCTTCCGTCTCTTCATTGCTCAGCCTTTTATTGTTTCAGGTGACTCAATGGTCCCCACCTTCCATAATGGCGAGTATCTTATTGTCGACGAGCTCTCTTACTACTTACGTGAACCGAGTCGTGGTGAAGTAATTATCTTCCGCTACCCCAAGGAGCCGTCTAAGTTCTTTATCAAGCGTGTCATAGGATTACCCGGTGAGACCGTAACCATTACAAACGGCCATATAGAAATTACTGAGGTAAATGGTACACGTATCACATTAAGTGAACCCTACGTAAAGGCAGAAGTACTCTCAGATATGAATACTATTCTTGCGGCGGACGAGTATTTTGTTATGGGAGATAATAGGAATGCGAGTTCTGACTCACGATTTTGGGGACCAGTCCCCCAGCAACTACTCGTTGGGCGCGCATTCGCTCGTCTACTACCAATAACAGAAGCGCGCGTTCTTCCCGGACAAACACCACCGATTAGTACTCCTCTTTAATCACTACGTATATGCCAACAAAAAAAACACCGGGGAAAAAAACTCCCCCTCAATCACTCAAGGGTATGCGAGATATCACAGGGGAAGAATATTTCTCCTACTTAGGATTCTCTGAGCGTGCTGCTGAGGTTGCTCTCTACTATGGTTTTAGTCCAATTAGTACCCCTCTCCTTGAACAAGAAGATGTTTTTACCTCTGGGCTCGGTACAACGTCTGACATTATTGGGAAAGAAATGTATACCATTAAAAGTAAGGGTGGTGACCGCATTGCCCTACGACCCGAGGGGACAGCTGGCGTAATGCGTGCCTATATTGAAAACGGCATGCAGTCGCTCCCCCAACCGGTTATGCTGTATTACGAAGGTCCTTTTTTCCGCCACGACAACCCTCAACGTGGACGATATCGTGAATTTCGCCAATTTGGTTTAGAGATTATAGGGAGCTCCAAAAGTATAGCGGATGCAATCATCATTAGAGTAGTAACCACAATTCTTGCTGAAGCAGGCCTAAAAAACCTCTGCGTAGAAATTAATAGCCTGGGATGTAAAGAGTGTCGCGACAGTTACCGCAAAGAACTATCTACGTACTATCGTAAACACGCAAAAGATGTGTGTGCAGACTGCCGTGAACGCCTTAAGGTAAACCCCTTACGACTGTTAGATTGTAAAAACCCAAAGTGTCAACCGATTAAAACGAGCGCACCTGAGTCAGTAGCATTCCTATGTCTCGACTGCAAAAAACACTTTAAAGAGGTGATGGAGTATTTAGAGGAGATAGGTGTTACCTATCGGCTTAATAACCTATTAGTACGCGGATTAGATTACTACTCACGAACTGTGTTTGAAATAATCGATCTCGATTCTGAAAAACCCGAGGAGGGAGTCGTTCCACTCGCCGTTGCATCAGGTGGTCGCTACGACTACCTTGCTCGCCATCTCTCAAGCAATAAGGACATAGCTGCAGTCGGTGGAGCAATTGGGATAGACCGCGTCCTCCTCTCCCCAACACACGCCCGACTTGCTCCACGTATTCTCAAAAAATCTGAGGTATATTTTATCCAACTTGGTTTTGACGCAAAGGTAAAAAGTCTACAGGTTATTGAGATTCTGCGTAAAGCACACATCCCTATCCATCACTCATTGGGTAAAGACTCACTCTCTATCCAATTAGGTATTGCTGAAAAATTGGGTATCCCCTACGCAATAATCTTGGGGCAAAAAGAAGTCATTGATGGTACGGTGATTGTCCGCACTATGGAGAACCGCTCCCAAGATACTGTAAAAATAGAGAAGTTGGCGGAATACTTGAAGAAAATCAAGAAATAGGGTATACTCTCCCCACCTATGATAGGTGTCGAAATAAAGCGAGCGAGTGGCGAATCTACAACCAGCGTAATGCGACGTTTTTCTAAACGCGTACTCTCTGGCGGCTACGTACGCCGAGTAAAATCTATCCGCTACCGTGTACGACCCCAATCCATACTCAACAAACAACGTCGCGCAATTAAACGTATCGCTCGACTCGCTGATATCGAACGCCTTAAAAAGCTTGGAAAACTGAGTGATAGTTTCGGTAAAAAAACTCGTTAAACTGAGCATTCCGACGCTCCCCTACGAGCACATTGCGCAGCACATACTCAATGGAGAGTACGAACTCTCCATTGTTTTTGTTGGCTCACAACGTATGCGTACATTAAACCGTACCTATCGGAATAAAGATGCAGACACCAATGTGCTTGCCTTCCCACTTACAGATACGAGTGGAGAAATTGTGATTAACCCTTCCCGAACTAAAGGCTTTAGTGTCCTCCATTTGCTTATCCACGGAATGCTTCATTTGAAAGGACACCGCCACGGGAGTACAATGGAAAAGAGCGAACAAGAATTGCTAAAAATTTTTTCACATGACAAAACACATCGTGACCGGTATCGACGTGGGGACGCACACAGTGCGGGTCCTTGTTGCTGAATACCTCCCCGGCCATCGTTATCCAAAAATTCTTGCACTCGTTACTAAAGAGTCTCGTGGGATGCGCCATGGATACGCCATCAACAGTGATGAGGTCTCGGCCTCTGTTGGTGAGGCTATCCGTGCAGCTGAGGCTATGGCAAAACAAAAAATTCGCCGTGCCTTCCTCTCTATTGGAGGAGTAACACTCGAGTCACGAATGTCAGATGCAAGTGTTGCCGTCTCAAAAGCAGACCAAGAGGTAACTGAGGCGGATGTCCGTCGAGTACTTGACCTCACAGAAGCAAACCTACCCGATAGTAGTAACCGCACAGTGATTGAACGATACCCACTCGCCTTTAAGTTAGATGGGAAAAAAATTCTTGGGAGACCAACTGGATTTAAGGGTAGTAAGTTAGAAGCACGATCTATATTTGTCACCTGTCTCACACAACACGTTAATGATCTCGAAAATGCAGTTATAGAGAACGGGGTTGCGATTGATGACGTCATCCCCTCACCTATAGCGGCGAGCACAGTCACTCTCTCTCGAGTACAAAAAGTAGCGGGATGTGTACTTGCTAACATTGGCTCGGAAACAACATCACTTGTTGTGTTTGAAGAGGGCATCCCTATTTCTATACGAGTATTCCCTATTGGCTCTACCGATATCACTCACGACATAGCACTCGGATTAAAAATTTCCCTCGAGGAAGCCGAGCGGATTAAAACTGGCATTGAAGAACCGAATGCAACAAAGAAGAAACTAGATGAAATTATTGATGCTCGACTCTCTGATATGTTTGAACTGATTGAGGCACATTTAAAAAAGATTGGGCGTAATGGGCTCCTCCCTGCGGGCATTGTTCTCACTGGTGGAGGCTCAAGCATCCCCGATATTGACTCACTCGCTAAGAGCGCACTTAAGCTCCCTGCACGCATTGGTGCCCCTGAGAATGGATTAAACGTACGGAGCCAGGTCTCAGACCCCTCCTGGGCCGTTGTCTACGGTCTCTGCATCCTTGGTAAACGCGAGGAGGAGGAAGGGGGAAATGGAGCCCTTCTTACATCAACAAAAAACCACTTCGTCAAGTGGATTCGCGAGCTCTTGCCTTAATGGGAGGTTCTGCTATCCTGTAGTGGTATTTCGATACCACTATGCCAAAAATAGACCCAGAAATTGAAACATTTGCACGTATTAAGGTTGTTGGAGTTGGTGGCTCAGGCACAAACGCAGTCAACCATATGATCAACTCAAAAGTACGTGGGGTTGAATTTATTGCACTTAACACAGACGCGCAAGACTTACACCACTCAGGCGCCAGTAAAAAAATTCACATAGGAAAAAACCTCACTCGTGGTCTAGGAACCGGAATGGATCCTGAGATTGGCCGAAAAGCTGCTGAGGAAAATATCGAGGAAATACAGGCCCTTGTAAAAGGTGCCGATATGGTCTTTATTGCTTGTGGACACGGTGGAGGAACTGGTACGGGAGCATCACCCGTTGTTGCTAAAACAGCAAAAGGACAAGGATGTCTTACGGTAGCAGTAGTTACGCGCCCTTTCTTCTTTGAGGGAAACCAGCGTGCGCTCATTGCTGAACGCGGAATTGAGGAATTAAAAAAAGAAGTGGACGCACTCATCATCATCCCCAACGACAGACTCCTTGCCGCAATTGATAAAGAAACAAAATTTGCATCTGCATTTGCTATGAGCGACGAGATACTTAGGCAGGCAGTTGAGGGAATCTCCGACCTCATCACTATCCCGGGTATTATTAACGTCGACTTTGCTGATATTAAATCCATTATGCAGAACGCTGGTTCAGCACTTATGGGTATTGGCCATGGAGTGGGCGAGAAGCGAGCAGAACAAGCAGCGAAAGCCGCAATAAACTCCCCTCTCTTGGATGTATCTATACAAGGCGCCAAAGGAGTCCTCTTTGCTATCGCCGGTGGTGATGACATGACCATGTTTGAAATACAAGATGCTGCAAAGGTGATTACCGAAAATATCGACCCAAACGCTAAAGTTATTTTTGGGGCTATCCGTGATGAGAAACTCAAGAAAAACGAAATTAAAATTACTGTGATTGCATCCGGCTTCCCAGAAAATCAGAAAAAGAAGAACCTCTTCTCTGGAACATCAGACAAGGCTGATACAAAAGAAGAACCTATGGTAAAAACTGTTGCGGAAAAGCAAAAACCTATTGAACATGAACAGGATCATGAACATGAACAGGACGAAAGTTCTGAAGATTGGTCATCTATCCCCGCCTTCCTCCGTCGCTCTAAGGGAAAGTAGTCTCCATTAAGAAATTCATATATAATACAAACCTATGTATGACCTTATTATTGTCGGTGCTGGACCAGGAGGAACAGCCGCCGGAGTCTACGCCGCACGCAAACGACTCAAAACATTATTGATAACCGGAGAATTTGGTGGACAATCTGTTGTCTCAGAGGATATCCAAAACTGGATTGGGTTCCCCTCTATTTCAGGAACAGCGCTCGCCGAGAGCTTTAAAAAACATTTGGAGACCGCGAAACGCGATGTACTAGAATTACGCGATAACGTATATGTAAATAAAATTAGCCAAAATGGTGACCACTTTAGTATAGAGAGCACCGGCGGATCGTTTGAAGCAAAGACAGTCCTCATTACAACTGGTTCACATCGTCGCAATTTGGAGGTGCCTGGCGCAAAAGAGTTTGATAATAAAGGTATTAGCTACTGCGCCTCTTGTGATGGCCCACTGTTCGCTGATAAGGATGTTGCTGTTATTGGTGGTGGTAATGCGGGATTTGAAACAGCTGTGCAACTCCTTGCCTACTGCAAGAGCGTGACACTTCTCCATAAAAATCCTACCTATAAAGCCGACGAGATTACCGTACAAAAAGTATTAGCAAACGAGCATATGCATGCACTCCCTAACGTTGATTTAGTCTCTATACAGGGAGATAAATTTGTAAGTGGCCTTACCTATCGTGATAAAGCAACAGGTGAAGAAAAACAAATTGCTGTAGAAGCAATCTTTGCTGAGATTGGGAATGTACCTACAACCGATATGGTAAAAGGACTCGTAAACTTAAATGATTTTGGCTACATCACTGTAGATCCCAAGACTCAACGTGCGAGCGTACCCGGCATTTGGGCAGCTGGTGACTGTACTGATGGCCTCTACCATCAAAATAACATCGCCGCAGGCGACGCCGTAAAGGCCCTTGAAGATCTCTACCTCTGGCTTAAGGCGAAATAAACTATGGAGCAGTTTGAGAAAAACCTACCACCCGAAGAAAGTATAGAGGAAGGTAGGGCCGTTTTGATAAGAGAAAAAACTCTCTACCACGGCACAGGAGTAGAGGATATTGAACAATTTCAACCTGCTGAAGAAACAACTGTTGGTGAAGGAGTATACCTTACTTCAAAAAAAGAAGACGCTGCAGGATATGCAAAAAGAAGAGCTCGTTCGCGTGGAGGAAATCCTGTTGTTTATGAAGGAAAAATAGAAAATCTAAAGCTCCTTGAACTCCGTAATGATTCAACGGTGGAAGAAATTCTTGATGGCTTTTTACCCATTCTTGAAGAAAAACAGGGGAAAGAAGGGCTCACTTGGGTGGAGGAGAATGTTTTAGATACCGCTATCTCAGACATAAAAGCGCACAAGGTAAAGGCAGGACGTGTAGGTATAATTGCTCGTAGTCTTGGTAAGACATTTACTGAATATATGCAAAGTCTTGGCTACGACGGGCTTATTACGATGGAGGGTGGCGAGGGAGATGATATTGAAACGCATGATACCTACCTCATCTTTGATTCAGAGAAAGTCCATAATCTCTCAAAGACCCCTGCCTGAAGGCGAAGTAAACATCATTTACTAAAAAGGAGAAATAAAAAGGCGGTGGGAGAATAATCTCCCACCGCCAATACGTATCTTACTAAACCAATGATGCCCACTCTCGGATGCCGATGCCTATTAGAGAAGCGTACGTCGATGAGCAATTTTCCTACGACGATACATATCTACTACATAACGTTGCCTTTTTTCTTTTGGTAAATCAATGATTGGATCCACACTCAGTGAAGGATGAAATTCATCTGCTCGTATCCATAAGCGACACCACCACAAACGAAGGGGGTAGGGAAGATACATACAAAGATGCCAATCTAGAGATTCTAGAATCCGCAACATGTTTTAAGGCCTCCTTTTCTCTATGAGAACTATAGCATGAAAGAAAATTTGCGGAAGGGGTGGGATTTGAACCCACGGTACGATTGCTCGTACGCCACATTTCGAGTGTGGTGCCTTCGACCACTCAGCCACCCTTCCAATATACTTCGTATTGGAGTGAACGGGTGGCCTCGTGTTCGCCACCTCGCTACGCTCCGATGAAAAGCAAAGTAGTTTGCTTTTCATCCACTCAGCCACCCTTCCGTCAATAACCTTACCTTTTTTAGATAAAAAGTGCTAGAATCCCTAGTGTTTACAAGGCCCTATCGTCTAATGGTTAGGACACCACTCTTTCAAGGTGGGAACCCGGGTTCGATTCCCGGTAGGGTCACCCGCACGCTCGCGGACACAAAATAGAGGGCGATTAGCTCAGTTGGCTAGAGCGCATCGTTGACGTCGATGAGGTCACAGGTTCGAGCCCTGTATCGCCCACCACACAAAAAAAGAGCTCATAGTGTAGTGAGCTCTTTTTTGTTACTTCCCTTAGGAGTATCTCTACTCTGTGCGGAAGCTATTGTTTGGCCATGTCATACTCATATTTCCTCCGCTATCAACACCACGGGTTATGTAATAGTACACGGTGTTTGGCTGAAGGTTCTGGAGTGTGATGCTATGACTTGTTCCTCCACTATCATTGACAGCAGTACCGCTGACGAACGGCTGTTGACGAGGTCCTGTTGCCTCATCGGCACGGATAAAGGTAGTGTCGTAATAGACCTGGCCCTGTGTCGTCTCATTAGTCGTCCAGGTAATGGTAGCACTGGTCTCATTTACATTCACAGAGGGAGAGCCGAGCACCGGTACCGTATCCCAAAACATCGGCGATGGTAATCCTGGTCCACCCGCCATCAAAGAGTTAATCTTTGCCATTGTCTGGGGTCCCACGCGGCCGTAGCCAGTCGTTGCGGGGGTACCTTGGGAAATAATTCCATGTACCGTCTGGAATCTTTCTACTCCTGCTTTGGTAAGCTGACCGAAGTATCCGGTAACTAATCCTGAAGGATAGATACTTGCAGTCTGAGCAAGATAACCCTGGAGTTCAGTCACCTCTCCGCCACTATCACCAAGGTCCAACTGCATCGTTATAGCGGCATGGGCGCTCTGGACTCCAAAGAGGGACACGAGTGCAAGTGCGGTTATTAGTATTGATTTGTTCATATAGTTTTTGTTTAGACTTCTTCTAATAAGAGGTACCTACATAATCGGCCTCCCTATGTATAATCTCTACTTAGTAATGCCGTTACAGCCTTAGAGATATTACAAAACCCCCATCACTCCTGCTCTTCAAGTCGAGCAGCGGCTTCCGGCGTTGATACCGTCTTGCTCATAAGAAAGAGGCGGACAATTGCCCACGCAATCATCCAATACACCAGCATCGCTAAGAGAATGGTCCACTCAAACACACTCCCCTCCACGGTCGTCCTCGGGAAGACGGCAAGGAACGGGGCTGAAAAGGGCCACGCAATTTTGTAGATAAGACTGGTAAATCCTGCCGTAGGATTTGCCCCCATAAGTTTAAGCACAAAGGAGAACGCGAGCACCACCTCAAGGATAGAGAGGAGGTACCATGCAATCTGAGTCCCCTTCAGTAAGGGCTTCGTGCTCGGTGAATTATATGAGTCCATACACTTATATATGTAATTAAACTAATAATGATTCCGTTTATTCTGTCGTTGTAGCCGGCCCCACAGTTTTGAAGTTGACGATCCCTCCATTTATTGTGCCAAAGCGATTTTGAGCGTTAAGACGGAAATAGTAAGTAGTAGCAGGATTGAGATCAGAGAGACGTACTGACACAGGCACTGTAGCACTACCATCTCCTATTGATACAAATGCAGTCGTGTTACCAAGGTTTACAGTTCCTCCATATTCAAACCAATATTGAGTTGTCGACTTGTTTGGCATCACCTCGCCGTTAAGAGTTGCTGCTGTTTTTGATAACTTACTCTCAGGGAGAGTTGTCGCTTGTGGAGCGCCCCCTATTGGCGCAGGAAGTCCAAGCGTCGTCTGGAATGCATATTGTGTTCCAGCAACAGAACCAAACTGATTTTGAGCGTTAAGACGGAAATAGTAGGTAGTATCTTTAGTCAATCCAGAGATATACATAGGAGCTGGTATCGTCATGAACCCAGAACCAATCATTTGATTTGTTGTCTTACTTCCGAGATTTGCGGTAGTGCCATACTCATACCAATAATTTGTAAAGGCTCCATTAGGGGTCACATTCCCAGTGAGCACAACTGCCGTGTCACTAGGAACAGCAGCCTGACTAGTAATTACAATAGGGGCGCTAGCCTCACGTTGTTGAGGCACTTGTGTTTGCGTTTGAGTCTGTATAGTCGAAGGAATATCAGTACTCGGCAAAGGATTTGGACTAATACGTACTATCCACCACCCAATAATGAGTACTGCTATGACGATGATTCCTACTATCAGTATGTTGTTGTTCATATTTAATATGTGCCGTCTCAAAAACAAATATATTACAACAAAAACCCCTCTTTCGGGGGTCTTTGTTCCTATTCTAATAATCTACCTATTAATTGTCACGACCTCTATCGTCTCTCTCTCCTCTCCATCGTGGAGGCTTTTGAGTGTTACCAAAGTCGTCATTGTTTGAGACGGTTCCTGAACGTATAGTGACTTGGCTTGGATGATCGGTCTGTCTCCATCCCGTTTGCATCACTTCAGAGAGTTTGTAGGTTCCCGGTCCAAGATTACTGAAGCTGTAGTTACCACTTCCATTAGTAGTCGTGGTTGCCGTGGCTCCAGATGCCTGCTTTAACACAATCGTCCAACCAGAGAGACCTCCCTCGCCACTATTTTTTCGTCCATTAGCATTAACATCGTCATACTTCATACCTGAGATAGAACCTAAGTGGAAGTTCCCAAAATCATTACTCTTTGAGATTTTTCCTGTCTTTAGTAAGACAGTGTACATACCAGCCGAAGGATAAGTCTGTATCCATCCAGACTCCAATAGTTCTCGTACATAGTACGTCCCTGCAGGAAGTTCAGTAAAGCGGTAGTTACCATGCGTATCTGTTAGAGTGGAAGATTCACCTCCATCAAGAGTACCGTTATTGTTGGTATCAAGATAGATAGTCCACCCAGAGAGACGCGGGTATCCCCACCCAGGGAACTTCCCGTTCCCCTTTTTATCCTCATACTTAGTTCCACGAATTTCTCCTAGTCTCACGTTTTTCGTATTAGTGACGACACAGATATTGGATTCTCCTGCCGTGATTGTTATTGAAGCACACTCATTGTCACTCTGTATCCACCCGCGTTGAGGTACTTCAGTGATATGGTACGTACCTGGCGTTAAGTTGGTGAATGTCGTGCTCGAAGTGGTATTAGTGGTACTTGAGGTAGTAAGCGTAAACGGCCCGACACCATGATTACCAGTAAAATTAAATGTTCCGTAGTCGCCAATAGTAACCTTTTGAATAGTTAAGGATCCTGTTGCGGGGCATGATTCATTTTCTACAATAACGTAGCGATCACTTGCAAGCCCAGTAAACTCTGGCGCAAGTGTAGAGAGAGTCTGCGTTGCCGCATCGGAAAAACTTATTGAGCTTGATTTATACCCAAGGAGTCGGTAGTTACCAGCTACACAAGTACCATCAATCGGTGCGACGTTACTTGTCACATCAAGATTGGAAGTAATTTCAGATGTTGTGTAATAGGCAGGAGCTTGCATAGCCACGGTATCCGCACCGTACAGGTCAGCTGCTCCACCATAGTTATTACCGAGAACATAGGCACCGCTTGATGTTGCCCCACCATTAAGATTTGCGGTCATCCATGTTGCGGTCATGGGGAAGAGGTAACTACTTGCGCTCACCGCACTTGCCGTGTTCCCATCAAGATTTTTGAGAATATGCACTTTGGGCATAACTGATTCTTCTACACACGCACGATTGTGCACAATCACATATTTGTCACTTGTAATACCGGTAAAAGCTGGTGCGGTGAGTGTCGGAGTGTTTGAAGCTGCTGCCGCCAAAGTGTCTCCAACAGAGTATCCAGTAAGAGCAAACGGCGTTCCTGAAGCGCACGTAGCGCCAACAGTAGTACCATCAACAATCTCGTTTGTACTGTAACTCGCACCAGAGGTCATGTCGGCGGTAACCGCTTCATACGGATTTGCGCTGTTAAAGCCGGTGGGAGTAAGGGCAAAAGTACCAGTACCCGCACCTATATTTTCAGCATCCCATGTCGCACTCATCCCAAAGGACGAGCTACTCGCAGTGAGAGCTGTTGCCTGCACACCATCAATATATTTATCAATAGTAACAGTAACAGTTTCCGGCATGTCTAGCGCAACAGCAGGGGCTGAAACCGTACTACCATCAAGTGTCACTTGAGTTTGTGCCAGCGCTCTCCCATTCAACACCGCACCAGTCTGGATAATAATTTGTTTTGCGCTTAATATCGTTCCATTAAAGGTGGAGTATGTTCCGAGTGTTGCGCCGGTAAGACCACCAACTTGCCAAAAGATGTTTGAGGCTTGTGCATCACCACTCAGTAACACCTTAATGCCTTCGGGGACACTGCCACCAGAAGCGACGTCTAAGTTTCCACTTATTTGGAATATCCACACATCATCAGCACCTCCCGAGAGAGTTACGTTTGTTGGTATAGTAACGTCAGTACTCCATTTGTAGACTCCAGGAGCAAGTGTCATTCCACCAATATTCCCAGCGCCTAATTCAGTTGCAATAGGATTTGTTCTTCCTGCAGCATCGGCATATGCAGTTCCCATATCAAGTACCCCCATATCTACAAGGGTCTTGTTAGAGAGTGGCGGATTGCCAGCAAAACAAGTTTGACTACCACTACCTACATATGCGGCGTCAATACCATATATTGTTCCCGTTATTTCAGAACAAAATACGGTATCCATCGCAGACGCAGTGATGGGACTAGAACCAATATTCCCTGTTATAACAGAGGTGTGGCTCCCTGTGTTTGTAATCCCTGTTTTTGATAGAATGCCAAAATCACCAGCTGACAGCAGGTCAACTGCCACAGTGTCAGTAATCGGCATACAGTAATTAACAACTGCCTTATAGAGGAGGCCTGTTGGGTTTAAAGTAGCATCACCTCCCCAATTCCGCACAACAAAATCAAGACTATTACTACCAGCAATCGGGACAAACGGGGCAGTAAAAACAGTTCCAAAATTCTGGGGGAGTCCACCAGGGACGGCACCATAGGTATCGTTCGTGCTTGAAAGAGGAGTCACATTTCCATTTAAGTACACATCGGCTGCATTATCGACAGCGTAGGAAAGATTTGCTGAGCTTATAACTGCCGCCGCGGGAAGAGTAAAGTTCTCTTGGAAGAGTCTCCATTGATCAAGACTCGAACTCCCCTCCGTATTAGCAGTTCCGCCTGGCCATGAGCTATGGGTGGAAATCCACACGGGAGTATTTGTTCCATTAAGATTTACATCAACAGTAGGATCAACCCATGGTGGAATAACCGTCTCAGTAAGAGTTGCTGCGGCTAGTGCACCAATACTGTAAGAAGAAGGAAGAAGAGCGGTCGTAGGTCCCGCCTGCGTTGTTTCGGTATATCCTGCAGTTTGAGTACTTACGCCACTGGTAAGCGTAAGGGTATAACATGCCTCGTTCTCGTTCACACTAACTGGCACAGTAACACTATCTGCTAATGCAAGTGCAGGTACAGTGCCCACCATTGAGAGAGCGAGGGCGAAGGACGTGCAGTATCTAAGAATCTTATATTTCATGAGTCTATATTTCCATATCATAATTAAGAATTTGTAGTTACTAATAATAATTATCTTGTATTTTTATTCCGACGTGATTAACCAAATTTTTTTGTTTTTACGAACACGTGGAATGATTTGCGGAGTAAGATGATACTTCTGATGCATCTCATACACCGCGCCCCTATTACTCCACACCACCCACTGAGGGTTAGTGGCGTTATAGAGATTATTTTTTGATATCCATGACATAGATAAGGTCTGTCGAGACACTAATAAATTCGACCACAATTAAAGATTGACTCTTATGCGCGTCTCAATAATTTGACTCCAGCAATCAATACGACAGCTCCAAAAATAGCGACAATAAAGCTGTAGATGTTAAACCCAGTCACAGAACTTTCCCCAATAAGGCTCATCATCCACCCTCCAATTACAGCACCCACAACACCGACAACGATATTGAGTACAATCCCCTGTTGTGAATCAGTCCCCATAATGAGCGAGGCAATCCACCCCGCCAAGCCACCAAAAACAATCCAAAGTATGATTCCCATAAAAAATATAGTTAATTAATACGACCTTTTATTACTTAGCCTTACGATGTTTTTTTAGTTCAGTAATTTCTTTTTTTAATTCTCCAATTTGAATTCCTAATCTCTTGGTGCGCTCAGTGAGCTTTGTTTCAAACTCATTCGTATGGCGAGAGAGCATCTCAGCAACACCCACCATCTCGGTAATATCTTCCATGGCAAGTAATATAATTGGTGGGAATGCTTCCGAATCTGTCTCTCCTTTAAAATAAATTTGGCGGGCATTCAAGATCATCACCTTATTTCCAATTGAGGGGAATTCATGCGTCACTTCAAAGCCCTTAAAAAACGTATGTTTGGGCAAAATATCCTCAAGGAGCTTCCGCAAATCAGGGATATCCCACTGACCATTACCTAACTCGTACACGATTTTGTGCTGTACGTCTTTCGGCTCGACTTTGAATGTTTGGTAAAACGGCTCGTTCGCAGCCATAATGCGAAAGTCTTTATCCAGTATCAATACCGGCTCTCGCACCACATCAACCACAGTCTTAATGTAGGTCAAGCTCTTCACCCAGAGACGTTCGAAGAAATCTTCTTTGATTGTTTCCATAGTAGTTAAGCCGACAAGGAGTGAAAATGATTACAAACACAACACACTTGCATTTTAGTGCAAGATATGCTACTATTATAGGTACACGTATTTTCTCCACGGCGCAGCACGCTGTAATATATTGTAATAAAACCTTGCCACATTCGGCTTAACTTGTATAGATGAATAAGAAAGAAACGAGGGAGGCACAGACAGTACTAACCGTAGCCTATTACGATCATGAGAGAGGTCTCCATGCTCTTGCCGCGTATAAAACTCCCAACCGGACGAAAGGTAAAGATTTAGTGCAAGATACTTTTATAAAGACATGGGCATACCTCGTAAAGGGCGGGAAAATTGATTTGATGAGAGCATTTCTCTACCACATCCTCAACGATCTTATTATTGATGAATATAGAAAGAGTAAAACGACCTCACTCGATATCCTTATAGAAAAAGGCTTTGAACCAATCGCTATTACTCCAGAGCGTATGTACGATATCTTGGATGGTAAGAGAGCAATGACCTTAATAGGGAAGCTCCCTATTAAGTACCGTGGCGTGATGAAGATGAAGTATGTACAAGATCTCTCTCTAGAAGAAATGTCTCACATTACCGGACAATCAAAAAATACTATCGCTGTGCAAACTCACCGCGGATTAGAAAAATTAAAGCTACTCTATAGACCCTCGTAGATCGATTAACGAAAAGAGATTCTCAAAAAGTATTGCCACAGTAACCGGCCCCACACCACCAGGTACGGGAGTAAACAGCGTACACTTTTCCGCACACGAGGGGTCAGCATCACCAAGAGTACGCCCGCCTGCCTCGCTCGTACCACAATCAACAAGTACTACCCCCTCTTTAATCATAGTGGGTTTAATAAAATGCGGTTCTCCTGCACCCGAGATAATGACATCAGCACTATGTGTATGTAAGGAGATATCTTCAACTTCATCCCCAATTACTTCAACTGTATTTCCATTCTCTGAGAGCCACGCGGTGAGCGGTGCCCCCACTAAGCGTCCACGTCCAATAACAAGTATCTGTTTGTGAGTAAGTGAGACACCTCCCTCTATAAGAATACGTTGTACAGCAGCAACAACCGGCGAGAGAACAATAGGGTTCGAAGAGAGTGCATCAACATCTTTTTCCCGAGAGATACTGGCGAGTACCGCGCCCGTATCACAGGAGGGGGGTAGAGGTAACTGCACAATAATACCGTCAGCGTGTAACGACTGTTCTGTAATTTTTTCAATCACAGCTTGTGTCCCAACAGTTTCCGGAAGGTGTACCACATCAGTATGTACCCCAACACGAGCAGCATACTCAGTCTTCATCCGAACAAAACGCTCTGATACTTGATTTTCTCCAACAGAGATAATACTTAATTGTGGAACACGTTCCAAAGAACGTCCTCTGGTAATAAGATCATGCTCAATTTTTATAGCTAACGCTTTTCCATTTACAATCATTTTTTTAGCACTGTATCAATACGACGCGCAAGTACTATCATATCTTTTTCCTTTTTTCCACGAGTTGTCTCTGCTGCCGTACCTAAGCGTATACCTGACGGATCATTTGGGGTACGTGTATCGTAAGGAATAGTATTCTTATTTACAATAATACCCGCTTGTTCTAATTTTTCACTCGCCTCTTTCCCTCCAATCCCATTTCCACCCCTCCAAGTATCTACAAGGAAAAGGTGACTATCGGTTCCACCTGACACAATCCGCCACCCACATACAGAGAGCTCCTGTGAGAGCACGCGAGCGTTCCGTACTACTTGTTGCGCGTACTTTTTAAATGCCTGTGTGTGAGCTTCCTTAAGGGCCACCGCTACCGCAGCAATGGTGTTCATATGTGGTCCACCCTGGAGTCCTGGGAACACAGACTTATCAATCGCTGAAGAAAGTGTTGTCCTACTAAAAATGAGTGCGGCCCGCGGACCACGGAGTGTCTTATGTGTTGTCATTGTTACCACATCCATATGAGAAAAAGGGGACGGATACACTCCCCCAGCAACAAGTCCAGCAACATGAGAGATATCCGCCAAACAAAATGCCCGAACAGCACGGGCGCTCTCTCTTATTTTTTTCCAATCAATTATTCGTGAATAAGCAGTATACCCCGCAACAATAATGTGAGGCTTTTCTTTTTTTGCTGTTTTTTTAAGTGCCGAATAATCTAAAAGTTCTGTTTTTTCATTAACAGTGTACGAGATTTGCTTCCATAATTTCCCTGTAGCTGATACTTTGTGCCCATGGGTTAAGTGTCCACCATGAGAGAGTTCTAGGCCCATAATTTTGCCCCGCCTACCGGCAGGCAGGGCTCCTGGAGGCACTAGAGCAAGATACACGGCCATATTTGCTGGGGACCCAGACAACGGCTGGACATTAACTCTCCACTCATCAGGAGAGAGCCCAAAGAGCGCGAGCGCTCGCTTTTGAGTCAAAAGCTCGAGTGCATCTACTACCTCATTCCCTCCATAGTAACGTTTCCCTGGATACCCCTCTGCATATTTATTAGTAAATGGAGAGGAGAGCGCGGCGAGTACATCTTTGGAAACATAATTTTCAGACGCAATCAAATTCACACTCTTTTTTTGTCGTGTTTGCTCTCTTTGTATCAACTCCTTAACTTCCCTATCATTCACGGTATATCTTGTAGGATTAAATGCCCGCTGTTAAAAAGAGGGTCTTAATTGTTTTGAGTGCAATTTTAATATCTAACCAAATGGAACGATTTTTGATGTAGTACAGGTCATACGATAGTTTTTCTCTCGTTGCGTCAACTGCAGCAGCATGGTGAGGATGATTATCGTGGTAGAGCTGTGCCCACCCAGAGAGTCCTGGCTTAATTAAAAGGCGGGCGTTATAAAAAGGTATTTCACGTACATAAAGCTCTACCCCACTAGGTAACTCTGGTCGCGGCCCAATGAGTGAGAGGTCGCCCTTAAGCACACTCCACAGTTGTAGTAATTCATCTACTCGTAGTTTACGTAAGAGTGCACCAAAGCGAGTTACGCGATTTCGACTACGCTCTGCATTAAGTGCGACATCGTTTTGTTCCATCGTCCGAAATTTATACATTACAAATGTATGCCCCCTCCACCCCACACGCTCCTGAAGAATCGTGATGGGGCTCCCATCAAACATAAAAATAAAAAGTGAAATAAACGGGAACAAAATAAGTGTAGCTACAGCAAGCGGCACAGCAATAGCAATATCAAGTAAGCGTTTAATAACATCGTAGAGTTCTTTTGGACGATTGGAAATATGTTTTAAAAACCACTGCTCATCTACATAAGAGAGTGGTACACGATCAAAAATATCCTCATAAAATTCTGAAATATCAACAAAACGAACACCGGCAACTAAGAGACTATAAAAATTTTTAAAGGCATCATCGTAAGACGTATTGGAAAGATCAAGAATAACGAATGAGAGTTTTTGTGCATTACCCGTCTCAAGGATAGAAGCAGGGAGGATACGAATACCATACTTACTATTTGTCTCGAGCTCACGAGTAAGCTCTTCCCCTTCAGGCTTATCACTCAAAATGACTGCTGACTCTACTCTACCGCGCGGAACAGCCTCAACAATAACACGCCGCCATATATACATCAGTATAGTTACAAAACTGATGTCCAGAAAAAGTATTGTTTTTGGTGTAACAATAAAATAAGGGATGAAGTAAAAAAAGATAATCGAAAGGAACAGATTAAGTGCCTGTGCCCGTATAATCAGCTGCGGTAAACGCCGCTTAGCGATAACTGTTTGTTTTGCATAGAGGTCAAAAATAAAAAATACAAAAAGCCACACCAATCCGATAATACTGAATGGAGAAATATGGAGTAAAAGTAGTTCACCCGATGGAATCTCCAGTGAACGGAGGGCTAATGCGGACCATAAAGACGCAGTGAGAACCAGGCAGTCCCCCATAAATAGAATGAGTGCTTCGCGACGTGCCTTAAATACCATGGGCGTAATAATACCATAGATTTGTGATTTATGCTATAGTTCGGCACATGCAGCCACCAGAAAAAGTACTCATTATAATTACTAAGGGTAACTGGGGAGGAGCCCAACGTTATGTCTTTGATTTGGCTACAAAACTAGCCCCTGAACGCTACACCGTAACAGTCGCAATGGGTGAAGGTGATGGTCTAGGAAAACGTTTGACTAAGCACGCCGTTCGTATTCTTCCGCTACGTTTTAGTATGAGGGATACAAGTACAAAAGATTGGCATTTATTTTACGAACTATTTTCTCTCATTAAACTTGAGCGTCCTACCATACTCCATCTTAATAGCTCTAAAATTGGTATCCTAGGGGCTATTGTAGGAAGAATGTTGGGTGTACCAAGAGTTATCTTTACTGCGCATGGGTGGGCATCACGCGAGGAACGACCATGGTATGTGCGGTGGACCATCGCCACACTCCACTGGCTCACCATAGTCCTCTCGCACGCAACTATTTGCGTTTCTCGCGATACGGCGCACGACTTTCTTCGGTGGCCATTTGTTGAAAAGAAGATTTCGGTCATTCATAACGGCGTTGCAGAAACACAAGTATTACCACGCACTAGCGCTCGTGCAGAATTATTAAAATACGCGCCATCACTTGTACAACACTCCACGAGCTCATTTTGGATTGGCACAATTGCAGAGCTGCACCGAAACAAAGGTATAGATCGTGTCATTGCAGCGCTCCCCGAGCTCCTACATCTCTCTCCTCTCTTTGTGATTATTGGTGAAGGAGAGGAACGTGTGGCCCTTGAGACACAAGTACAAACATTGGGGTTGGAAAAATCTGTCGTATTTACTGGTGCTATCCCTGATGCCGCTCGGCTTATCCCCGCCTTTGATCTGTTTACTCTTACCTCACGGAAAGAGGGGCTCCCCTACGTACTCCTTGAGGCGGGGCTTGCCGGAGTACCAGTACTTGCAAGTGAGGTAGGAGGCATCCCAGAACTCATCCAAACAATGAAGGGAGGTCTCCTTATTGATGCCTCAATACCACGAAATATTAGTGCCGCTATTACACTTATGGCGGCTGACCCTGAGCGGACTGCTCGTTTTGCAGAGCGACTCAAATCAGATGTCCGGGAACACTTTTCCACAGCAGAAATGGTGCGGAAAACGGCTGAGCTATACCGCATGATAGAATAAGTGCATGGATCATATTGAATTTGAAGACGGGGGTCAAATCCCCTCATATATCATGCATGATAGTAACTCCCCATGGATGGTGCGGATGGTCATTAAAATCTCAGGTAATTCACTCTCAGAAAAAACAGCGACCTACGTCCTCCTTGTAATTGGTATTGTGTGCCTATTGGCGGCACTTATAATCCTCCGTGCAACATTTTAAAGCATCTCGCGGATTTACGCTTATTGAGATACTTATTGTCATCTCAATAATTGCCATCCTTGCAGGCATCACTATTACTGCAGTAGGACCAGCGCGCGTAAAAGGACGTGACGCACAAAGAATAAGTGATTTAAATAATATACGCATCGCTCTCGCTCTCTACAAGAGCGCGAACGGGAAGTACCCTATTTTAACTAGTTGGGTACGTAGCACAACAGACAGTCAGTGGACGATGCTTCGCACCCCACTTAAACCATATATCGCACTCCCCATAGACCCCATAAATAAACTCGGTTGGGCAAACGGAGAAGCATGGAACGGTCCCCCAGGACAAGGTAAAAATCTTGTGTATGAATATCGAAGTACAGGTGATGGCTCTCGTTATGACTTAGTGACGCAACTTGAGGATAGGAATAGTCCTTATCGTTGTAAAAAAAAAGGATGGATTGCTCACTCGTCAGGAGCGGGTACTAGTTATTGGTGTCCACCGTTCACACCATCTCTAGCAGCCTACTCAGAACAACTCTACGCAGACCACTAAGTTACATCCCCAGGAACTCATTGTGTACGTCATCACGGTGGTAAGCCCGTGCGTAACGGCGGAAGCTCATTAAAATACCGAGTCCAAAAAATTCAGTTACCAAATGTGAGCCTCCATAGCTCATAAACGGGAGTGGTAATCCAGTTACCGGCAACACTCCAATGTTCATCCCTACATGAATAGCAAAATGGCTCATGAGTAACAACGCAAACCCAAGAGCATAGAGTGTTTCAAAATTACTTGCACTCACTCGCGCAATACGCACAATACGCCATACGATTACCCCAAAGAGGAAGAAAAGTATCAGTACCCCAATAAAACCCCACTCTTCTGCAAACGCAGCAAACACAAAGTCTGTTTGGTACTCAGGGAGAAATTTGAGTCGCGATTGTGTCCCAAATCCTACCCCCTTACCGATAAGCATTCCTGACCCTACCGCAATAGTAGATTGATACGCATTATAGCCAGCGCCACGGATGTCAGAGAGTGGATTTAAGAACGAGAGCACACGCTCTTTTTGATATGGCTTCAATACCCCATTCCACGCAACACCAAACGCAAGCGCCCCAACAAGAAAGACAACTCCAAGATGTTTAAAAGAGATACCTGACACCGCAGTCATCCCGAGCCACAGCGCAAAAATAATCATCGCTGATCCAAAATCAGGCTGAAGGAATACGAGTACAAAAATAATAAACGCGTATAAGCCAGAAATTAAAATATGCCGAATATTAGCAATTTCAATATGTCGTCGTGAAAAATACTTTGCAAGCACCAAAATGAGTATCAATTTTGCAAAATCAACAGGTTGTAAAGATACTCCCCCAAAGGAGAGCCAGCTCTGCACCCCACGCACAGTATGTGCGAGCATAAACAGAGTAGTGAGCACCACAGCTATTAGAGAAAAAAGCCCCATAAGAAGAGCTCCATTTTTAAGAAAACGCCAATCAACCGCCGAGGAAACAAAAAATATACCGAGTGCAATGATAATCCACAACAACTGACGTGTGAGGTAATAATCTGGCCCTCCACCAAATGACTCCATGGTTACTAGCCCCACAGCAAGAATTGGCATTACAGCAGCAATAAGTATCCAATCAACCGAGAGCATCCGGCGGACAATCTGCATATATTAAAGGGCGCCCGTATCAGAGGGATTAAACGTATTGATACGTGGAATTATATCGATACTTGCAGGCGTAGATCCAAAAGGCTCTCTCCATACAAATGAAATATCTTGCCGTATATCCTTAGGAAGCGACTCTAATACTGTTGAGCTTCCCCCATATGCGTTCCCTTCAGCATCATAGAGCACAACAACTAATGAAACAGAATGAAGTGTACGCAGGGACTCGTTTGCCACAGAAGCAGTTACTACAGGTTGTGTACTATCAGTAAAAATTTTATTTACAACCGTTATAGGAAAAGACTCCCCATTTGAACGCATCCACGAAACTGGTTCAGTGATAGTAAGTGTCGCAAATTTAGGAACACGCACTCCAGTAAAAAGATTCCCTTCAAAAATATATGCTGTTTCGTTTGGGTTTATAAAAGTAACATTCGTTCGCTTACTAATAGAAATGTTTTGTTCATCAAAAATTTCAACCGTATAAGAAAGGGATGGCGTGCCAATCTGATTATTTGGATTATGAACTCTCGCAATAACATCGTAGTGTCCATCGACAACACGGAACGCGCGGACCCACTCAACTGTTAGCGCACTTGCTTCGTTTAGACACACTCGTGAGCATGGTCCCCCACAATCAATATTACGCTCACCTTGATTAAGAACGCCGTCAGAGCAGGAAGGTACTGGTTTATAGTAACTATATAAGCCAACACCAAAAGCACTAAGGGTTACAATAATGAGAGTGAGTATACCAATCTGACGTTTTGCTCTCCAAAGAGACATAGAGAGAGTATAGCAAAAAGATACGTTTGGCGCTTAGTTCCGGCGGCTACCTACTTTCCCCTGACGAGTATCATCGGCGCAAGAGGGCTTAACTGCCGGGTTCGGAATGGAACCGGGTGTGACCCCTCCGCCAAACCACCAGAACTAAAAGTCAAACATCACTGCATTGTATAAATGGCATACATATTTCCTAATAGGAAGAAACGTCGGCAGATTAGTACGCCTTGGCTAAACGCATTACTGCGCGTACACCGAGCGCCTATCAACCTGGTCATCTCCCAGGTGCCTAAATGATACCTTATCTTGAGACTGGCTTCCCTCTTAGATGCTTTCAGAGGTTATCCATTCCCGACATAGCTACTCTGCGATGCCCCAGGCGGGACAGCAGATAGACCAGTGGTCGGTTCACTCCGGTCCTCTCGTACTA